>ERZ827108.1095-NODE-1095-length-38694-cov-8.737830_pt1 | contig 38694 bp, 29 predicted proteins | sample MGYA00519921_ERZ827108 | MGnify/ENA primary metagenome ERZ827108 (study PRJEB31778, sample SAMEA3449258) | human gut metagenome | biome: human gut; feature: human-associated habitat; material: faeces | place: United Kingdom | collected 2010/2012 ...
CTCGCCCCCTACGTATTACCGCGGCTGCTGGCACGTAGTTAGCCGGGGCTTCCTCACAGAATACCGTCACTTCCTTCGTCTTCTGCGACAGAGGTTTACAATCCGAAAACCTTCTTCCCTCACGCGGCGTTGCTGGGTCAGGCTTGCGCCCATTGCCCAATATTCCCCACTGCTGCCTCCCGTAGGAGTCTGGACCGTGTCTCAGTTCCAGTGTGGCCGATCAGCCTCTCAGCTCGGCTACCCATCGTCGGCTAGGTGGGCCGTTACCCCGCCTACTACCTAATGGGACGCGAACCCCTCCCAAAGCGATTTTCTTTGACCCCTTCGTCATGCGACATTGTGGTCTTATGCGGTATTAGCACCTGTTTCCAGGTGTTATCCCCCTCTTTGGGTCAGGTTATTCACGTGTTACTCACCCGTGCGCCACTAAGATAAAAACCGAAATCTTTATCTCCGTTCGACTTGCATGTGTTAGGCACGCCGCCAGCGTTCGTCCTGAGCCAGGATCAAACTCTTGAGTTAAATCCTGATCACCAAAAATCATCTCTGATTCCCGGCGCTCGTTTACTTATTCTGGCCTAAAAACTCTCGTTTTCAGCCTCGCAGGTCCTTCCAACCTGCTTGACCGTTTCCTGAATTACTTGCTTATTTTTTTGATCTTGCACTATATAGTTTTCAAGGTGCGTTCCCCGCTGTTCTTCCGGTCTCTCTTGTCCGTTTCCCCAGCGCGCTTGACTATAATACCAAACACTCCTTCTTTTGTCAACGCTTTTTTGCAAAAAAGTTTGACAAATTTTTTGAACCGCTCTGCAATACGCTCAGAATCGTCCGATTTACTGGCTTTTTTAGAGTTTTATTTTTCGGTATATATCCCCGCAGCGTGCTGCCGACACGCTAATCTTTCCTCTTGATTATCTTTACTCTCATGCCATCCCCTATCTTTTCTGTCATAAACGTCGCTCCTTGTGAGTCGAGTTCCTTAACTTCGTGTTCGTTATACGGATGGAACACCATGCCTTTCCATTTCCCGTCTGTAAACATATAATCTCCGTCCTCATTTATTATGTGCGGTTCATTTTCATATTCCTCATCTGTTCCATCCAGTGTTATATAGACTATTCCTCCTTGTTTGGTTATGCGCAGCAACTCCTTAACCGCCGCTTCGCCTTCTGCTTTTTTCATGTGGTCTATAACATCTCTGCAAACAACTGCATCAAAATAACCATCTTCATATTCCGTTGCCGTTACGCTTGCTGTCGTAAACTCCGCTGCCACCTTCGCATCCGCAGCCAGTTTTCTTGCTATATCTATCGCATCACCCGAAATATCAAATCCGCTTACATTAAACCCATTCATAGCCAGTTTTAGTGCATATACTCCGCACCCGCATCCGGCATCGCATACTTTTTTCGCTTTCGACAAACTCATCTCCCCGATAATAGCATCAGGCTTAAAATCAAAATCTCCTATATATTTTTCGATTCGCTGCTTATCCGCGCCCCTCCATGATTCATTCCAGAATAAAGATTCTGTCCCATTGCTCATTCTCTCCCCTCCTTTTCTTCAGATACAAAAACGGGAGAGTATTAACTCTCCCGTTAATGGCAGGGGCAGAAAGACTCGAACTCTCAAGAACGGTTTTGGAGACCGCTATGTTACCATTACATCATGCCCCTATTGGCGACCTGCATATTATAACATCATCGCCTCCCCCTGTCAACAAATAATATATACTATTCTCATCAGCACTTCACCGTGCCTACTTTTCACTGCTGCCCATTTTGCCGTCCATCCGTTCGGACTTCATGTTGCACAGTTCTTCGTAGCTCAGTTCATGCACTTGCGTCCTCGGCACAGGAAGCAGCACTGCCTGCGCCAGCGCTTTCGTGAGGTCGTAAATAATATACTCGCCGTCAATAATACTCTTCGGCAGTTCCGTCCCCGGTGCTTTCAGGCATAGCGGTTTTGCATTCAAATTTGTTATTGGTAAGAACCACTCCCCGCGATACCCGCTGTCTATCACTCCGCAGCGTTGGGATATTCCTCTTGTGCCCGTCGAGCCACGCTCATGCAGCTGAAAATAATATTCTTCCGAGCATGCCGACGCTATGCCCGTCGGTATCATGCACGTTTCGCGCGACTCAAGCACTATATACGGTTCGTCTATCAGTCCATATATGTCATACCCCGCATCCTCATCACGTTTTGACGGTATGCGTCCGCCCGGTTTAACCTTTGCAAAGTATATCTTTTCCATTTCTTCTCCCTATAAAAACCGCGCCGGCAGTATTTACCGGCGCAGTCCCTTATTCACTTAATCAAGGAAATCCTTCAGTTTCTTGCTGCGGGAAGGATGCCTCAGCTTTCTCAGCGCCTTCGCCTCTATCTGGCGTATGCGCTCACGCGTAACGTTAAATTCCTTGCCCACTTCTTCAAGCGTTCTTGCCTTGCCGTCGTCCAAGCCAAAGCGCAACCTAAGCACCTTCTTCTCCCTCGGGGTAAGGGAATCCAGCACTTCCATAAGCTGTTCTTTAAGCAGCGTAAAAGCCGCAACGTCCGCGGGCGCAGGGGTAACGTCGTCCGCTATAAAATCGCCAAGGTGGCTGTCCTCTTCCTCACCGATAGGGGTTTCAAGGGAAACCGGCTCCTGCGCAACCTTTATTATCTCGCGAACCTTTTCTTCGGATATGCCCATTTCCGCGGCTATTTCGTCCGGCCTCGGTTCGCGGCCGTATTCCTGCAAAAGCTGGCGGTTCACGCGGATAAGCTTGTTTATGGTTTCCACCATATGTACGGGTATCCTTATCGTGCGCGCCTGATCGGCTATGGCTCTGGTTATGGCCTGGCGTATCCACCATGTTGCGTAGGTTGAAAATTTGTAGCCCTTTCTGTAGTCAAATTTTTCAACTGCCTTTATAAGGCCCAAATTGCCTTCCTGAATAAGGTCAAGGAACAGCATACCGCGCCCTACGTAGCGCTTCGCAACGCTGACAACAAGCCTCAGGTTAGCCTCGGCAAGCTTTTTCTTCGCTTCTTGGTCGCCATCTGCCATGCGCTTGGCCAGTTCTATTTCTTCCGTTGCGCTCAGCAGCGGAACCTTGCCTATCTCCTTCAGATACATTCTTACCGGATCGTCAATGGATATGCCTTCGCCAAGAGAAGCATCGTTTTCAATCTCAGCTATTTCCTCGTTTATGTTTTCAGGCACTTCCAATTCTTCATCGACCACGTCAATGTTCATGGATTCGAACTTATCATACAGCTTCTCTATCTGGTCGCTGTCCATGTCCGTTTCGTTCAGCGCGTCCATAACCTCCTTATAGGTCAGTACGCCCTTCGCTTTACCATGCTCGATCAGTTCATCGATTTTGTTCTTCTTTGGTTCCTTTGCTTCCAAAACCAGCCACCCCTTTGCAAAATTTGTGTTCAAACTATCTTAAAAGCTTCAGCTTTTTTGCTATTTCGTTCGCCTTGTTAAGGCTCTGTTTTCTCTCTTCGCCCTCAAGCCCGCTCGCCTTGGCGAATTCGTCCTCCAACTCTGCGCTCAACTTCGCTTTAAGCATTCGCTTCACGCAGTCGTCGGCAATCTGCCTGACGTCTCCCTTTATCTTCTCCGCCTGCGCTTCCGCCGCGCTTACTGCTTCCGCCTGCATCGGTTCCAGCTCGCTTATCATCACGGCTGTGCTCGTATTTTCGCCGCCCGCATACTTTATCAGCAACTCCTCTGCCGCAGATCTTATCGCTTCGTTTTGCAGTTCAACTCCGCTTTCCATCATTGCCGCTGCGGTATATGTCGCCGTATCCGCGTCCATCAGTATCAGGCTCAATATGGTCAGTTCTGCGCTGTCCCATTCGTTCTCCGCCTCTTTTCGCGCTTTGCCCATAGTATTCCTGCTTTTGGCAGGCATATTCTCAATTCCCGCTGCGAACAGGCCGCATTGCGCTTTCACCACCGCTTCGCTAAGCCCCGTCCGTTGGGATATAAAGGCTATGTGCCGCTCGCGTTCCACCGGCTGGAGCGATCCAACGAACGCACATGCCTTCTTAGCAAATTCTTCTCGCCCGTCCGGTGTTTTCAGGTCGTATTTTCCCGCCAGATTTGTCAGGCGGAATGTGTTCGCGTCCAGCGCGCTGTCCCGCAGTTCAAGGAACCCGTTTTTGCCGAACTTTCTGACATAATCGTCCGGGTCCATGTTGCCCGGAATAACTATCACCTTCGGGTCTATCCCCTCGGCAGACAGTATGTCGAGTCCTCTCAGCGTTGCGGCTTGTCCGGCGCTGTCACCATCGTAGCACAAATACATTTTGTCAGCATAGCGCTTTATCAGCCGCGCCTGCTGCTGCGTCATTGCTGTGCCGAGCGATGCCACTGCATTCTCTATCCCCGCAGCGAACAGACTTATCACGTCCATGTACCCTTCAACCATTATCAGCTCGCCCACGCGCTTGCCCCGCTGCATATTCAATGCATATAGGTTATAACGTTTGTTGTATATGGGCGTATCGCCTGTGTTTATATACTTTGGCTCGTCGTCCTTCTTCATCGTCCGCGCACCGAATGCCATCACCCTGCCCGTGGCCGATATTATAGGATAAATAAGCCTTCCGCGGTATGCATCGTATGCCCCACCGTCTTTTTTTGATGCTATCGCAAGGCCGGCGTCAATCATTTCCTTCCGGCTGTATCCCTTTTGTTCAAGATAGTCCATCAGGTTGTGCCAGCCCTCTGGTGCATAGCCAAGGCCGAAGCGCACTGCCATCTTTCCGCCTATGCCGCGCCGCTTCAGGTATTCCTGCGCCGCTTTGCCTTCCGCGCTCAGCAGCTTTTTGTTATAAAAAACTGCCGCTTCCTTGCATGCGTTGTACAGCCTCTCCTTATATGCCCGTTCCGCACGCAACCGTGCATCGTTCACCTCGTCCGGCAGTTCCATGCCCGCGCGCTGCGCCAGCAGCTTTACTGCCTCAACATAGCTTACACGCTCCGCCTCCATAACAAAATGTATAACCCCGCCGCCCGCATGACAGCCAAAGCAGTAATACATCTGCTTCTCAGGCGTTACGCTGAAGCTTGGCGTTTTTTCATTATGAAACGGGCAACAGCCCCAGAATCTTCCGCCTTTGGGCGTAAGGGAAACATAGTCGCCAACAACGCGCACAATATCCGTTTTTGAAAGAAGCTCATTCAGCCATTCCTCAGGAAATGCTGCCATAATATCGCCCCTTTCTTGTTTATTCGCCCATTTTCTTTGCGAAATAATATTTCGCCTCAAAAGGCATTTTTCCTGCTCCTGTTTTTATTTTCACATCCATTCCTTCGGAACGAACTTTTTCTCGTAATCGGATATGGCATAGCGGTCGCTCATGCAGGCTATCCAGTCCGCCGCAACGCGCTCCTTGCCGTCCTCCTCAACGTTTTTCTTAAAGTCCTCCGGCAGTTCGTCAATGTGTTCCATATAATATTTGAACAACTCCGTAATAACGTGCATGCCCTTGGTTTCCTCGTGCTTTGCGTTTTTATTCAAATACACTCTTTCAAACATAAAGTCGCGCAGCCTTTTGAATTCATCCCAGACTTCGCTGCTCATGCGTATTTCCGCGCTGTCGAAGCTGTTTGCGATGGTGTCCAGTATAAGTGTATTTATCCTTTCTCCGTGCGATGCGCCCAGCAGCTCCACGCAGCTTTTGGGCAAATCGCTTTCGTTCAATATACCCGCGCGTACCGCATCGTCAATGTCGTGGTTTATATATGCTATTCTATCGCTCAGGCTTACTATCCGCCCTTCCGGCGTTGCCGCGCGGCAATCGCTCGGGTGGTTCAGTATTCCATCGCGCACCTCAAACGTAAGGTTAAGTCCCTTTCCGTTTTCAAGCTTTTCCACTACCCTAAGGCTCTGTTCATTGTGCCTGAATCCGCCTGTTACCAGCGAATTGAGCACTTTCTCCCCCGCATGGCCGAACGGAGTGTGCCCAAGGTCATGCCCCATGGCTATGGCCTCTGTCAGGTCCTCGTTCAGCCTAAGTCCGCGCGCTATCGTGCGCGCTATCTGGCTTACCTCCAGCGTGTGCGTCAGCCGCGTGCGGTAATGGTCGCCAACAGGCGAAAGGAACACCTGTGTTTTATGCTTCAGCCTGCGAAATGATTTGCAATGTATTATCCTGTCCCTGTCGCGCACAAACTCCGTTCTTATAGGGCATTTTTCCATCGGATACTGCCTGCCGCGCGTATTTACGGACAGCGTTGCGTATGGGCTCAGCAGCTGCTTTTCCAGTTCTTCAGCCCTTATCCTAAGCGCACCGGATAGTATTTCTTCCTTCATGCCGCACCTCCTGCATAACCTCTTTTAGCTGTTTTTCAACATAAAATATGAAATCCCTGCCTTCAAACCGCAATTTTACAATTCTGAGCTGCAATTTTTACTTTTATGCAAACAAAAACGGCGGTATCCGCCGTAAAGCGAACGCCGCCGCGCCATATTTCGGGATTACACCTAATCAAGTGTAAAGTTATATTTTTCTGCGAGCATCTTGAAAAGCTGCTGCATAACGTCGTTGGCAATGCCGCGTATATCCAGCGATTCAACGTATTCTATCGCCGCCTTGCGCTCTTCTTCAGGCACCTTGTATGCGCAAAGCGCCATGTTCAGGAATCTTTCAAGCTTCATTTCCAGCTTGAAATACTTGTCGCACGGGCGCGCCATATATGCGCGCATTATGCCCGCCGTACCTATTTCCAGCTCGTAAAAGTCGCTCTCCTCATAGTCCGGCAGATATTTGGCGAACATCTTGGCCAATTCCGTGGATGTATGCTGATATATATATTCCGAAGTTTCCGCGAATGAATATGATTCAACGTAAAGCTCCCTCATGTTGTTGCTCAGTTCTGTCATGGTAAGCTGTATTGCGGTTTCAACCGCGTAAAGCAGCACCGGATCCGCATCCTTACCTACCACGTTCCGCGCCATTTCAAACTGATGTCCGAATACAAAGTTTGTCAGCTCTATCAGCACGCCGTTCTTCGTGCTGAATATATTATAAAACGTGCCGTTCGTAACGTCCGCCTTTTCCAGTATTTCGGCGGTAGTTGTCTTTTCGTAGCCCCTCTCAATAAACAGCTTTACGCATACAGATAGTATTCTTCTCTTGGCTTCCTCTCTATCATATCTTCTCGGCATATTATTCTTCCATTCCTTTCATTCATAGAGTACACTCCAATTGTAAGCCGGTATCCAGTAAATTTCAAGGACTTTTTTATGAGAAAAATCACATTTTTTCATTTTATCTTTACTTTTACTTTTTATGGGCGGATAAAAAGCAAAGCCGGCTGCTCTGCCGGCCATGCTTTTTGTGAGGTTGTACTGTGCTTATGTAAAGGCATATTCGCCCGCTTATCAGGAGGCCGCCCTTCGCCGGTACAATACGAAGGGCGGTTGTAACTAACTATGCGGCCAGCCGCCAAGGAGATAGGCTTGCTGTCTATTCAAACCGCATCATTATGTATACCGTACTCACTCTGTAACAATCATTTTAAGTTTTTCGGCATCTTGCTTTTCATCGGTTCCATGCCGCACTAAGTAAAATAAAAAGTCTGTGTATGCCGAAGCTGCACAGACAATATATTGCGTAAAGAAGCAGCTTCCCGGTGACGGCAGGAACCCTTGGGCTTAAAGCGTATCTGACTTAACCTTTTACGGTATCACAGTGACCGACTCGCGGGGCATCTCACCCCATTCCGCCGCCGGAAAATCTCCGGCAAAGCCCATCTGATATTTATTCACTTTGTGCCGGTTGCCCGGTGCTTTTAATTATACGCTATGCGCACACAAAAATCAACCCCTGCGGCCTTTTTCGCTCAGCTCAGCACCGTGCTGTCTGTAAGTGTTATGGTATAGCCGTTGAAATTGATTGTGCAGTTGTTTGCAAGGCTCGATATTGTGCAGTTGCCGTTAAGCGTCCATGTGCAGCCGCTCTCTATCGTTACTTCGGCGTTGTCGCTCACGGCCATTATATATGTCTTGTTTAAGCCCCCTGAGAAAATGTATACTGCATGCATATATACATTTGGGTTTATCCCCATTTTGCCCCGTATTTCGCCTCCACCGCACGAAAATGGTGTGTCCTTCAAAAGCCGCGCAAATAATTATGCGTATTTTATGCATATTATTTCAATTTATATATTTACATTTGCCGTAATCGGGACTATAATCGCATTATCAGCCACGTTATGCGGTGTATTTTTATTTATGAAGGGGGTCGTTGGATATGAATAAGAACGATGCTTTGAATATTATCGATGCCAAGGCGGGCATGCTCTGCGCCGCTTCAGATGAAATATGGGGCTTGGCGGAGCTTTCGCTGCAGGAATACGGTTCGGAGAAGCTATATGAACAGCTTCTTATAAAAGAAGGCTTCAGCGTGCGGCATGGCCTTTGCTCAATAGAAACTGCCGTCACCGGCACATATGGCAGCGGCCATCCCGTAATAGGTATACTTGCCGAATACGATGCGCTCTCCGGCCTTAGTCAGCAGGGCGGCGCAACGGTGGAAAAGCCCGTCCCCGGCAACCCGAACGGGCACGGCTGCGGGCACAATCTGCTGGGCGCAGGTGCGCTCGGCGCGGCCATAGTCATAAAGGAGTATCTTAAAGCCACAGGCAAGAGCGGCACAGTAATATTCTATGGCTGCCCGGGTGAAGAGGGCGGCGCGGCGAAGGCGTTTTTCGCCCGCGAAAACGAATGGGCCAAGCTTGACGCCGCGCTCACATGGCACCCCGACGACGTAAATCAGGTGGTCACCGGCAGCAGCATGGCATGCATACAAAAGGAATACATCTTTTCCGGTGTAGCGTCCCATGCGGCGGGCGCACCGGAGCAGGGACGCAGCGCGCTGGATGCAGCAGAACTGATGAACATAGGCGTGCAGTTCCTGCGTGAGCATATGGGCAAGAACGCAAGCGTGCATTATGCCTTTACCGATGCGGGCGGAGTATCACCAAACGTTGTGCAGTCCAAGGCCAAGGTGCTTTATATGATACGCGAAGCCACCGTGCAGGATGCTGTCAAGCTTGAAGCGCGCGTGGACAAGATAGCCCAGGGCGCAGCGCTTATGACCGAAACTCAGCTTTCCACCCGCTTCATAGACGGCACCGCCAATCCCCTGCCGCTGAAAACAATGGAGCAGCTATTGTATAAAAACTTTGTTCAGGTAGCCCTGCCCGAATACACCGAAGAGGAATGGGCCTATGCTGCCGCGCTGAAGAATACATATGAATCCGCAGGCTTGCCCAGCTATGCCGCCAAGTTCGATGAGAATATAGCCCAAACCGTTGACAAGGCTACTGATGGCGGCAAACGTGCGCTGAACGATTTTCTTATGCCGATGTATCATTCCTCCGTCACGCTGCCGGGCTCTACCGACGTGGGCGACGTAAGCTGGCAAACCCCAACCGGGCAGATAAACTGCGTCACAGCGCCCAGCATGGTCCCCGGCCACTCATGGCAGATGGTTTCCGCCGGAACAACAGGCATTGCGCATAAAGGTATGCTCACCGCCGCAAAGGTGCTTGCCGCCGCCGCAATAGACATTATAGACGACCCGGCGCTGCTGCCTCCCATCCGCGCCGAATTTGAGCGCGCTTCAAGCGCAGGCTATGTTTGCCCCATTCCGAAGGGTGCAAAGCCGGAAATAGTATAAAGGCGGGTCTCCCCGCCTTTTCTTCATATTCCGGCATTATGTCTTTTGAAAAGAATACTTTTGCTTACATGGTTTTCGTTCTTTTTATTGCCATTTGTTCCAATGTACCCGACCTTCATCGTAGCGGCTCTCACGCGGCGCGGTTATATCATCTTTAGGATATCCCAATGCGATTATTGAATGCGGAACTATGCTCGCCGGCAGACCAAAAAGCTCTCTTTGCTTTTCAACGCGCTCCATCTGCGGCCATGTTCCAAGCCACACCGCACCTATACCCAGCGCCTGCGCGCATATGCTTATGTTCTCCGCCGCTATGGCCCCGTCTATTATCCAATAATCCTTCGCCCGCTCAAACGCGCGCTCCATATCGCCGCATACCAGTATGCCCGCCACGGCTTCCTTCAGCGGCTGCGCCGGTCTGCCGTTCGCTTCCGCCATTTTGTCCAGCGTTTCGCGCTCCGTCACCACTATAAATGCCCAATCCTTGGAATTTACGCAGCTCGGCCCGCTCATCGCCGCTTCCAGTATCGTGCGCAGCTTATCATCTTCTATCGGCCTGTCATCAAAATGCCGCGTGCTCCTGCGGGTAAAAATTGCGGTTAGTGTATCCATTAGCATCTCTCCTCTTGTTTTTCCTAATTATATCATATTACCATCAGTTGATAAGGGGGGTATTAAGCTCCCTCTTTTAACTTTTTACTTACCGGGCAAACTGGCTGTTGTACAGCGCCGCATAGAATCCGCCGCGCGCCACCAATTCGTCATGCTTGCCCTTTTCTATTATGTCGCCGTCCTTCATAACCAGTATCATGTCCGCGTTCTTTATGGTGGACAGTCTGTGCGCCACTATGAAGCTCGTGCGGCCCTGCATAAGCTGAGCAAACGCATGCTGGATATGCTGCTCCGTGCGGGTATCTATGCTGCTTGTGGCCTCGTCCAATATGAGCATTGGCGGCAGGCAGAGCATTACGCGCGTGATGCACAATAGCTGTTTTTGCCCTTGCGACAGGCTGCCGCCATCCTCGCCTATAACGGTATCATATCCGTTGGGCAGCCGTGTTATGAAGCCGTGTGAATGCGCCGCCTTTGCTGCGGCAATAATTTCTTCCTCCGTCGCGTCAGGCTTGCCCATAACTATATTGTCGCGTATTGTGCCCTCCTTCAGCCACGTTTCCTGCAATACCATGCCGTAGTTGCGCCGCAGGCTGTGCCGCGTAATGTTGCGTATATCCGTCCCGTCAACGCTTATGCTGCCCGCGTTCACATCATAAAAGCGCATAAGCAGATTTATAAGCGTTGTTTTGCCGCAGCCCGTGGGGCCGACTATCGCCACGCGCTCGCCGCTCTTCACGTCCAAATCAAGGCACTTTATAAGCGGCCTGTCCGCGGCATATGAGAATGCCACCGCGTTCGCCTGCACTATGCCTTCCGCGTGGTCAAGCACACGCGCATCCGCCGCATCGGGTTCCTCCGTGGGTTCTTCTATCAGCGCGAATATACGCTCCGCGCACACCAATGCGTTCTGGAATTCCGTAATAACGCCGGATATTTCGTTAAACGGCTTCGTATACTGGTTAGCGTAGCTTAAAAAAGCCGAAAGCCCGCCAACCGTTATGCTGCCCGCAACCGCCGCGAACGCGCCCGTAAGGCCCACCGCCGCATAAACAAGACTGTTTATGAACCTTGTGGCGGGATTGGTTATGGAAGAATAGAATATGGCCTGCAAGGAGCTTTCGCTGAGGCGTTTATTTATTACGTCAAAGCGTTCCTCGTTCGCCTGCTCATGCGCAAAAGCCTGCACAACCTTCTGGTTGCCTATCATTTCCTCAACAAACGCCGTCTGCTCCGCCCTGTCCTCGCCCTGGCGCGCAAACATGGAATGCGTGCGTCTGGCAATGAAGCGCGCAACAAAAAGCGAAAGCGGCGTGAGTATCACTACGGCAAGCGTTATCGGCGCATTCACGCTGAGCATGAATATGAGTGTGCCTATTATGGTAAGTATTCCGGTAAAAAGCTGGCTGAAGCCCAGCAGCAGTCCGTCCGCAAACTGATCCACGTCCGCAATTATGCGGCTCACCGTCTCGCCGTAAGGATGCGCGTCTATATAGCTGAGCGGCAGCTTCATCAGCCTGTCGAACGCTTCGGTACGCATATCCTTAACAACGTTATAGGTCATGGAGTTGTTTATTATGTTCATCAGCCATTGCGCAAGCGCGGCCATGGCCGCAACAACGGCTATTTTGGTCAGCTCCAGCATAATTTGGGCGTAATCCACGCTGCCCGGGGCAATTATGTTGTCTATCGCCCGCCCCGCCAGTATAGGCACATACAGCGAAAGCCCAACGTATACAGCGCTTAGCAGTATGCTGAGCACGGCGTTCAGCCGGTAACGCGCTATGCGCCCAAGCACCTTTTTAAGCGTTGAGTTGTTTGCTTTCAGCTTAGGCATCGCGCTTCACCTCCTGCTCATACTGGGAATAGTATATTTCCCTGTAAACTGGGCAGGTCTGCATCAGCTCATCATGCGTGCCAAGCCCTACCATTTTGCCTTCGTCAAGCACGGCTATCTTATCCGCATGCAGTATCGAGCTTGCCCGCTGGGACACTATGAACACCGTAGGCTTATAGCTAAGCGCCGCAAGCGAACGCCGCAGCGCAAGATCCGTTGCGTAGTCAAGCGCGCTTGCGCTGTCGTCCAATATCAGTATTTCAGGCTTCTTTATAAGCGCCCGCGCTATGGTAAGCCGCTGTCGCTGCCCGCCGGAAAGGTTTTTTCCGTTCTGCGCCACGGGTGAATCAAGCCCTTCGGGTTTGGCCTTAACTATTTCAAGCGCCTGCGCATCGCTCAACGCCCGCTCCATTTCTTCCCCGGTGGCATCGGCGTTGCCCCAGCGCAGGTTTTCGCGTATTGTTCCCTTGAACAGCACGGCCTTCTGCGGCACCATGCCCACCATCTCCCTCAGCGCGCCGAGCGGATAATCCTTCACTTCGTTTCCCTTTATGTAAACATGGCCGCCGGTCGCGTCATAAAAGCGGGGTATAAGGCTTACCAAGCTCGATTTACCGCTGCCCGTGCCGCCTATTATGCCCATTGTTTCGCCCTTTTTCACGCTGAAGCTTATGCCGCTCAGCGCAGGTTCGCCGCCCGTGGCATAGCCGAATTCAACGTTTTCAAAGCGCACTTCCTCGTCCGTATCGATCTCTTTGGGCATTGTATCCGCGCCATGCATGTCGCTTTCCACGTCAAGCGCCGCGCTTACTCTGCCCGCGCAGGCAAGCGCCTTCGTTATGGTTATAATAAGCGAAGCAAGCTTAACAAGCTCCACCAGTATTTGGGACATGTAGTTATACAGCGCCACTACCTGTCCCTGAGTCAAAATGCCGCTGTCCACTCTCAGCGCGCCAACGTATATAAGCACCGCTATGCCAAGGTTTATCATAATATACGTGGCCGGATTCATAGCCGCGCTGACGCGGCCCACCATAAGCTGCAGCTTTGTGAGCGCTGCATTGCGCTCGCCAAACTCCCGCCGTTCCTCATCCTCCTTGCAAAACGCCCTTATGACGCGAACGCCGGAAAGATTCTCCCTCGTTATGCCAAGCACCTTGTCCAGCCGCGCCTGCACCTTTTTATACATCGGGATGCTCCAAAGCATTATGCCGAACACCACTATGGACAAAAGCGGTATAGTGACCACGAACACAAGCGCCGCCTTAACGTCTATCGTGAAGGCCATTATCATTGCGCCGAACACAACGAACGGCGAGCGCAAAAGGAGCCTAAGCGCAAGGTTCATGCCGGACTGCACCTGATTTATGTCCCCCGTTATGCGTGCGATAAGCGTGCCGGTGCCCTGGGTATCGAGCTTTGAATAGCTGAGCGATTGTATATGCTTAAAAAGCGTGCTCCTCAGCTTTGCCGCAAAGCCTACCGATGCCTTAGCCGCAAAATACTGCGCCGTTATGGAGCACACCAGACCTACCGCCGCCAGCGCAGCAAGTATTCCGCAGCGCGAAAGTATAAAGCCGCCGTCCCCGTTGGCTATGCCTGTATCTATTATCTGCGCCATAACAAGCGGCACAAGAAGCTCAAGCGAAGCTTCCAGCAGCTTGAACAGCGGCGCCAGTATGCCTTCCCTGCGGTAGTCCCGCATGTATTTCCAAAGCTTCTTCACTCTGCCCTCCGTTACTCATCTATTTGAAAGTAAGATTATACCACAATCAGGAATACAAGGCCATCTGCTACAGATTTTTATATTTCCGTTCCCCGTTTTCCATCCACCAATAGTTTTCGCTCAGCGCATCGTTTTCAAACATTTCCAGCACCTCATCAAGGCCGACCGCCCGCTGAGGTTTGGCTTCAAAGTATCCTTACCGAATATAACCGATACATCACCGTATTTGCTGTGGCATATCTTACTCTTTGTTATGGCTATTGACGGCATCGGGAATCCGCCAAGTTCGATATCTGCTTCAAGCTGGTCGCCATTCAGATTGTGACCCGCTATAAGGTCGCGCGTTTCTTCGACAGCATCTTTCATGGAAAAGCGAATGTCGGAGTTGGTGGGGTCGAACGTGCCTATGTTGTCTGTAGCGGATTTAATTTGAGTGGGCTTGAATACAACCCAGAAATCATTTGAGGGATTGTATACGGAATCATACCCGTCTGCCATCAGCTTTGCGGTATCAATGCCGCCGGGGTATTTTGCTATATAGGGGTTCTTCGCATCAAGGTAAGTCTCGATAACGGTACCGCTGAACTTACCGTTGGAAATAGTATGCCCCTTTGCGTACTCCTTTGAGCCGGAGAAATAAAAGCCCTTACCAAGCGAGCCATTCTCAGCCTTGTTGGTATCAAAAACCGTAAATCCCTTGCCGGGTGTTCCGTGGTACATTATCTTCGGCGTACCATCCTTATTCACAACCTTGCTTGCGCTTTCCGGGTGGTTCTGCCAATCGCCAAACCAACGCTTGAATTGTTGCGATTCTGTGACATTCCCGAACTTTGGTTTGACGGGTGAGCCGCTTTCGCGTATACTATGTACAAAGCCATCCGCTTTGATTTGAGGCACCTTGGGCATTGGGACCCTTGCTCCCTCAAATAGGCGGCTGGCTTTTGCTTTATCCAAGTAATATACATGAAATACCACATTGAGAAAAACACCGTGCAGGAAACGCTGGTAATTCTCGTATATGGGCGCAAAATGTGTTCAGAATTGTTCCCCAATATATTTCGGGACGAGACGGCAATACGGCTTATGGATGCAATAGATTACGATTTTTCGGAGCTTTTCAAAAAGTCCGATAGCACAATGCAGCGGTTCGGCTTTCTGGAAGTCGCCATGCGGCAGAGCGACCTTGCGTTTGAAGTGCGGGACTATCTTAAATCCCACCCCACCGCTGCGGTAGTTAACCTTGGCTGCGGCCTAGATGCCACCGGGCGCAGCTGTGACAACGGCTCCTGCAAAATATACAACCTTGATTTTGCCGATGTTATAGCCGTGCGCAATGCGCTCCTACCCGCAGGTGAGCGGGAGGAAAACATCGCCTGTGACCTTAACGACACGGCGTGGTTTGATAATATAGATGCTTCCGGCGGCGCGGTATTCTTCGCAGCCGGTGTATTCTATTATTTTCTTAAGGATCAGGTAAAATCGCTTGTTCAGGCCATGGCCAAGGCATTCCCCTGCGGCAGGCTTGTGTTCGACGCAGCCAATAAGGCCGCCGTCAAGCTGATGCTTAAAACATGGATAAAGGACGCCAAGATACAGGACGTTGGCGCATACTTTGCCGTTTCCGATGCAAAAGCGGAACTGTCCGCATTGAGCCCTTCCATAAGCGCATCGAGCCGCGGCTACATGCTTGGCTATAACGACCTTAGCGATCCGTCCGTAAGCGGCTTTTTCCGCTTCTTAGCCAAGGTGGGCGACAAGCGGATGAATATGCAGATAGTGAAAATTGAATTTTAAGCAGCACAAACCGTTTGTTCTCGCCGTGCCCTGCTATATGAGCGCGGCGAGTTTTATTATCAGTTCAACCGACCCTACCGAATACCCTGCCGAAGCAAAGCGGCAGTCAGGATAACCTCCCATAAGGAACAGCAGCGGATAGTCGCCCGGTTCCTTGAAAGCCGCGCGGGCGAGCGGCTCCTGCACCTCATCGGCATCTATATATGTATCTATCCTGCCGTATTTGTCCGCAAAGCGGGCATATGCCAGACTTGATGAACCACTGCTCGGCAGCACTATAACAACTCGGCAAACAGCGCTCAGCCTCTCATACGCATCATAAAGCTCGTTCAAAAAATGCTCCGTAGGCTCCCCTCCCGGCTGCAAAAACGCTATCAGCGCCGCATTCCCCGCGCATAAAGACGCAAGCGGGAACGCCTGTCCATGCTTATCATATACAATCGCATCGCACAGCGCCGTATGCCCAAGCAGTTCGCTAAGTTCTGCCTTAGGCCGCGCAAGCGTAAAGCCCAGCCGTTCACCCTCGGCCAATTCAAATCTGTTGGCCACATATTGCTGATCCCCGCTCGGCAACCTGTTCGTTACCATAAGCGCATATTTGCCCGCCGGAATATCCATGCAAAGCGGTAACTCGCCCATGTTCAGCGGCAAATATTCGCCGTCTTTAAGCCGCGTCAGCGCCCAGCTTTCGCCCTGTTTCAGCCCATCGCCGGCCAGTTCAAGTCTGCCCATCGGAACGGCGTTAAGCGGCATCCATCTTCCGTTTTGCATGTATTCCGCAGCGCCCGTCGCGGGCGAAAGCCTTGCGGGCATACCACTCAGCCTTAGTTTTGCAACGGCGGCGGAGTTTGCGTCCAGCATACTAAGCCCTTCTTCATCCCATTTGCATATAGGTTCCATCCCTATGTGCGGACACAGCACATAATTTATAAACAAGCTATCATCCATACCATGCTTATTCGGCAGCACGCGCTTCATATGATACATAAGCGCTGCTGCATCGGTATCGCGCATATCCTTTTCGCTTATGGTTTGGAGCATCTTCAGTGCATACGGCATATCCGCTTCACCCTGTAAAAGCAAAAATGCACCTATTTCATCCGCGTTGCCGCGCGCGGCGCGTATATACGGCAGCCATACTTCACTGCATTTATGAGATGCCGTAAACTCATCATAATATGCGTTTATACGCCTTTCGCGCAAGGCTGCGGCATTTATTGTTGCCGCCTTCATTTCGGCCTGCTTAGCCTTATCCGCCGCAGTACGGTTGGATGGCGCGCTTTGCGGCGCACGGAATATGCCCGAAGTATATCCCTGCACAAATTCGCCCGGTTTGCACATTACTTCCGTGCAAATTGATGTGTCTATGTCGCGCTCAAAATACGCACCGTTATGCTCGATAGATATATGTATGCTGCCCTTACCGCAGCGCAGCTGCGCGCGGCCTTCGCCGTCTGTCGTCAGCACGGCAATGTCGCGATACGCGGCCATGTTTAATAGCTGTATATGCACCTTAGCGCCGCAAACCGCCGCATTGCCGCGAATTACGCTTATATTCAGCTCAACCGTGTCCGCATAGCGCGCGGTTTGGTTGAAAAGGTACGCTTCGCCGCGCTTTTCTATCAATTCCTCGCCCGCAAGGCCGTCCGCAGCATAGCTGCTGAACGCGCGCGAATGCACAAGCATCGCCCTGCGCGACGCCGCCATGAACCACCCACGGTCAAGCTCATATTCCGGTTCGCACGCGCCCATATAATGCCAGCCGTCGCCCGTGTACACTTCAACCCATGCATGGTTATCGTCGCAATGGCTCCACCATGGGGAGTATACCTGCCGCGCCGGTATGCCTACGCTGCGTAATGCGCATACCGCGAACGCCGATTCTTCGCCGCAGCGGCCTATGCCCGAAAGATATGCGGTAATAGGCCCCTCCGTGCGATCGTCCGAAGAATGGTATGTTACTTGTTCGCAGCACCATAGGTTAACGCTCAGCGCCGCATCCGCTATGCTTTTGCCCTGTACGCGCGCTTTAAGCTTTTCCGCAAAAAAGCGCCTGTGCCTTTGCGCGCGCTCGTTATTAACGCGGGGACAAAGCACATATTGCGCGAATATATCCTCCGGTATGTCAACCCCGTATTGATTTCCCTCGCGGGTCTCAAGCGCGGCGGCGCAGGCTTCTTCCATCCATTCAAACGGCGTGAAGCGAACATCGTCAAGCGGCAGCGTGCCGTAAAGATACTCAAGCGCGGTACGCATATCGCCCGAATATGCGGAAATTTTATTGGCTGTGCTTTTGGCAATGCAATCCCTTCGCGCGGCGTACTTGCGCAAAGAATACTCCCTGAATTTATCCGAAAGCATGGTGTTTACTCCTTCAGCGTAAGTTTCAGTACCGTATCTGTGCCGTCATCAAGCGTTGGGTCCGGCCCAAGATCGGCAAAGGTCATGTCCGGATAATCGCTATGCACCCAGCTATGCGAAAGCGGAATCTCCCGCCCGTCCGAAAGCTGGCGTATTGAATCTATGCTCTGCGCATTTATGCCGAAAAGAGGCAGCGGCCCAAGTGTATTTTCATACACATGAAGATAAAGTTCGTTCCCCTTTTGCGTTATGCGGCCCCATTCGGGTTTAGGTATAGCGCTTTTGGTGCAGCCGTATATGCTTTGTCCATTCGCGCGCATAAAACGGCCTATCTCATCCAGCGTTTCCGCGGCGCGCGGCGGTATTACTCCGTTTGCATCCGGCCCTATGTTCAGCAGGAAATTTCCGCCCTTGCTTACGCATTCAACCAGCTTTTTTATAAGCATATCCGCGCTTTTATAATAATTATCCGTGCCGCAGTAGCCCCAGTTCTGGTTCATAGTGGCGCATACCTCCCAATATACCAGATTGCCCGCGGGGTCGAATATGCCGCACGGCGGGATTATCTTTTCCGGACTTACAAAATCGCCGTGATACGGCGTTGGCTGCCCCTCGGCAAGCGAGCCGAAGCCCTCGCCGCTGCACTCAAGGCGGTTGTTAAGTATTATGTCCGGCTGGAGCGTGCGCACCATGTCCACAAGCTTGCTCGCACGCCACTTTTCCCCACGCATATCGTCATACGAAAAATCGAACCACATTATGTCTATCTTGCCGTAGTTGGTGCAAAGCTCGCGCACCTGAGCATGCATATAGTCAAGGTAGCGGTTAAAATCGCGGCCTTCATTCGTGCATTCCGGCCTGTTGCGCATGGGATGCTGCCTGTCCCCATAATGCGGAAAGTCCTTGTGGTGCCAATCTATCAGCGAATAATACAGCCCAACGTGCAGCCCCTCAGCACGGGCGGCATAGGTAAAATCCTTCACTATGTCCCGCCCAAGCTTTGTATCGGTGGACTTAAAACCGGTCGTTGCGGTATCAAAAAGGCAAAAGCCGTCGTGATGCTTCGCCGTGAGTATTATATATTTCATGCCGGCGCGTTTTGCTGCGCGCGCCCAGCAGGCAGGATCATAGAACTTCGGATCAAATTCGTAAAAATAGTGCATATAGTCGGCTTCTTCCATTTGCTCCGTACTGCGCACCCATTCGCCGCGCGCCGGTATGGCGTAAAGCCCCCAATGGATAAACATGCCGAAGCGCGCATCAAGGAACCATTTCATGCGGCATTCGTATTCATCGCGGTCAAAGTTGTACATTTGCGTCTCCTTTCAGCATTCGCGCTATCTCTTCAACCTTATTTGGATCTATCAGCTTGTAGCAGCCCTCTTTCGGTATTTCGCTGGCAGTGAAGCATATTCCGTTGCCGTTTGCGGCGGACATATCATGTGCTATCATATGTGCGCTCATATGGAGCTGCGTACAGCCTGTGCGCTCCAGAATCAGGCGCAAGTTGTTCGCGCGTATGCCTGAACCCGGCAGAATCTCTATTCTTCCCGCTGCATAGCGAACCATTGCAGCTATCACTCCCGCCCCCTCCATGACCGTTGGCCGCTGCCCGCTTGTTAGCACGCGCGTAACGCCCGACTGTATAAGCGTATCCAGCGCCGCACGCCAGTCCGGCGCAACGTCTATCGCCCGGCTGAACACGCTTTGCTTACCGTAGCTTTTTGCCATTGCGGCAAATTCGCTTGTGCGCTCCGCATCAACCGTACCGTTTTCATGCAGAAAGCCGAAAACTATGCCGTCCGTGCCATGCTCAAGTATAAGCCGCGCATCCTCCTTCATAACGGCATACTCCGTATCCGTATAGCAAAAGCCGCCTTCGCGCGGGCGCACCATTGCCATTATTTCAAGCGCGGGCGCGGCTTCCTTAGCAGCGATAAGGCTGCCAAGCGTTGGTGTTAAGCCGCCGTGAAAAAGATCGCTGTTAAGCTCCACCCTGTTTGCCCCCGCACGGTACGCAAGCATTGCGTCCTCCGCACTGCCGCAGCATATTTCAAATAGCGTCTGCAAGGTTTGTGTCCCCTTTTATGTGATGATATAGATATGATACTTTGCCGCCATGCGTTTTGTCAATTTGCGCTTACGTAGGCCAAAATAAAGCTTTGAATTGAATATAAAGCTTGCGGGCAGACCATCCATCGGTCTGCCCGCTCAGAAAGGAGGTACAGGCGGAGGTAAAAATAATGCAAAACCCTCCGCCACCACTAATGAAAAGACTTATTCGGCCTTAACCATGCCATCGCTCAGGTGCAGCACCTCGTCCGCCTCGGCGGCTATGCCAAGGTCATGCGTAACTACTATTACGCAATATCCCTGCTCTCTGGCAAGCGTTTTAAGAATGTCTATTATGTTTTTCCCGTTTTCGGTATCAAGGTTGCCCGTGGGTTCGTCTGCAAGCAGCACCTTAGCGTCGCTTGCAAGGGCGCGCGCTATGGCCACGCGCTGCTGCTCTCCGCCGGAAAGCATATCCGGAAGACGCTTGTAATACGTTTCGTCCAGCCCAACCGCGGCAAGCTTTTCCTTGGCGGTCTCCTTGGCCTTATGCGCGGATATTCCGCGAAGCGTCATGGGATACATAACGTTTTCAAGCACGGTCAGCAGCGGGAAAAGATTGAAGCTTTGGCATATCAGCGCCACGTCGTCCATGCGGTATTTATCGCGGTTCAGCTCCGCCGTGGTCTTGCCGCCGAATTCAACCGCGCCGTCGCTCGGCAGATCAAGCCCGGCAAGCATTGACAGGAACGTGGTTTTGCCGCAGCCGCTTTTGCCTACTATTGCGTAAAACTTGCCGCTTTCAAAGTTATATGTCACGCCGCGCACGGCATGAACTGTTTGATATTTGCTCTTATAGGAATAATGCACTTCGTTTGCACTAAGTATTGCCATTTGTCGTTTCCTCCTCCAATTATTGTTATTCTTTGTCCCGCAGTATGCTCATAACGTCCACGCGAACGCTCATCAGCGCGGCCGATGCTGCGCCCACAAGATAGCACGCCGCAACCAGTATAACAGCATCCGCGCTGAACCAATCCGCCCGCTTATACGGGATTATGAGCATTGCCACTATGCCAATTCCAATGCCTATTGCGCACAGTATTATCTGCTCCACTATCGCCTTCATTGTGACTGCGGCACGGCTTTCACCAAGCAAGCGCATAACGGCGTACTCTTGCTTTCTGCCGCGCGCCGTAAGGAAGCAAAGCAGGAAGCCCATCAGCACCACCAGCGCATACAGGAACACATGCAATCCTTTAAGCAGCGCAATGTTCTTCTGTATCGGCGACACCGTCCCTATCATTATCCTGTCGTCCACGGCGGCGCGCACGCCGGTTGTGTTCACATTAAGCTGAAGGTCAACAAGCAGCTGCTTGAATTCATCTATTCTGTCGCACTGGCCTATTGTAAATGAAAGGTTACGCACGGTGAAATTGAATGTTTTGTCCCCTTCAAGCGCCCTGCGCATGGCCGCAAGCGGGCAATACGCATAGTAATTTGAGCCATATATACTGCCGTACTGTATACCCGATGTAAGCGTATGCGTGCCTATTACCTTAAATGCTGCCACGACACGGGCCTTGTCGCCCGATTTATATGTCCCTTCCGGCCAAAGGCGGCGCAGTATCATCTGCACCTCGTCCCCAAGTGCAGCGCCGCTGTCCTCAGGTACTATGCAGACCATTTCTTCCCCGCGCAGTGCGTCCGCATCGTACCCATCCAGCCATGTTATCGACTCGCTCAAACGCGAAAGCAGCGAATCGGCATAAAGGTCGTTCACGCCATACATGTTTATGGTGCTGTAGCTTCCCCATTCAAGCTTTTTCAGCAGCGGGCCGGTTATCTGCTCGCATTGTTTTTCGTATGAGTAATCAACAAATGTGGGATCAGCATTGCATTGCTCCCTTATAGCCACATCCACAGGCATAACCGGGCAATACGAATACGCATAATATTCTTTAAGAAAGCCCGAATCGACTATCGCATCATAAATATCCAGCGGGATCTGAGGATCATCATATCCGCTGGCATTAACAAGCCAGCCGGACACCTCTATGGATTTATACGCGGCCTCCAGCTCCTCCTCCGAATCCGCAATAAGTCCGGGGTAGAGCAGCATGAATACCGATGTAACGGCGATAAGCAGCGCTATCAACGAATTGCCCAGCCATCTTCTGCGCATCATGCTCAGGTATAGGTTTAGACCCTTCATATACTATCCTCCTTACGGATAATAATATTCACTTTGCCTTAGGCTAACGCCTTTTCATTTTTGCGGATGCATATGCGCCCGCGATCACCCACTCAACTTAACAAAAAGCAACTAAACGATATCACGACGGTTTATAAAGCGAAAATTCATGTTTATAATATCACACCAGACCGAATTTGTAAAATATATAATTTGATTTTGAGCGTTTTATTTTAGAGAACCTATAAATGCCGCTCTACGCAGCCGTAAGCGGCAAACTGGAGATGCTGGTAATACACGACCAAGTGTGATTTCAATCCACGCTCCCAGTGAAGTGGCGACACGAGACCTGCGCCGAGAGCAATGACGAGAGTCTGATTTCAATCCACACTTCTATAAAAAAGCGACATATTGCTAACGCCATAATAAGCAGACGAACGAATCTTCACGTAATATCAGCAAAATATCATTTTGATGTTTTCATTGCCCTAAGTGCTGCCAAAAGAAGCGCTACCTGTTCTTCGTTCATATCATCTATCTCAGCCTTCAGCAAAGCCTTGTTAGACGTGTAGTCCTTATCTTCTTCCCATCCAGTGAGATAAGCTGGAGTTGTGGACAATGCTCGTGCCAGTTCATTGATACGGAACAAAGGGAGGTTGGTAACTATACCTTTCTCGTACTTACCTATGGTCTGCTTCGTTGTATTGAGTTTTTCCGCCAGCTCTTGTTGTGTCATGCCCTTAGCTTTGCGTATACTCCGTATTTTTTCGCCCAAAGTCATCATTATCACCTCGCGCTCATAGTTTAGCATATAGCTTACAAGCATACAACATCTATTCAAAAAATCACCTTATAAGCAACTTCCCCAATATATATATCTATAGATGGTGTCCTTTGGGGTTATATAAGACGACCATTGAGAGCCAGAAGTTTCACTCCACGCTCCCCACGAGGGGGAGCGACAACAAGCTGCACATACAATATCGGGACAGTCGGTTATTTCAATCCACGCTCCCCGCAAGGGGGAGCGACTTAATCCTCTAATTCAAAATGCGCTGCCACCTGTATTTCAATCCACGCTCCCCGCAAGGGGAGCGACACGACAAGTGGACGACGCGGAGGCGATAGAATATATTTCAATCCACGCTCCCGCAAGGGGGAGCGACGACTGCTGTAAAAATAATACTAAAATGTCTAAAAATTTCAATCCACGCTCCCCGCAAGGGGGAGCGACTGAATACAATCGACTTTGCGGACGAGGAAGAACTTATTTCAATCCACGCTCCCCGCAAGGGGGAGCGACATACCGCCCCACGAAAAAGGAGAAGCAAGGCTATATTTCAATCCACGCTCCCCGCAAGGGGGAGCGACTGTCAAACCAGTCCTTTAACGTGGCAGGCAGCAATATTTCAATCCACGCTCCCCGCAAGGGGGAGCGACGCCGCAGGGCATTGACGCGGTGCAGTGTAGTCGGATTTCAATCCACGCTCCCCACGAGGGGGAGCGACGCTTCCCTCTTGGGATTGTCCCAAGGGGCCGTATCAATTTCAATCCACGCTCCCTACGAGGGGGGAGCGACTATATTATTATGACTTTTATTCACACTTTTGGACATTTCAATCCACGCTCCCCACGAGGGGGAGCGACCATCCGCCGTAGCCGCGCGGACTTCGTTGCGGGGATTTCAATCCACGCTCCCCACGAGGGGGAGCGACCCCTAAGCCAGTGTACAATAAGGCCGCTGCAATCATTTCAATCCACGCTCCCCACGAGGGGGAGCGACAAACTCGCCAATACCTTCAAATACTTTTGATGGAATTTCAATCCACGCTCCCCACGAGGGGGAGCGACTGCGACAAAAAAGCCGGAGGTGATAGGCCGATGAATTTCAATCCACGCTCCCCACGAGGGGGAGCGACGCTGTGTCTGCATGGTCTGCGTCCACGTTGTGGATTTCAATCCACGCTCCCCACGAGGGGGAGCGACTAATGCGCCTAATAGAGGATACGCCCGCGTGGCAATTTCAATCCACGCTCCCCACGAGGGGGAGCGACTGTGCGCGGTATGCCGTTGGCTAAGGCAGCGGGATTTCAATCCACGCTCCCCACGAGGGGGAGCGACGATAAACGCGGCCTGTGACCTGATATACAGGGCAATGATTTCAATCCACGCTCCCCACGAGGGGGAGCGACGACATCTGCCGCAAAGAGGCGGCGAAGGACAAAAAATTTCAATCCACGCTCCCCACGAGGGGGAGCGACGAAGCCGAGCAGGGCGTGGAAGATAGAAAAATCATATTTCAATCCACGCTCCCCACGAGGGGGAGCGACGCTAATTAACGATTTGTCCGACCAGATTTGTGAAATTTCAATCCACGCTCCCCACGAGGGGGAGCGACACGCGGCATGGCACTACACCTACCCCAAAAACAATGGATTTCAATCCACGCTCCCCACGAGGGGGAGCGACGGATGGCATACAGATTTGCTCAGAATGCGGCGAAATTTCAATCCACGCTCCCCACGAGGGGGAGCGACCATTTTTATCGCCTCCTTATGCCATATTTTCGCAAATTTCAATCCACGCTCCCCACGAGGGGGAGCGACGCCCATTAATGGGATTGACTGCCCAAAAACGGTATATTTCAATCCACGCTCCCCACGAGGGGGAGCGACTCCATTGTCTTTCTCCTTCGTAATTTTTTGGTATATATTTCAATCCACGCTCCCCACGAGGGGGAGCGACGTGCCCCATTTTGCCCTTGCCGAAGCTGTACCTATTTCAATCCACGCTCCCCACGAGGGGGAGCGACGGCACCAAGACCGTTGTTAAATGTAAAGAAGGTACAATTTCAATCCACGCTCCCCACGAGGGGGAGCGACTTTGGAGCTTGTTTGAGAGAGGGAGGAATAAATCAATATTTCAATCCACGCTCCCCACGAGGGGGAGCGACTCGATTTATCCGGTATATTTGGAGCAATATAATAATTTCAATCCACGCTCCCCACGAGGGGGAGCGACCAATTGTTGATTTAGGCAATAATTATGCAACAACCATTTCAATCCACGCTCCCCACGAGGGGGAGCGACTTATCAATGGGTTTAGGTCGCGTGCGGAACGCCCATTTCAATCCACGCTCCCCACGAGGGGGAGCGACAGATACATTATACAAAGTATTAGCAGCTAATGCAATTTCAATCCACGCTCCCCACGAGGGGGAGCGACGCGACTCTCGGGAGTTCTACATCTTGTCCTTGCGATTTCAATCCACGCTCCCCACGAGGGGGAGCGACATGTCGATTTTCCTTCAACAACGCCTTTGGCAAATTTCAATCCACGCTCCCCACGAGGGGGAGCGACTTCTGTATACTCCTCCATAATCTCTTTCAAAGATTTTATTTCAATCCACGCTCCCCACGAGGGGGAGCGACCTTTTTTTTTATTACGGAGTAACATCCGCTATAAATTTCAATCCACGCTCCCCACGAGGGGGAGCGACATATACTTGGGCTTATAACGATGTCTGAAATACGCATTTCAATCCACGCTCCCCACGAGGGGGAGCGACTATCAGCCGCTAATGAAAAGATTGGTATGATAATATTTCAATCCACGCTCCCCACGAGGGGGAGCGACTCTTCCAAATTCTTCTTCATTTCTTCATATGATACAATTTCAATCCACGCTCCCCACGAGGGGGAGCGACTTCATCCGGCGCAGATAAAACGGTTACAATTTTAATTTCAATCCACGCTCCCCACGAGGGGGAGCGACATTCGGTGATGATTCTTATGAACTTTGGGCTGGTATTTCAATCCACGCTCCCCACGAGGGGGAGCGACGGCAACATAAGAAGTTCCAAGCTTGCCGGAATGATTTCAATCCACGCTCCCCACGAGGGGGAGCGACATTATCTTCAGTCGTCTTTATAGCAAGTACGCCAATTTCAATCCACGCTCCCCACGAGGGGGAGCGACCGACCATGATTTTGTATTGCCCCATGTTTGTGATATTTCAATCCACGCTCCCCACGAGGGGGAGCGACATCCTCCAAAATTCGCACGCGGTCGCCCGCGTTAAATTTCAATCCACGCTCCCCACGAGGGGGAGCGACTAAATCACGCGCGATTTATATACCAAAAAATTACATTTCAATCCACGCTCCCCACGAGGGGGAGCGACTTGACAGCATAGGGACGGACTTGCTGGGAGGTGGATAAGATTTCAATCCACGCTCCCCACGAGGGGGAGCGACATGCACACGCACCCGCTGAGGCACGGGGAGGGAGAATTTCAATCCACGCTCCCCACGAGGGGGAGCGACTATAGGCGTATATATTGGTGGCAATATGGTGATTATTTCAATCCACGCTCCCCACGAGGGGGAGCGACGGTATAACCAAAACGAATCTGTTGCAGTTGGCGTGGGATTTCAATCCACGCTCCCCACGAGGGGGAGCGACCAAATGCCAATATTAAAGGGCAATCTTGCAAATATTTCAATCCACGCTCCCCACGAGGGGGAGCGACGGCAAATGGTTTGAAAGTGCCGATACGATAAAAATTTCAATCCACGCTCCCCACGAGGGGGAGCGACGTGCGCTCGGTATTACTACGATTGAAGAAGGAAAGCAATTTCAATCCACGCTCCCCACGAGGGGGAGCGACGTTCTCCCGCTAATGCTTCTGGTCGTAGATATTACATTTCAATCCACGCTCCCCACGAGGGGGAGCGACCTTTTGGAAAGGAAAAAAAGAAAATGGAAAAGAGATTTCAATCCACGCTCCCCACGAGGGGGAGCGACTGCTGCCAATAGGATACTTGGACATATCACCAACCATTTCAATCCACGCTCCCCACGAGGGGGAGCGACAATTTCTTCCCATGACGGTTCAATAAAACAGGCAATTTCAATCCACGCTCCCCACGAGGGGGAGCGACAAAAGACAAGAGCGGAAAAAGACCTTGCACGCATTATTTCAATCCACGCTCCCCACGAGGGGGAGCGACGGTTTACCCTGTATGATGTCGCGGCGGCGCTGCATATTTCAATCCACGCTCCCCACGAGGGGGAGCGACGATTGTCCGAGTGTCATAAGCGACTCAACAAAATCATTTCAATCCACGCTCCCCACGAGGGGGAGCGACTCGCCAACTTCAACAAAATCATCAACATGGAGCAATTTCAATCCACGCTCCCCACGAGGGGGAGCGACTCGCCAACTTCAACAAAATCATCAACATGGAGCAATTTCAATCCACGCTCCCCACGAGGGGGAGCGACCCAACGGCAGCAGCGATTTCAATATCAACCGCAAGTATTTCAATCCACGCTCCCCACGAGGGGGAGCGACCTATTTGTCAACCGACGATCCTGTGCTAATGCCTATTTCAATCCACGCTCCCCACGAGGGGGAGCGACAACGCCAGTATCAACTATCGCAACGTTGGCAGCGATTTCAATCCACGCTCCCCACGAGGGGGAGCGACATGGTAGCGCACAGACGTTTAGAGAGAGATCTGATTTCAATCCACGCTCCCCACGAGGGGGAGCGACATTTTTTAGGTTATATCAACCTGTGGAAGTTCGGATTTCAATCCACGCTCCCCACGAGGGGGAGCGACTGGTGTATATCGTCTCGGTCTCAAGCTGCACCGCATTTCAATCCACGCTCCCCACGAGGGGGAGCGACTGGACGATTTAACAGACGCAACCCCCGCGCAGATGATTTCAATCCACGCTCCCCACGAGGGGGAGCGACGGCGCGGGGAGGGAATTTATAGGGCATTTGGCGGATTTCAATCCACGCTCCCCACGAGGGGGAGCGACTATTTAAGACCGAGGGCAAAAACATCGAATACATATTTCAATCCACGCTCCCCACGAGGGGGAGCGACGCGCCGCACTCGCGTGTTTTACGCTGTCAGTATTATTTCAATCCACGCTCCCCACGAGGGGGAGCGACAAGAGATTGAGTTTACACGCACCGACGATACCAAATTTCAATCCACGCTCCCCACGAGGGGGAGCGACATGAAGAGGGGCGGGCTGCACTTGCGTCATATGCATTTCAATCCACGCTCCCCACGAGGGGGAGCGACTCAAGGACGGCAAAAGCAGCAAGCTGAAACGGGCTATTTCAATCCACGCTCCCCACGAGGGGGAGCGACAAGACCTATTGACGGAGATCCCGGCCGTAGGCAAATTTCAATCCACGCTCCCCACGAGGGGGAGCGACGATTCAAGGAGGTGTAATGATGTATAGCTTTTTATTTCAATCCACGCTCCCCACGAGGGGGAGCGACTCTACAGAGATTATGGTCTGGTCGCTTGAAAATAAATTTCAATCCACGCTCCCCACGAGGGGGAGCGACTATGCCAGCATTTCATAATTTCTTGGATGCTGTTATTTCAATCCACGCTCCCCACGAGGGGGAGCGACGTTTCATTGACGGTCATTGGATTCATACAATCTTTGATTTCAATCCACGCTCCCCACGAGGGGGAGCGACAAGTTCCGCAACAGTAAAGCAAAGCCGTGGAATATTTCAATCCACGCTCCCCACGAGGGGGAGCGACGAATTGATGCTAAGGCTGAGCTTGAACATACGAGAATTTCAATCCACGCTCCCCACGAGGGGGAGCGACTTAATTCAACTTGTGTGGGATTACCATAGCGATATTTCAATCCACGCTCCCCACGAGGGGGAGCGACGATATAATTGCATATATGCGTAAAAAGCATAATGTTATTTCAATCCACGCTCCCCACGAGGGGGAGCGACTGCTGCCAATAGGATACTTGGACATATCACCAACCATTTCAATCCACGCTCCCCACGAGGGGGAGCGACATTATTTTGCTGTTGATGACTATTATGTGCAGTTTATTTCAATCCACGCTCCCCACGAGGGGGAGCGACTTCTTGCACCGGCTTCATTTAATGTTTTCATAGTATTTCAATCCACGCTCCCCACGAGGGGGAGCGACGGGCATAACCAATCTCGATGGTTCGGAGAGCATTTTATTTCAATCCACGCTCCCCACGAGGGGGAGCGACGCTCGACCTTAGTACATATCCCGTTATGCAATACGATTTCAATCCACGCTCCCCACGAGGGGGAGCGACAAAATGCTATTTTACACCAACCATTAATAGCAGGCATTTCAATCCACGCTCCCCACGAGGGGGAGCGACAATTTTACGACATCCCCGTCGCGCTTGAAAACGGGATTTCAATCCACGCTCCCCACGAGGGGGAGCGACGATAAATGGCAAGTAAAGGATTTAAGGCGCAATTAATTTCAATCCACGCTCCCCACGAGGGGGAGCGACTGAATGGAGAGCGATATTATCCAATAAGATCCGTTATTTCAATCCACGCTCCCCACGAGGGGGAGCGACTTGAATGCGATTATTATTCAACTGGCAACATAAATTTCAATCCACGCTCCCCACGAGGGGGAGCGACAGATACCGCCGTAACACTTACCTCACCAATAGATATTTCAATCCACGCTCCCCACGAGGGGGAGCGACGAATTTCTTCCCATGACGGTTCAATAAAACAGGCAATTTCAATCCACGCTCCCCACGAGGGGGAGCGACGCTGTTGCATTGCAGATACTTGAATGTTTGCTTGATATTTCAATCCACGCTCCCCACGAGGGGGAGCGACGATAGACGACTTTTCAAACCCTTGCCCATTTTGCATTTCAATCCACGCTCCCCACGAGGGGGAGCGACTAATCGCCTTTGATATCTGCCGCAAGGAGGCGGCATTTCAATCCACGCTCCCCACGAGGGGGAGCGACCCTGCGCGATGCCAAAAATACCAATAAAATTACTGATTTCAATCCACGCTCCCCACGAGGGGGAGCGACACGCCTCATGATTACTTTTGCTTTACGCCACACTGCATTTCAATCCACGCTCCCCACGAGGGGGAGCGACTCCCGCCATATGCGGCTTTTGACCGTCACCAACGGCATTTCAATCCACGCTCCCCACGAGGGGGAGCGACGAGACGGATGCGGTCTTGCGCCTGATGGACGAGATTTCAATCCACGCTCCCCACGAGGGGGAGCGACGGCCGCAGGTGCGCGGTATTGTGACGAAACGGAGATTTCAATCCACGCTCCCCACGAGGGGGAGCGACCAAGCGCCTTGTATGCGTCCTTGTCATTTGTGGCATTTCAATCCACGCTCCCCACGAGGGGGAGCGACGTTAGTAGCAATGTTATTTCATCGGCCACGCTGCATTTCAATCCACGCTCCCCACGAGGGGGAGCGACAGCGGAAAAGTGCATTTGTATACAGCATTTCCGCGAATTTGCTGAATATTATCCATTGCGGCACGGTGACGCGCGCTGTATCGCGCCGCAGGATTGCATTATTCAGGCTTTTTTCGGTGCGAAGAAGCGGTGTTTTTATGTACGCTTATGCTTCGCACTAAAGAATAAAGGTGTCCGTGGGTAAATATGAGCTTTTCGCGCCAAAGTGCTCTATCTTATTCTCGAAATTCTTTCCGAGATAATAGAACCTTAGACTATCTTTCTCTTTATCCATTATGGCACACAATCGTGCTTTTAGCATACGGCATTGTGCGGAATCGAGCATACATTCAAACACCGAATTCTGCACGCGCTGACCGTAGTCTACGCATTGCTTGGCTATCTGGCGCAGCCTCCGCTTGCCGTCGGCATCTTCTGTATTAACATCATATGTTATCAGCACAAGCATTTTCACTCCCCCGTAGCTTTATTTCCACAGAAACGGCGGATAGTCGTCCAAGTCGCCGCGAAGATAACGTCCGAGCAGCTGCGCCTGAATATACGGTATCAGGCCCCATTTAAGCTTTTCACCAAGGTACGGATGCTTCAGTTCTTCCCTTTTCTTATCCTGCCAAGCCTTTATGAAGCTCCTTCTGCCATCATCGGTAAGCAACACCGCGCCGCTGTCCTGCATCACAAAATCCGTCTTTTTCACCATGCGGTTGTTTATCAGCTTCAGCACAAATCTGTCCGCCATGCACGGCCGCAGTTCTTCCATTAAGTCAAGCGCAAGCGATTCCCGCCCCGGCCTGTCCCTGTGCAAAAAGCCAACGTATGGGTCAAGTCCGCTGCTTTCAAGCGCCGATGCACAATCGTGCGCAAGCAGGCTGTATGCAAAGGACAGCATTGCGTTCACCCGGTCAAGCGGAGGCCGTCTGCTCCTTGAATTGAAGTAAAACACATCCTTCGCGTTGAGTATCATTTCGTCAAACGCGCCGAAGTATGTATTCGCGCCGTTGCCCTCTATCCCGCGCAGGCTTTCCATATTTTCCGCCGAAATCGCCTGCGGCAGGAGTGCCTTTATGCTTTGCGATGCCTCCTCCAGCTTTGCATCATCAACGCGCATGCCGTGGTCTCTACGCGTGCGCTCTATGCTCCACCTTGAGTTATACAGCTTTGCAAATATCATCGTCCGCGCAATTTTGCAGCTTGCGTGCATATCGTCCGCCGTTCTGTATTGAGTGCGCCGCAGCAGCACATTCCCGCTTATTTCGCCGGATACCCGCGCAAGGAACCGCCCGTTCGGCGTGCAGAGTGCGAACCCCACACCGCGCTTGGCGCATGCACCCATAAGCGCTGGTGATGCGCCGGCATATGAAAACGATACTATGCCCTGCAATGTGTGCAGCGGATATCTGGCAACCTCCTGCTTGTCCCGCATTGCAACCACGTTTTCACCTTCAAGCGACAGGTATATGTCCTCCGAAAGCACATAAAACGTATTAAGGAACCTTTTCATGTGATCTCCTCCATCGCCGCCTTAATATATGCACCGACCGAGCGCTTTTTCATGAGCGAAGGCAAGCATAATTCATTCAGCGAACATGCCGCGCAGGACTTTGTCGGCTTTACCTTCGGCGTATAGCCGCGGCTATACATATCATGCATTTCTGCTATCGCCTCAAGCACCTCCTTGCGCAGTTCGTCCGTGAAGGTTATTTCCATGCGCCGCCTCGGCATGCCGTAAAACAATGCACCGCGCTCTATTTTACAGCACAGCATATGCTCAAGGCACATAGCCTGCGCGCAAAGCTGCAATGTGTCCCCCGTGTCCGTCCTGAATTCGCCGCGCTTGTATTCCACGGGATACGGCTGCCACAGCCCTTCTTTACCGCGCATTGGTACTCCGATGCTGCCTTTATGGAACTCCAATGCGTCGCATTGACCGGATATGCCAAGTTCTGCCGAGTGTACATATACACCGCGCCGTATAATAACATCGCCGCGGCTTTCGTTAAATTCCGCGTCATGCACATGTTCGTGCATCAGCTCGCCGTCCACCGTGCGGTAGTTCTCCGCCCACAGCTTTTCTATGTGTATCAGCGCCCATTGCCTTCGGCAGAACCTGAAATGCTGTAGCCCCGATATCTGGAGATAATCCTCCTCACGATAGTCGGTTATATTCTTATGCATTCAACGCCCGAGGGGAGCGCTGCTTCATCAACCGAAACATTGTAATCCGAATACGCGCGCGGCGTATCCACTCCTTCTCTGCGCTCAGCCTTTACCAAATCGAAAAGCTTATATGCCGACGCGTTGCCAAGCTCCGAATCATGCTTGAACACAATAAGTTCCCTTGTGGCCATTTTCCCGCGCGCAGCTGCATGGTCAACTTCAAACATATTCATTATCGCCTGCCACAGCAGTTCAAGATCCTCCTCAGAAAAGCCGGTGGTCTTGCGCGCAAGGTTGGCAGAAACGTAGCCTTCCGCCCTATATAGCGCATAAGGAACAATATATTTGCGGCCCATCTCCGTGCCCTTCTTTTCGGCGTCCGCCTCCGTTGTTATGGCAACGCGGGTTATTGTCACTTCCTGCGGCATTATCGGATCCACGCTTTTTGCAAAGCTTAGCTGCACGGGGCCGCGCACCTGGCCGCAGTTCAGCTTGTCCTTCACAAATGTTGTCATCACGGCGCCGAACGTACGGATATCATAGAAGTTTTTGCACATGAAGTCCCGTATTTCAATATCCAGATTCTCTTTCTTTTTCTTCGCGTCCGCAACCTTTGCCGGCTCTATTCCAAGATAGTCGTATGCTTCGCGGTCGCTCCTGTTCAGCGGCACGTTATCCTTTATATATATGCGGTAGCCGCTTTCGCCTTCCTTTATCGTTTCCACATAGTTGCGTATTTTGCGCTTCAGGCAAACGTCCGTCACCAGCCCGTAACCGGTTTCCGGATCTATGCGCGGCATGTTTCCGGAATCGGGATCGCCGTTGGGATTGCCGTTCTCCACGTCAAACAGTATCACGAAATCGTAACGGTTCTTAATAGCTTCCATTGTTATCTGTCCTCCTTTTTAGTATAAAACCATTGCTTTTGATGATAATAGCCAAGATCGAACGAACATTGTTCCTGCGATGTATGCTTTATCGGGTACGTTTCGTCAAATACATCTTTTAGTTTACCAACTTCCATGTCGAACCACCTTGCTCTATCTTTATTAAGTCTGTAGAGTTTGCGAAGATGGCTTTGATACAGCCCATTCAGCAGTTTGAATGTCCGTGCCGGAGTAGACATGGCGGAAATATAATATTTATCCACAATCGTGGCATTTATTTCCGGGTTGACCTCCTTCTGCACCTTTTCATAATAGGCGAACAGCCTTCCGAGCGTATATGGTATGTTTGTGCTTTGTTCATTAAGGCTCACCGTCAATACCTCCTTTGGACAGCCCTTATTTGTGTTTTTCAGATAATATGCCTTGATTATCGCCGCGCGGCCGCGGGTTATGTTCCGTTCGGCCCTTATGCGCAGCATTGCCCCGTTCAAAAGCGCCGCCGGGTACGCTGTGCCTGAGAATATTGCCCGCGCCGTGGACTTTGCAAGCACGGAGCTTGGTTTTTTATCCTGAGATTTCGGGTTCACGGTCTCGTTCAGCATGGCCCATATTGGCAAAGTATCGAATTTATCGAACTTGCTTTTAACTATCTCCATGCGCTCGTAATGCTCGTTCACGTTGCGTATAAAGCTGCCGAACTCATTGCGCAGGAAAAAGCTTACCGATAGCCGCGCTGCGTTCGGCGCAAGCCCGAGCACATAATACGGTCGTTTCGGGTCTATTTTCAGCTCATTGCAATACTTGCCTTCCGTTATTCGCTTTACCGCCGCGTAAAGGTCGGCGTCGCTCAGTCCGGTGTTGTTATCGTCCCCGAACATCCACATATTGGTCAGCCCGTTATACTGTTCCTCCGCTCCTTCAGCCCAGCATACAACGGTAGTATCGCCTATGCGGTGCACGTTTTCCTTATCGGACAGCAGATAATTCAGCGCAGATGTGTACGCAAACGCCGCGTACTTGCCGACAGGCGCATTGTAGTTCTGCTCCTTTCCGTATGAGCAGAATGCAGACGCGTTGAATGATACCAGCGCCGCGCCGCTCGACTGCGCATCCGCAACGCCTTTTATTGCCGGATGCGTTGGCATAATAACGTCCTCTTTACCGGTAACAAGGCACTGCATCCGTTCTCCGTCGCTATTGTCGTAATATCTCTGCCATGCGGCCTTTATTTTCGCATCCTCGGCAGCAAGGCGACCGTTTACATAGAACGTTACATTGCCACCTTTGTACAATTCATTCAGATTTTCGACTATCAGCGGATGCTCGGCAGCCGACGCGGGCTCCCACCCATCAAAGAAATTGAGTATCGCCCTTGCCGCCGCGGTGTCTATACCGTCAAGCAGCTCACGGTGAAAGCCTTTGCATGCTTCAAAGCATTCCTTAGCGCGTTCAGGTTTACCCTTGCCATCTATACCCAGCATATATGCGGAATTATCCCAAAGAAAATTCGACGCAATGCCGGAGGAACGTTTCACAGCCGCGGGCAATATTCTATCCATCGGCACGGACAGCGTCTTTTTGCCGGAAACCACTTCCTTGAACTGAGGAACAATGCCAAGCAGCGTGCCGTCCTCGTCAATCTCCAGCAGATAGCTTATCTTCACCGTGCTCCAGCCTTCGCGCGCTATTTTGCCCTGCTCCGCCAAATCTTCATATAATTTAGTCAGCGCCTGAAGTATCATGACTTCACCCCCTCGCTGCCTATCGGCGGAACGGTTATGACCCCGTCCTTCATGCTCGCCCTGAAGAACATCGGCCTGATTCCGCCGTCGTTTGAATAATCCATATCCAGCAGCATCCAGCCAAGGTCTCTTTCGCCTTTCAGCTCATCGGGGCAAGACGGCATCTCCTCGCAAAGGCCAAACCGTGCAGGAAATTCACGCGTACCCAAATACGGCTGATGATAGCACTGGCCTTTCTCCGCGCGCCGCTTTACCATCTGTTGAAACTTTGCAGGATTATCGCTTGCGCTGGCCTGCTCGGTCATGTCGAAATGCGCCTCTATCACATAGTGCACATCCTTCAGCACCATCGCCGCGCGCTGCTGTATGCTTTCAGACGTTGCAATGTACGCTTCGCCGCTGCCTTTTTCCATTATTGTTTTAAGCTTGCGGCCGCTCACAACGTCCTTTACCTCGTTACGCCTTATATTTGTAAAGCGTATAGGCGCACACACATAGATTTTGTCTATGTGCCATCTCAGCCCCGGGTGCCACAGTATTGCTTCAACTATGCCCCGCGCTGCCGACGGAGTCATCACGTCGTAACTCACGCGCTCCGTTTTAAGCTCGGGCCTGCTGAAGCATGCATAGTTGCCCCATACTTCTATCCTTACAGACAAGATATCACTCCTTTCGCTGTTTTATATTATAAAATTTATATTGCTGCTCTCCTCTATCCTCAGCCCCATCTTTTCATCATAAGTGCCCGTGTTTATCAGCACGGCGTTTTCATCGTCTATCATTTCTATGCAGCCCGAATAATAGAGCGTTTCAAACTGGTTTTCGTATATTGTCACTCCGTAGCGGCCCGCCTCCCTGAATAGCTTACGGGACTTTTCGCCGCTTCTCAGCCGCGCAATGCTCTCCACGCCTTTGCCAAGCGGTATGTATACCGTCCGCGTGTTCTGGTCAATTATGCGGAACTTCTCGGCAATCGTTTTGAACGGCATCATGCCGTAAACCTTGTCCTTTTCAAACGCCTCCACCACGCGCGCCTTGTCCGTCCCGTCGCCGAGATAAGCCCTGTATGTGTTGAAATACTTGCGCACAACCTCCGGCGAACCTATGTCCTCCTCCCCACGCATGGCGCTGTTAGCCGCAGATATGTTCATTTTCAGCATTCTCGGCGCGCGGTGTTCGCCCGTGAATACGGCAACTATGCTCTCCTCGCGGTTACGCTTGCCTTCGCGGTTGCATCGCCCCGCCGCCTGAAGTATGGAGTCAAGCCCGGCCATTTCCCTATATACCGTCGGGAAGTCTATGTCCACACCCGCCTCTATAAGCGACGTTGAAACAACCCTGCATACCTCGCCGTCCGTTAGCCTTTGCCTGATAATGTCTATGGTTTTTTGCCTGTGTTCGGGGTACATCAGCGTGGACAGGTGAAACCTGCCTTCATTAGGCAGCTTATTAAACACGGCCTGCGCCGCCTTGCGCGAATTGACTATGCATAGCACCTGCTCATGCCCGCCAAGCCGCGCCGCCAGCGCCACATCATCCAGCTCACCTGCCTGTTCAAATGTGACCCGTTTGAACTGCTCATATGTCCGCCTAACTTCCGGACATATCTCTTTTATGGCAATGTTTGGCGCGTATTTTGCAATATAATCGTCCACCACCGGCTGTGTTGCCGTGCATAACACGGCGGTGGAGTTGAAATGCGCACACAGCGTGCTTATTGCCGCAACGCAAGGCAGCAGATTTTCGCTTGGCATCATCTGCGCTTCGTCAAATATAATTACGCTGTTTGTTACATTGTGCAGCTTTCGGCATTTTGAGGAGCGGTTGGCATAAAACGATTCAAAGAACTGCACCGCCGTGGTCACCACCACTGGTGCATCCCAGTTTTCCGCCGCAAGCGCGCTTTTGTAGTCAGCCGAATCGAAGCTTTTATCTTCCTTATCGAATACTATGCCGCTGTGATGCTCCAGCACGTTTTTATCATGCAGTATTCCCCTGAATACCTTGGCGTTTTGGTCGATTATAGATGTGTAAGGGATAACGTATATTATGCGCTGCATGTTATGTTTCACTGCATGCTTCAGCGCAAACGCAAGCGACGCCGTGGTTTTGCCGCTGCCGGTTGGCGCGCTCAGCGTATATATTCCCCTTGGCCCTTCGCCCGCAGCAAGGCATGCAGAAAGTATTTCCCAGCGTTTTTTGTTCAGCTCACTCTGCGGGTTAGCCCACGGAGCAATATGCTTTTCAAAATATGCCAACAGCGTTGCCATATCATCGTATTCTTCGCGTGCCGCCTTTCCGCCGGACATGAAGTTTTCAGTGTCCAAATAGTCTGCGTCAACAAGGCATGAATACAGCATTTTTATCCATACGGATTCATAGAACCTGTCCCCGTAGAAATTCGGCCTTGGCAGTGCTGTAATGGGTCTATCCATACCAAGCGGCTCTTCTATGCCGCCGCTCATGGCCTTTTTCATTCGGCCGAAAAACGTGCCGTCCTCCGGCATGTCCATTTTAGCATTACCCACGTCCGGTAATCCGCCGTGATGCCCCGCAATGCATACCGCTTCATGCACGGCGTTAACCCTGAAGCATTCATATGCGCCCGCCGTTGAATGGTCAACTGCCGGCCCGCCGCGCAGCCTTCGCTGAAAGCCCTGAGTGTTTTTGCCGTCATCATGCCGCATCGCTTCAAGCTTGGCGTGTTCTTCCGCGCCAAACTGCGCCGCAAACTTTGCGCACAGTTCCGCCGTGCCGCGCTCATGTTCATCAACCGTTTGTTCTCTTCCATCTTCCGCAATATGCGCCAGAAATACCGTTTCATCCATATGCTGTTATCTCCCGGCCTATGCGGCCATACTCCGCTTGTTCAACTGTGCCTTAGAGTTCAAATACTGTGCCTGTGTTATATTGTTATTATATCAACATTATTTATTGTTAGCAATGCCAATCTTTATTATATTCCCGCCATTTTGATAAATTCTGATATTTATTTTGCCAATGTTATACGGACGTAATTGGGCAAATATATAAAGATCCCCCCGCATAGCGGGGGGATCTTTATTTGGTGCCGGAAGTGGGACTCGTTCGGCGATACTGGGGCAGTATCGCCGCCAGCCCGGGGAACTCAAAAAGTATTCACTGGATACTTTTTGCCCTTCGGGACGTTCCCTTCGAGTCCCGCTTATCTCTTATCAACCTCAAAAAAAGAGTCCGTGGCTGAACACGAACTCCGTATCTGGTGCAGCAATGCAATCCAAATCCGAACCGTTATTGTTGCTGATAGCTTCCTGCAATTCCGCGAAGGTGATGGTTTTCGTGCCCTCCTTGTAGTTGAAGGTGATCA
>ERZ827108.1102-NODE-1102-length-38586-cov-8.022787_pt1 | contig 38586 bp, 35 predicted proteins | sample MGYA00519921_ERZ827108 | MGnify/ENA primary metagenome ERZ827108 (study PRJEB31778, sample SAMEA3449258) | human gut metagenome | biome: human gut; feature: human-associated habitat; material: faeces | place: United Kingdom | collected 2010/2012 ...
GTAGGGGCGCGCATCGCGCGCCCGCGTTTTGTGCAGAACTTGCTTTTTGCTCAATGAGAAGAAACAAAAGGGAGGAACGCATCCGTGAAGCGCGCGAGACAGGTTCTGGGGCTGTTTTTTCAGTTTATGAAATTTGGGATGTTCACCTTCGGCGGCGGCTGGAGCATCGTCGCCCAGATGCAGAAGCTCTACGTCGAGCAGGAGAAGGTCATCACATCCGAAGAGCTGCTGGATTTAACCAGCGTCGGCCGCAGCCTGCCGGGGACGATGATCGGCAACGTGGCGATGCTCTACGGCTATCGCGTGGCGGGCGTGGCGGGCGGCATGGCCTGCCTGTTCGGCATGATCCTGCCGCCGCTGGCGGTGCTGGCCGTCATCACGCAGTTTTACACGGCATTCCAGAATAACCTCTGGGTGGCGGCGGCGATGCGCGGCATCCGCGCGGCGGTTGTGCCGATTATGATCAGCGCGGTGCTGGGCATGGTGGGCAGCGCGTTCCGCTATCCGCCGTGCTACGCGGTGATGCTGCTGGTGATCGCGCTGTATCTGTTCTTTAACGTCAACTGCGTCTATCTGGTGGTCATCGGCGCGGTCTGCGGGCTGCTGATTGCGGAGTTTTACGAGCGGAAGGGGGACAAGAAGCATGGTGGTGCTGCTTGAGCTGTTCGTCAGCTTTTTGAAAATCGGCTTCACGAGCTTCGGCGGCCTTTCGATGATCCCGCTGATTACCTCGGAGATGACCGCCCACGGCTGGATGACCGCCTCGGAGGTTTCCGACATCGTGGCGATTGCGGAGATGACGCCCGGCCCGCTGGGGCTGAACTGCGCGACGTTCGCGGGCATGCGCACGGCCGGTCTTTTGGGCGCGATTGCGGCGAATCTGGGCACGCTGTCGCCCACGCTGACGGTGTGCCTGCTGGCGGCGATCTTCTTTGAGCGCTTCCGCAAGAGCAGCTTTATGACCCGGCTGATGACGGGTGTGCGCCCGGCCTGCGTCGGCATGATCTTCGGCGTGGTTATTTCGCTGTGCGCGACGAACTACGCGGCGGAACCGGGCGGCGTGAGCTGGCCGGCCATCGCGATCGGCGCGCTGGGGCTGCTCCTGCTCGTCCGCTTCAAGGTCAGTATTCCGAAGGTGATCTGCCTGAGCGGCGCGCTGGGAATGCTGCTGTTCGGCGTGATGGGGCTGAATTGACGGCGGTTTTACGCAGGATTCGTTTGTGTGGTTGCCATGTTTTAAAATATATGGTAAAATAAACGAAAACGTTTGAGCGCCGGGGGAAGCGTATTGGAGAATCGGGAAGCCATGAAGAGACGGGAACGGGATCGGGCGACGAGGGGTGCGAAGGACTATCGGCTGCTGTGGGCGGGTCTGCTGCTGCTGGTCGCCCTGATTTTTGCCTGCGTCGGTTTCAGCTGCGGCCACATCCGCAGGGGGCTGAAAAACGCCGCGGACGCGGAGATGGCCGAAACGACAGGCGAGAACGCGGCCATGCTCCGGCTGACGCTGGAAAGCCGCTTTGCGCTGCTGGACAACGTGGCCGAAAAAATAGCGGAAGACCCGCAAAACGCGCGGGAAATGCTGACGAATCTCGGGAAATACGCCAACGGCTACGGCTTCAAGCGCCTCGGCTATATGAACTCGACGGGGCGGACGGTGACCAGCGACGGCGAAACCGGCGATTTCTTCTACCGCGCCTATTTCCGCATGGGGATGGACGGGCAATACTGCATCACCGGCGAAATCAACGACCGGCTGGGCAACGGAGAGGCCGTCCATATTATGAGCGCGCCCGTGCGCAACCCGAAGACGGGCAAGGTCATCGGCGTGGTTTTTGCGGATTATACGCCGGAAATGTTTCACCAGATGATGGATGTGGAAACCTTCGGCGGCGAGGGGCACGGCTACATCGTCGAATCGAGCGGCGAAATCGTCGTCGCCTCGTCAAGCGCGCGTCTCACGGGGACGGGCAATCTGCTGGACGGGGTGGCGGATTTTTCGGAGACCGGCCGTCAGGACGCGGAGGCGCTCCGGCAGGTTCTCGCCGGGGAGCAGCCGGGCGATGGGCGCGTGCTGGGCGCGGGGAAGCTGCGCTTCTGCTGCCGGAAGATTGAAAACGGCCGGCAGGACGACACGTGGTATTTGGTCATGGTGATGGACGCCGGCGCGCTCTACGGGCGGATGTACGGCGTGTTTTCGAGCATCTGCAGCCTGCTGAGCGTGACCGTGCTGATGTGCGCGGCGTTCATCTTTGCCCTCCTGACGGCATATCGGCGCTACAACGAAGGCCTGTATCAGACGGCCTACACCGACGCGCTGACGGGCGGCAGCAACTTCTCCGGCTTTTTGATGAAGGTCAACAACGCGGAGGGCGGCTACATGGTCTCCTGTGATTTGGACGATTACAGGATGATTGCGAGCATGTTCGGCGCGCAGAAGGGCGACGAGCTGCTGCGCGGCGTGTACGAGTGCATCAAGAGCGGGCTGACGGAGGGCGAGCCGGTGGCGCGCGTGGACGCGGATCACTTCGCCTTCCATCTGGTGGAGCGCCAGCGCTCGGCGGTGCTCGAACGGCTGCGTCAGATTGAGCGCAGGATTCGCCGCCTGTCGGATAAAATGGGCGTGATTCACCTCGTGCCGCGGTTCGGCATTTACGCGATGCGCCCGGAGGAGGACGCCCGCCGCTCGTGCGAGCTGGCGAATCTGGCGCTGGGCGCGGCGCGGAGCAGCGCCGACAACACCGTTGCGTTTTATCAGGATCTGGATCAAAACGCTTTCTTTGAAAACATGCAGCTGGAGGATCGTTTCGACGAGGCCATCGGCGAGCATCAGTTTAAGGCGTATTATCAGCCGAAGTGCAACCCCAAAACGGGCGAAATCGTCGGCGGCGAGGCACTGGTTCGCTGGGTGCAGGAGGACGGCACCATGCTCCCGCCCGATCGCTTTATCCCGCTGTTTGAAAAGAACGGCGCCATCGGCAAGCTGGATGAATACATGTTTACCTGCGTCTGCGCGCAGCTCAGCCAGTGGCGCAGGGAAGGGCTTGAGATTCGGCCGGTGTCGGTCAACCTGTCGCGCGCGTCGCTGTGCCGTCAGGGCGTGGCGCTGGCGTATAAGCGTATTCTGGAGGGCTACGGCCTGTCCACGTGGATGGTGCCGCTGGAGGTGACGGAAAGCGCGATGATCTCCGACGACGCGGTGATCTCCGTCCTTCAGGAGTTTTATCGCTACGGCTTCCGCATCGAGATCGACGACTTCGGCAAGGCGCAATCCACTCTGCCGATGCTCAAGCTGCCGTTTGTCGATACCGTCAAGCTGGATAAGAGCCTGATCGACTGCATCGGCGACCGCAAGGGCGAGATCATGCTCCGGCAGGTCGTGCGCCTGTGCTACGAGCTGGGGCTGTATACCACCGCCGAGGGCGTGGAGGCTGAGGATCAGGTGGATTTCCTGCGCGCGCTGGATTGCACGGATATACAGGGCTACTTCTTCTCCCCGCCGCTGCCGGTTGAAAAATATACCGAAAAGCTCCGGCAGCAGGCGCGGAAACGGGCTTGACATTTTTGCCCGCGTTGGCTACAATAAAAGGCGTTTCATGGCCGATTTCGGTCGGCCGCTAAATGCGATGATGGGAATCAGCGCGCGTAGGCTTTTCAGAGAATCGGCGGTTGGGTGCGAGCCGACGAGCCAAAGCGCGGCCTTTCTCCTCCCGGAGCATCGCGGGCGAACGCAGTAACCCGCGACGGCTCAGCCCCGTGATCGGCTGAGGCTTATTTGGCCGCTGAGGGCCGCCCGCCGGGCGGCTGAATCAGGGTGGTACCGCGCTTTCGGGCGCCCCTGTGCATGATCGCCATGCGTGCAGGGGCGCTTTTTTCGTGTTTGAAAACAGTGCAGTTTGGTCACGTGTGGGCAACAAACTTTTTTCCGCCGACTGTGGCGGAAGTGTGTGCGGCCTCAGGCCGCAAGGAGGAAGAAACCATGAGCAAAGCCTACAATCCCGAAGAGATTGAGCTGAAATGGCAAAAGAAATGGGAGGACGCCCATTGCTTTGAGGCGGAAGCCAGCCATGAAAAGCCGAAATTCTACGCGCTGATCGAGTTCCCATATCCCTCCGGCGCGGGTCTGCACGTCGGCCATCCGCGCAGCAACACGGCGATGGATATCATCGCCCGCAAGCGCCGCATGGAGGGCTATAACGTGCTCTTCCCGATCGGCTGGGACGCTTTCGGCCTGCCGACCGAGAACTACGCCATCAAGAACCACGTCCACCCCGCCGGGGTGACGAAGAAGAACATCGATCACTTCCGCGAGCAGCTCAAGCGCATCGGCTTCTCCTTCGACTGGACGCGCGAGGTCAACACCACCGACCCGAACTACTTCAAGTGGACGCAGTGGATCTTCCTGCAGCTCTATAAGAAGGGGCTGGCCTATAAGACCGAAATGCCGGTCAACTGGTGCCCGAGCTGCAAGTGCGGCCTGGCCAACGAAGAGGTTGTGGCGGGCAAGTGCGAGCGCTGCGGCGCGGAGGTCATCCGCCGCGTCAAGAGCCAGTGGATGCTCAAGATCACCGCTTACGCGCAGAAGCTGCTCGACGGCCTCGACGATGTGGATTTCATCGACAAGGTGAAGGTGCAGCAGCGCAACTGGATCGGCCGCAGCGAGGGCGCAGAGGTCGATTTCGCCATCAAGGATACCGACGAGAAGCTCCGCGTGTATACCACGCGCCCGGATACGCTCTTCGGCGCGACCTATATGGTCATCGCGCCGGAGCATGCCGCCGTCGATAAGCTCAAGGCGCGCATCGCCAACTGGGACGATGTCGTGGCCTATCGCGAGGCCGCCGCGCGCAAGAGCGATTTTGAGCGCACCGAGCTGAGCAAGGATAAGACCGGCGTGGAGCTCAAGGGCATCAAGGCCGTCGATCCGGTTGATGGCCGCGAGATCCCGGTGTTCATCTCCGACTATGTGCTGGCGACCTACGGCACGGGCGCGATCATGGCCGTTCCGGCGCACGATACGCGCGACTGGGATTTCGCCAAGAAGTTCGGCCTGCCGATCGTCGAGGTCGTTTCGGGCGGCGAGGACGTGCAGAAGGCGGCCTATACCGACGTGGAGGAGGGCGTGCTCTGCAACAGCGGCTTCCTCAACGGGCTGAGCGTCGCGCAGGCGAAAAAGACCATCATCGACTGGCTGGTGGAACACAAGGTCGGCGAGCGCAAGGTGAATTACAAGCTGCGCGACTGGGTCTTCTCCCGCCAGCGCTACTGGGGCGAGCCGATTCCGCTGGTCAAGTGCGAGAAGTGCGGCTGGGTGCCGGTGCCGGAAGATCAGCTTCCGGTGCTGCTGCCGGAGGTGGACAACTATGAGCCGACCGATTCCGGCGAGAGCCCGCTTTCCAAGATGGAGAGCTGGGTGAACACTACCTGCCCGTGCTGCGGCGCGCCGGCCAAGCGCGAGACGGATACCATGCCCCAGTGGGCGGGTTCCTCGTGGTATTTCCTGCGCTATGCCGACCCGCATTGCGACACGGCGCTCGGGCGCTGGGACGAGCTGAAATACTGGATGCCGGTGGATTGGTACAACGGCGGCATGGAGCACACCACGCTGCACCTGCTGTATTCCCGCTTCTGGAACCTGTTCCTCTACGACATCGGCGCGATTCCGAACGCGGAGGCCTATAAAAAACGCACCAGCCACGGCATGATCCTCGGCGCGAACGGCGAGAAGATGAGCAAATCCCGCGGCAACGTCATCAACCCGGACGACACCATCGCCGAAATCGGCGCGGATGCGTTCCGTATGTATGAAATGTTCATGGGCGCGTTCGATCAGGCGATTCCGTGGTCGACCGAGGGCGCGCGCGGCTGCCGCCGCTTCATCGAGCGCGTCTGGCGCCTGCAGGATATCCTGACGGACGAGGAGGGCGTGCGCCACGAGATGGAGGCCCCGGTCAACGCGATGATTAAGAAGGTCTCCGAGGATTACGAGCGCATGAAGTACAACACCGCCATCGCGGCGATGATGTCCTACGTCAACGAAATCTACACCCGCGGCAGCGTGACGCGCGGCGAACTGCGCGCCCTGCTGCTGTGCCTGAACCCGGTTTCCCCGCACATGACGGAGGAAATGTGGGAGATCTGCGGCTTCGGCGAGCCGATCTATACGCAGAGCTGGCCGACCTACGACGAAAACAAGCTCGTCGCGGACGAGGTGGAAATCGCCGTGCAGATCAAGGGCAAGGTGCGCGGCCGCATCATGGTGCCCGCCTCGCTGGGCAAGGACGACGGCGAGAAGCTGCTGGAGAACGAGACGGTCAAGAAGCTCGTCGGCGACGCGCAGGTGAAGAAGATCATCTTCGTGCCGGGCCGCCTGCTGAATATCGTCTGCTGACGGGAAGCGCCGGAAACCGCCCCAAATCAGCATCGGAGGAACAACGACATGGATTATCGCATTGAGCACGACACGATGGGCGAGGTTCGCGTTCCCGCGAACCGCTGCTGGGGCGCGCAGACCCAGCGCAGCCACGAAAATTTCCCGATCGGCACGGAGAAAATCCCGCAGGAGATCATCCATGCGTTCGCTGTGCTGAAAAAGGCGGCCGCGCTGGCCAACTGCAAGCTCGGCAATCTGGATGCGCGCCGCGCGAACGCGATTGCCGCCGCCTGCGATGAAATTCTGGCGGGCAAACTCGACGATGAATTTCCGCTCGTCGTCTGGCAGACGGGCAGCGGCACGCAGAGCAACATGAACGTCAACGAGGTCGTCGCCGCGCGCGCGAACGCCCTGCTGGGCGAAAAGCTGGTGCACCCCAACGACCACGTGAACAAATCCCAAAGCTCCAACGATACCTTCCCGACGGCGATGCATATTGCGGCGCTGACGGCGGCGGAGGATCATGTCCTGCCGGCGCTTGACGGGCTCGCGGCGACGTTTGAGCGCCTCAGCGCGGAATATGCCGACGTGATTAAAGTCGGCCGCACCCACTTGCAGGATGCGACCCCGCTGACGCTGGGGCAGGAGATCAGCGGCTGGTCGTCCTCCCTCCGCCTGGACGAGCGCATGATTCGCGGCGCGATGGAAGGCGTGCGCGAGCTGGCGCTGGGCGGCACGGCGGTCGGCACGGGGCTGAACGCCCTGCCGGCGTTCGGCGAGACCGTCGCGCAGGAGATTTCCGCGCTGACCGGCAAGCGCTTTGTCACCGCGCCCAACAAGTTCCACGCGCTCACCAGCAAGGATGAGCTGGTCTATCTCCACGGCGCGTTCAAGGCGCTCGCGGCGGATCTGATGAAGATCGCCAACGACGTGCGCCTGCTGGCCTCCGGCCCGCGCTGTGGCATCGGCGAGCTGCTCATCCCGGAGAACGAGCCGGGCAGCTCCATCATGCCGGGAAAGGTCAACCCGACCCAGTGCGAGGCGATGACGATGGTGGCCGTGCAGGTGATGGCCAACGACGTGGCCGTGGGCATGGCCGCGTCGCAGGGCAATTTCGAATTGAACGTGTTCATGCCGGTCTGCATCTATAATTTCCTGCAATCCGCGCGGCTGCTGGGCGATGTGATGCGCTCCTTCGAGCTGCGCTGCGCGCGCGGCATCAAGCCCAATCGCGAAAAGATTCAGGCGTATCTGGATGAATCGCTGATGCTCGTCACCGCGCTCAACCCGCATATCGGCTATGAGAACGCGGCGAAGGTGGCCAAAACGGCCTTTGCCGAGGGGATCACCCTGCGGGAAGCCGCCGTCAGGCTCGGTTTCTTGACCGCGGAGGCGTTTGACCAGATCGTTCGGCCGGAAAAAATGGTCGGGCCGATTGAAAAGTAAAAAAACAGCGGCGGCTTCCCTCAAACGGACAGCCGCCGTTTTACTCCTTCAGTCAGCTTCGCTGACAGACCTTCGGCATGGAGTTTGTCTGACTCCCGCACAGCGGGCGACAAGCTCCATGCCCTCCAAGAGGGAGCTCTTTGGTATAGGTAACGCCATATGAGGATAAAGCCAACGGCAGACGGAAAGAGTCAAGGAGGAGCAGCATGACGGATTGGCAGAGCGCGCTGGAAGCGGTCGCGGCGGATTACACAAGGGGAACGCTCGAAAGGGATGCGCGCGCCATCAGCGAGGCGTATCGCCTCAAGACGGGCGAGGGAAAGCGCCTGCTGACGCGCGAGAGCGAGGCGGCGGCCTACGCGCTGTCCCGGATGCCCGCGACGGTGGAGGCGGCGAGGGCGGCGCTGGCCGAAGCGCTGGAGGCGAGCGGCCTTGCGCCCCGGACGATGCTGGATTGCGGCGCGGGGACGGGCGCTGTGACGTTCGCGGCGGATTCGCTGCTGGCGCTGGAGCGGGCGACGTGCCTGGAGCGCGAGGCGGCGATGCGCGCCGTCGGCCAGCGGCTGATGGCTGAGGCCGGGGGCGTGCAGGCGCAGTGGGCGGCCTGCGATTTGACGGCGAGGGAGCCGCTGCCCCGCGCGCAGCTCGTCTGCGAGGGGTATATGCTCGGCGAGCTGGAGGCCGCCATGCGCCTGCCGGTGGCGGAAAAGCTCTGGAACGCCTGCGAGCAGATGCTCGTCCTCATCGAGCCGGGCACGCCGCAGGGCTTTGCGAACCTGCGTGCCGTTCGGGCGCATCTGGCCGCGCTGGGCGCATATGTCGCCGCGCCGTGCCCGGCGGGGAGCGAAACCTGCCCGATGACGGGGGAAAACTGGTGCCACTTCGCCGTCCGCGTCCAGCGGACGCGGCTGCACAAAGCGCTCAAGGGCGGCGACGCGCCGTTTGAGGACGAGAAATTCAGCTATCTGGCGCTGACGCGCGAGCCGCCGGTGCATCCGTGCCGCGCGCGGCTGCTCCGCCACGCGCAGATCGCGCCGGGGCGCATCCTGCTGCCCGTCTGCGAGGCGGACGGGGAGAGGACGCTGACGGTCACAAAAAAAGACCCGCTTTGGAAGCGGGCCAGAAAGATCCGGTGGGGCGAGCGGATTTAATCCTTGCTGTACAGGCCGAGGCGGCGCAGCGGCTTGCGCAGCACGTTAAAGAAGATCGGCGCGACCACGAAGGCGAACGCGGCGTTGAACAGGCTGCTTGCCGCCTTGGAGAGCATCGTCGCCTGAATCGCGACGGGATCGACGTTCGCCGTGGTGAAGCGCAGCTTGATGTAGGACTTGAGCAGGTACAGCGCGGTGTAGGTCAGCGCGCCGAGGATGCTGCCGACGATCACGCGGGCGTGATCCCTGCCCTCGAGGGTCTCCTTGCCGGCGGCCTTGTAGGCGATCAGGCCGGTGACGAGCGCGATGGCGCCCTTGTTGATGAAGGTGATGACGAACTCCATCCCGTAGCCGCCGATGATGTCAAAAATCGCGTTGCCCACGCCGGCGGCGAAGAAGCCGTAGGCCGGGCCGAGAATCAGGCCGCAGAGCACGCAGACCGCGTTGCCGATGTGGATGCGGGAAGCCGGGGTGGCGATGCTGATGAAGTTGGAGACGCAGGCCAGCGCGGCCATCAGGCCGGCGGTGCAGAGCATGCGCGTTTTCTGTTCGCGGGTCGTCGTGTGAGCCATAACAAAAACCTCTCTTTGCGGGCGATGCGCCCTTGATGGAATAAGGGCATTATAGCACAATCTGGCATGGCGTAAAGAGCCAGATTGCAAGTTTTTGACCATGCCAGTTGGCAGGCCGGGGCGGTTGCGCCGTTTCATGGATGATGATATAATAAAAAGCAGTTTACATAAGGGGGAAAAAGGAAGGATGAAAGAGAACAGGCGCGCGGCTGTCACGTGCGGCCTTATGACGCTGATGCTGTTTGCCGCCTTGGCGGTTTATATGCGCGCGCGGCTGGAATACGCGGGCACATGGGGGCAGACGCTGAGCCTTGCGGCGCTGTTTACGCTGGTCGCGGGCGGCGCGATGGCGCTTGTCGCGCGGCTGCAAAAGCCCGAGCGGGGCGCGCTGCTGCTGAGCTGCACGGTGATCGCGCTGACGATGCTGGCGCGGGTCAGCATGCTCGACTATCAGACGGCGGATTACAACGCTTTTTTGAGCGGCTGGGTGAAGGTGTTCCGCGAGGGCGGCTTTTACACGCTGGGCGAAAACGTCGGCGATTACAACCTGCTGTACCAGTATGTGATGCTGATGATCGCCAAAACGCCGCTGCACGACCTGTATCTGATTAAATTCTTCACGGTGATCTTTGACTATGCCCTCGCGCTGGCGATGATGCAGGCGGCGGGGTATTTCGCCGGAAAAAAGGCCGCGCTGCCGGTGATGCTGATCGTCTGCGCCCTGCCCACGACGCTGATCGACGGCGCGTGCTGGGGGCAGTGCGACACGGTGTACGTGTTTTTAATCGTTATGAGCCTGTACTGGATGAAGACGAAGAAGCCCGTCGGCGCGGCGGTCATGCTTTCGCTGGCGTTTGCGTTCAAGCTGCAAACCATCTTCTTTTTCCCGGTCGTGCTGCTGGCGCTGATTCACGGGGAATACAAGCCGAGGCACGCGCTGGTCTTCGCGGCGACGTATCTGGTGACGATGCTCCCGGCGCTGATCGCCGGACGCTCGTTTGCGGACGCTGTGAGCGTGTACGCCAATCAGTCGATGGGGCAGTATTACGATCGGCTCTTTTACAACGCGCCGAACCTCTATGCGTTCTTCCCGCTGCGCGAATCTGCCAACCGGCAGGAATTTACGTGGCTGCGCTATCTGTCCGGCATCGACGGCGAGGCGTCCAGCGCGTACATCGATCAGGCGCTCACGCCGACGTACCAGAACGCGGCGCTCTACGCCTGTATTCTGCTGACGCTGCTGGTCGTCATCTACTGGCTGATACACGCGAAGGAAATCACGCCGGAGATGACGCTGGATTTCGCACTGTTCTTCGCGATTTTCCTGCCGTTTGTGATGCCGAAAATGCACGACCGCTATTTCTTCCTGGCGGATATGCTCTCCGTGCTCTACGCCGCCCGCTATCGGGATAGGCGGTTCATGCCGCTGCTGGTGGTCAGCGCTTCGCTGATGAGCTACATGCCCTTTATCACCCGCCAGCGCCCGGCAGACATGCGGATTCTGGCGCTGATGATGCTGGCGGCGCTGGTCGTCATCTCGCGGGATGTGCTCCGCAAGATGCGCAAAAACCGCGCGGCGCTGGCGATGAAGGGAGGCGAGGCCGCATGAAAACGAAGCTGAACGCCCTTTCGGCATGGCTGGATCGCCATGCGCTGCCGCTCGGCGCGGCGCTGGCGGCGGCGCTTTCCCTGCTGCTGGCGCTTTACAACGTCGGCGGCGGCCCGCTGGGCAACTTAAACGACATCGGCGGCTGGCGCAACCGCGCGCTGTATATCGCCCTGACGGCGGCGGTGCAGCTTTTCGTGCTGCTGGCGGCGGCGTTGCTGTATCACGAGCGCTTCTGGCGGCTGGCGGTCAGGCAGCTTCTGCTGACCGTCGGTCTTGTGATTCTGCTGATGGGTATCAACCACAAGTCGTATCTGTTCGTCGAGCAGATGCTCCCGTTCATCCGGCGGATGGACGCGGCGGGGCTCTCGGCGATGAACGACATGCGGCTCAACCTCTCCGCCCCGGCGGTGACGGCGCTGTATCTTCTGACGCGCGGGCCGATCTACGACATGTATATGCTCAAGCTCGCGTGCATGGGCGCGTTCCTGCTGATGGCCGTGCTGGCGGCGCATGCGGCGGATCGCCGGGGCTGGGGGCTGCGCGGCGAAGCGCTGCTGCTGCTCTGCCTGATTCTGCCGCAGGGCTTTCTGACGGCGGGCAGCGCCCCGCAGATCGACGCGCTCAGCGCGCTGCTGCTCGTCGCCGCGCTGACGCTGCTGGATGAAAAGCATCCGCTTGGCGGCATGCTACTCTACGGCGCGGCGTTTGCGCTGTCCGGCGCGGCGCTGTATGCCCTGCCGCTGGTCGCCCTGCTGGGCAGAAGGAGCGGCGCGAAGGGGCGGCATGCCGCGCTGGCGGCGCTTGTCGCGCTGGCGGCCTGCCTGCCCGCGGTGCTTTGCGGCGTGCCTGCCGGACGCGCGGCGGGCAGCCTGTTCACCGCGAATTTCGCCGTGCCGGAGTATGCGGCGGGCGTTCCGAACCTGATGAGCGCGTTCCCGCGCGCGGCCATGGAGGAAATGCCGGAATACGCGCTGATTCGCGTATTCCCGGAGATCGACGCGGTGACAAACGCGCCGGAGGTCTACACGCAGGCGCATTTTGAGATGCTGATGCACGGCCTGACGTTTGCCGCGCTGGCCATGTTCATCGGCCTGTGTGCGTGGCTGAAGCAGGAGAAGGCGGCCTCTGCCCTGCGCAGGACGCTGACGCTTGCCCTCGGCGCGATGCTCCTGTGCCCCGGCGCGGGGATGGGCGCGTGGCTGCCGCTGTGCATGCTCTGTCTGGCGGCGATTCTGCGCGAGCCGGAGACGCGCCTGCCCGCCTGTATGGTGCTCTTCGCGACGGCGGGCGGCTGCTGCTACCCGGCGACGGGCGAAACGCTGCTGCGGCCATTCTATGCGTTCGCGCTGTGCACGGCGGCGCTGTTCATGCTGCTGGGCGTGATTCCCGGCGCGAAAACGAGCGAGGTGAAGGCCGATGACTGATGAAAAACCGATTCGCCTGCGTGTGGTCAGCGTGATGACCGACCCGGACGGCGGGCGGCACGAGAGCAAAACCGTCCACCGCGGCACGCTGCGCGCGGGGGAGGACGGGCTTGAAATCGCCTACGAGCAGGTGGACGAAGGCGTTCGCGCGCGCATCTGCCTGACATGGACGGCGGACGGCGTGCGGATGCGCCGCACGGGCGAGATGACCGGCGCGCTGCACTTTCAGCCGGGGCGAAAGACGGCCGGGCTGTACGGCACGGCCTACGGCGACATCCCCGTGGCGGTGTATACCCGCGAGGTGCTGACGGAGGAAGGCGAAAACGGCGGCGAGATGCGGCTGGACTACGATGTGTTTGTCGGCGGCGAGCGCACGTCGGCGACGGTGATGACCCTCGTATGGCGGCTGTGACGGCGCTCCGCGAGCGCGCCAGAGCGGCGGTTTTCGCGGCGGGCGGGCGCGGGTTTGTGCGCTTCCTGCCCGCCGGGGAGACGGCGCTGCTGGTCAGCGACGCGCCGAGGCGATGCGGCGACGTGCCCGCGCTGCTGGACGGCTGCCGGGCGGCGGGGTTTGACGCGCGCGAAAGGGACGGCCTGCTGCTGCTGACCCCGACGGAGGCGGCGCTGCGCGCGCTGGATGTGCCCGCGCGCATCAACGTGGATTGGGACGCGCCCGACGCGCCGACGGCGGCGTTTGCGGCGTATCTGATGCGCCGCGCGGATCGGCCGCTGACGGAAGACGGCCTGCGCTTGGTTGTGGAAACCCTGCGCCTGCTCTGGCAGGATGAAGCGCACGTGCGCGCGGGTCTGCCCGCGCTGCGCGCCAGAGCGGCGGCCTGCCTGCGCGTGGGCGAGGACAGCGGCTTCTTTCTCTCCGGCGCGCTGCTGGCCGGGTGGATGGACGGCCTTTGCGCAAAGAAAACGGATTGAATCGAGCCGACGCCTGCGTTATAATGATGCAGGGCGTCGGTTTCTGTTATCGGCGCCCATTCGCCGAGCCGCCCGCGCGGCGGGCGCAGACGCGGGAAAACAGCCCGCAAAGGAGAGTGCAGCCATGAAACTGGAATGGATAGGCCATGCGTGTTTTCGCCTGACGGCTGAAAACGGAACGGTGATTGTGACCGACCCCTATGACGACAGCGTGGGGATTCGTGTGCCGAAGTTGACGGCCGATCTGGTGACGGTCAGCCACGAGCATCACGATCACAACAATCTGGATATTGTGGAGGGTCGGCCGAAGGTCGCGCGGGAGGCGAGAGCCGCGCAGGTCGGCGGCGTGACGACGCAGGCCGTCACATCGTATCACGACGACCGGGGCGGCGCGCTGCGCGGGCGGAACAGCATCCGCATCTTCTATATCGACGCGCTCAAGGTGGTGCACATGGGCGATCAGGGCTGTCTGCCCGCCGAGCCGGTCTTGCAGGCGATTTTGAACGCGGACGTGATGATGATTCCCGTCGGCGGGTTTTATACCATCGACGCGAAGGGCGCAAAGGAGATCGTCGATCTGACCCGCCCGAAGTGCGTGATTCCGATGCACTATAAGACGGAGCACTGCGCCTATCCGATTGCGGGCGTTGAGCCGTTCCTTGAAATCATGGGCGCGGAGCGCGCAAAGCCCGTGCGGACGCTTTCGGTCATGCCGGGGGATGTGCCGGAGGGCGTTGTCGTGATGGAAGCGGCGGAGGAATTTTAAGGAAATACATCAAAAACAGGCTTTTCCTGCGATTGCGGGAAAAGCCTGTTTTGCGGTTTTAATACTAATTCTTGTTAAAATGGCTTAATCCGCGCACCATCTTTTTCGCTCTGACTTTGCCTCGTTCCGTTCAACGTACCTCCAGTACGCCTCACTTCACTTGGCTTCGTCAGAACAAAAAATCTGATGCGCTCTGTTAAGCATTTTAACTGCGAATTAGTATAAGAAAGTCAGCAATACATCTCCATCGGATACGTCAAATATTGAACCGGTTCGAGCTGGTCGGCGGTGACATATCCGGCCGGGGCGTTGATGAGGCTGGGCAGGCGGTTGACGACCGTTGCGCAGGTGTGTTCGACCGTGGCGGGCTTGATGACGCGGAACGCGGTATCCGGCTCGCCGGAAATCACCCAGTCGCACAGGTCGCCGTCCTCGGGGCCGTAAACCTTGCCGATGGTTTCCTCCTCGATGGTGATGCCCTGCATGGTCTTGACCGTGACGACGGCGCTCATGCCGATGCAGCGCCCGGCTTTGATGATCTTGCCGAGGGTGGCGGAGCGGATGTCGTGGTCGATGATGCAGGGAACATGCTTCTGCGCGATGGATTGAATCGTCAGGCCGAGCTTGTTACAGATGGCCTCGCTGGCGTTCCACGCATAGGACGGCTCGAAGGTCTCCGGGTGCGCGATCTGCCGTTCAAATTCCTCCGGCGTGAGGTCGCAGCCGTGCGCCTTGGCCAGCGCAAGGCCGTATTCATCGACGTTGTAGCTGTAAGCGCCCTTGATCTTGGTGATCCGGTGGCAGCCGCCCGCGACGAGGCCGACCAGATTGATCCAGAAAATATCCTGCATGCCGCTGCCGGTGACGGTGCAGCCTGTCTCTTTGGCCAGCGCGTCGAGGCGGTTGACCGCGGCGGCGGAGGTCGTCCACGGATAGATGGCCTCCTCGCAGGTGGTGATGACGTTGATCCCGCGCTTTACGCATTTCTCCACGTGTTCGCAGATGTCGCCGATGAAGCTGAACAGCGTGACGATGGCAACGTCCGCGTCACATTCGTCGAGCACCCTGTCCGCGTCGTTGCGGATGAGAACGCCGGTCTTCACGCCCAGCTCCGCGAAATCGCCCACATCCATGCCGACGACGGCGGGGTTGACGTCGATGGCGCCGACGATCTGCGCGCCGTGCTCATGCAGATAGCGCAGGATGTACTTGGCCATCTTGCCGCAGCCATATTGAACGACCCTGATTTTTTCCATACAAAAATTCCTCCTTCATCGCGTCGGTGAGTCATCGTTAGGATGCGTCCAACGCGGAAGGAGGAAACAGGCATATTTTGGAAATGATCAGCCGATGACGGTGCAGTATTTCTCCGTATCCACGCGAATGTTCGGGTGGGAGGTGATGTAGTCGATCATCGCGTCGGCCACATCGGTGAGCACCTCGCGGGCAACCTTCTGCTTGGGCAGCATATCGTAGCCGCCCGTGCCGCAGAAGCGATAGCTGTTGACGCAGACGGTGACCGGCTCATCCTCGCCCAGTTCGCGGCCGTCAAGGACGATGGAGGTCACGCGCTGGCCGACGGGGTTGCGCGCGTCGATGGTGTAATGGATGCCGGAGAAGAAATCGTAATTGTAATGCTGCACCTTCGGGCGGAGGAACTCGTCCGCGATGCAGAGGTTTCCGTCTTCGTCGTGGTCAAAATACGCGGCGGAGCGCTCGATATACTGCTTGAGCGCGGGGCGCGTCATCTCCAGCACGACGAGGGTGTTGGTGTAGATGTAGGTGGAAACCACGTCGCGGATGGTGACCTCGGTGGGCAGCCCCTTAAACTCGTTGGGCAGGGCGCTGGAGGCAATCTGCGCGCCGGAGGCTTCGAGCTGGACGGTGTTGATGAAGTTGGCGAGATTACTTCCGTTCAGCGCGGCTTTCAGGTGATCCTCGGAGACGAGCGGCAGGTCGAGATGACCGGCGGGCGTATCCAGCCACGTCTGCACGCGCTTTTCCAGCGGGAGCAGCAGGTCGTAGGCGCGCGCCAGCGGCTTGCCCTCGGCGGGGATGATGCGGCTTTCAAAGCGCTTGCTGCCGTCGTCCTCCACGGTGACGGTGATTCCGCAGCAGTGCGGCGCGCGGTAGGTCGGCTGCACGGCAAAGCTGTTGCAAAAGCGCACGCCGTCCACGCGCATATGCTGGTGACCGGTCAGCACGAGATCGAAGTCCAGCTCGCGGCAGAGGCGGCAGGCCTGATTCTCGGCGCTGTCGGTCAGCGGCTCGCCGGTTTCCAAATCGCACTCAAAGCCGCCGTGGTAGATGAGCACGGTGACGTCGCAGAGCGGCTTCACCGCGTCCAGCGCGGCCTTGGCGGCGGGAATCGGCTCCTCGATGACCAGCTTTTCCACCGTCTTGGGGTTCTCCCAGCGGCGGACAAAGTGCGTGCACACGCCGACCAGACCGATGCGCAGGCCGTTTTCCAGCCGGTGCACGGCGTAGGGCGCGATGGGCAGGCGGCCTTCCCGGTCGCGGATGTTGGCGCAGAGGCAGAGCGCGTCGAGGTTGGTCAGGTAATCCATCAGCGCGTCCACGCCGTAGTTGAAATCGTGGTTGCCCAGCGTCACAAACTGATAGCCCGCCAGATTCATCATCGCCGCGATGGGGTGCGTGCCGTAGGTATCCTCGCTCAGGCAGGCGGCCTTTTCTTCCGGCGAAAGGCGCTGATACAGGTTGGTCAGCGGCGAGCCCTGAATGGTGTCGCCGCCGTCGATGATCAGCGTGTTGCCGTCGTGCGGGTATTCGCCGGCCAGCTTCATCAGCCCCATCGGGCGATCCTGCATGTCGGCGTAATTGGTGGGATAGAGATAGCCGTGGGTATCGGAGGTGTAGCGGATGGTGAGTGTTCTAGCCATGCGAATTACTGCCCCCTGGCCAGCTTGCCGCGAATCCGGGTCGAGGCGAACTCGATGATCAGCATGAGCACGATCATCGCGAGGATGAACGAGCCGACCATCGTCCAGCGGCGGGAGTTGATGCACTGGATCAGCGCCGCGCCGATGCCGCCCGCGCCGACGATGCCCAGCGTGGTCGCATCCTTGATATTGATATCAAAGCGATAGATCACGGTGGAGATGATATTCGGCGTGAGCTGGGGGATGATGCCGTAGCGGATCTTCTGGAAGGCGGTGCAGCCCGCCGCGTCCAGCGATTCCAGAATGCTCGTATCCAGATCGGCGATGGCGGTAATATACATCTTGGAAATCATGCCGATGGAGCAGATGCTCTGCGTAATCACGCCGCAGAACGCGCCGGGGCCGGTCACGCGAATCCAGATCAGCGCCCAGACGATGGAGGGCAGCGTGCGGATCAGCAGAATCAGCGCGTTGAAGATGAAGGCGACGGGTTTGGGCATGATCTTCGGGCTGGCCAGAAAGCTGATGGGCAGCGCCAGAATGCCGCCGACCACCGTGCCGAGGATGGCGATGCAGACCGTCTCCATCAGCAGATACGGCACGCCGTCGGTCGAGGTGGAGAACAGCAGGTTCATATCCGGCTTGACAAGCCCCCAGAAGATGCCCTTGGCGACCTCCGTGCCCTTGGCCGCGAAGCCCTTGAAGGTCACGCTGGAGGCCGACCAGCTCAGCAGCAGCGCCATGATGAACACGATCAGCGTGTAAAGCCACCATTTGCGCGGGCGGGATTCGTACTTTTCAAGAATGTTGTTTGAATATTGCATGATATCCCTCCCTTAGCTGAGCTTGCTGCGCAGGAACTGGCTCAGGTTTTCGATGAGGAGCACGGCGACGAACAGTGTCAGCAGCACCGTGCCCAGACCGTTGTAATCGCGCCAGCCGATGCGCTCGTCAATCAGGATGCCGAGGCCGCCCGCGCCGACGTAGCCGAGGATGGAGGCGGCGCGCACGTTCATCTCAAAGCTGTACAGGCAGTGGGAGAGATAGGTCGGCAGAACCTGCGGGAACACGGCGCTCCAGAAGGCGCGGAACTTGTCCGCACCGGCGGATTCCAGCGCCTCAAACGGCCCCATGTTGATGGTTTCGATGGATTCGTAGAGCATCTTCGTCACCACGCCGAAGGTGAAGATGACGATGGCGACGGTGCCCGCGAACGTGCCCAGACCGAACACCAGCGCGCAGATGCTCGCGATCACCAGCGTCGGCAGCGTGCGGATGATGTTGAGAATGAAGCGCAGGACGGACAGGGAGACCTTGCTGCGGTTGATGTTCGCGGAGGCCGCGACCGCGTAGGGCAGCGCCAGCAGGCAGCCGATCACGCTGCCCATGACGCTCATCTTGATGGTATCCAGCAGCGGGGTGATGACCTTGCTGAAGAAGGACGGATCCGGCTGGAAGATCTGAGAGAGGATTTTCGTGAGCTGGTTGGCGCGCTTGGCGATGATTGCGAGGTTGAAGCCCGTGACATGGACGGAGATCGCCAGCGCGGCGAACACCAGCAGCGCGATCAGCGGCGTGCGGGAGCGCGGGCGGGTGACGGTGTGGCCGTTTTCAAGCGTGATGATCTCGGGCTTGAAGATGCGGTCAAACAGCGGTGTTCTGGCGCCGGGCGCGACGGTTTTCTTCATGGCGCGCCCTCCTTAGTTGCCGCCGGCCTGCGGCACGGCGGAGCCGTTGTAAATGCTGTCCAGAATGTCCTGCGTGACCTCGCTGGCCGGGCCGTCGTAGACGATTTCGCCCGCGCGGATGCCGACCACGCGCTGCGCGTAGCCCAGCGCCAGATCGACGTGGTGGATGTTGATGAGGATGGTGATGTTCATTTCCTCGTTGATGCGCTTGAAATCCGCCATGACCTGATGCGCCGTCACCGGGTCGAGCGCGGCAACCGGCTCGTCGGCGAGGATGATGGAGGGATTCTGGTTGAGCGTGCGGGCGAGCGCGACGCGCTGCTGCTGGCCGCCGGAGAGCTGGTCGCAGCGGATGTAGGCCTTATCCAGAATACCGACCTTATCCAGCGCGGCGAGGGCGGCGAGCTTCTGCTCCTTGTTGAACAGGCCGAAGAGCACGCGGAAGAAGCCCATATCCGGCACCATGGAGGTCAGAACGTTCTTGAGCGCCGTCGCGCGGGTGACGAGGTTGAAGGACTGGAAGATCATGCCGATCTTGCGGCGGAACTTGCGCAGCGCCTTGCCGGAGAGCTTGGAAACGTCCGTGTCGTCCACGGTCAATTCGCCCTCGGTGATGTCGATCATGCGGTTGATGGTGCGGATCAGCGTGGATTTGCCCGCGCCGGAGAGACCGATGATGGCGACGAATTCGCCCTGCTCGAACTTGAGGTTGACGTCCTTGAGACCCTTGACGCCGTTGGGATACGTTTTGGAAACGTGCTTAAATTCGATCAAAAGGGACACTTCCTTTTTGCAATGATAGGGATAGGATGGACGTTTGGGACGCTGTCCCAACCCCTGCCGAGGGACAAATCCCTCGGACTCCCTTCTTCGTTTCGCGGCGGTTTGAATCGACGTATATATCCATTTATCGCGAAGCGATAAATGAAAGGAGGGAAATCCAAGAACCTCAGGTTCTTGGTGGGGGCTTGGGGCAAAGTCCCAATCGCCCCTTTACCTAGAAAAAGGCGGCTTCCACAGGGAAGCCGCCCGTTGTGGGTGCGGAAATTACTGCGCAACCTTGAGCGCGGCGCGCGCGCCGTCGTAATCGGCGTCGGTCGCCACGGCATAGCCGGTGTGGCTGTACACGCTGAAGATTTCCTGGCCTTCCGGCGTGTTGATGACGTTGATCAGCGCCTGCTGCATCGCCGCGATGAACTCCGGATTGTAAACGTCCGCGTTCGCCTTGGTGATGGACACGGTGTCGTTGTAGATGCCCGGCGTCACGCCGATGACGTTCAGCTCATTCCAGATGGAATCGGTGCGGCCCATGCCGGCCTTGCCGGTCGGGTCAGCTTCGCCGGTGGGCAGAACCCAAGCGGCTTCGTAATCGTTGCGGCCGTCGGCGTAGCAGACGACGATATCAACCGCCTCGGCGGCAGCCTGAGCGAACGCATCGCCGTAGCCGGCCAGCGTGATGACGTTCGGCAGATCGGTGATCTTCTTGCCGTAGTGATCCTGCAGCCAGAGGGTCGGGTAGATGTAACCGGCGGAAGAGGAATTCTTCAGCACAGCCCAGTTGGCCTTGGAGAGGTCATCCCAGGTGAGCTCCTCGCCCGCGTTGACCTTGGCGGCCAGCTCCTTGCCGTAAGCGGAAGGCGTGGCGTAGATCAGGGAGCGATAGAAGGTGACCTGCGGGCCGTTCTTGAGGGTCTTGTTGGCCTCGCCGTTCCAGGTCTTGGGATCCTCGCTGTCGTTGGAAAGACCCGCGCGGGTGGCGGTCAGGATGACGTCCACATCGTCGCTGAACAGCGCGTAGGTGCCGCCCGGCAGCCAGCCCAGATCGACGGTGCCGGCGGCCATGGCCTCGCCGGTCGCCTCGTAGTTGGTGCCGACGGTGATGTTGATATCCTTCACGTCGTAGCCCTGCTCGAGCAGCGCGGCCTTGAGCAGCTCCGGCAGATTCTTGGTGCCGGTGATGATCACGTCAGCGTCCTTGGAGGGGACGAACTGGAGTTCGAGGGTACGATCAATGGAAACAGTGTCGGCCATAGCGGAAATGGCGAAAACGCACATCAGCACGGCCAGGGCAAGGGTCAGGAGCTTTTTCATAGCTAAATCCTCCTTGATGTTTCGCGCGGTTTTTTGTTGACGCATACAGTATATCACAGGCGCTCAGATGAAGGAAGGGGAAAAACGGCAAAAGTTCGGATTTTTTTTCAAATTCTTAACGGAATGTAAACGGCACGTGAAGCAAATTATGCAAAATGTAAAAATCAGCGCATAAAAACCGCACGTATCGGAAAACCGACGCCGCCCGGTTGCGAAACGGGAACAAAAAAGCTATAATAAAAATTCGGAAAAAACGAAGCGGGGAATGGACAACGATGAAAAAGGAAAACGACCTTGGCCGGGATGAGATCGGCGCGCTGGTCTGGCGCACGGCGCTGCCGAGCATGCTGGCGCAGTTTGTGAGCGTGCTGTACAGCATTGTGGATAGGATGTACATCGGCCACATCGCGGGTGTGGGCGAAACGGCGCTGGCGGGCGTGGGCGTCTGCGGCCCGGTGGTCACGATGGTCGGCTCGGCGGCGGTGTGGATTTCGTGGGGCGCGTCCCCGCTGATGGGCATCCGCATGGGCGAGGGCAGGCCGGAGGAGGCGAGGCGCATCCTGCGGACGGGGTTTTGCATGCTGCTGGCGTTTTCGCTGGCGATGATGGCGCTGGTCATCCCGCTGCGCGAGCCGATGCTGCGCTTCTTCGGCGCGAGCGACGCGACCTATCCCTATGCGGACGCCTATTTCACCGTGTACCTGACGGGCACGGTCTTTGCGTTGCTGGCGGCGGGGCTGAACCAGATGATTATCGCGCAGGGCTTCGCCGCGCAGGCGATGCGGCTGGTGGTGCTCGGCGCGGCGCTGAACATCGCGCTCGACCCGGTGTTCATCTTCGCGCTGAACATGGGGGTTCGCGGGGCGGCGCTGGCGACGGTACTCTCCCAAATGGCGAGCGCGGCGGGCGCGGTGATCTTCCTGCGCGGCAGGCGGGCGGCGATTCGGCTGGAGCGCGGCGGCCTGAGCCTTCCGGCGGCGCGAAAGATTCTGACGCTCGGCTTTACGCCGTTCGCCATCATCGCCATCGACAACGTGATGCTTATCGCCATGAACGCGGTGTTGCAGCGCTACGGCGGCGCGCTGGAGGGCGACCGGCTTGTGACCTGCGCGGTGATCGCCCAGAGCTTCATGCTGGTGATGACGATGCCGCTGGGCGGCATTTCCGGCGGCACGCAGTCCATCCTCTCGTATAATTACGGCGCGCGGCAGTTTGGGCGCGTTCGGGACGCGCAGAAAAAGATCTTCCGGCTGTGCATGGGCTTCACGGCGATCATGTTCGTGCTGGCGCGCGCCGCGGGGCCGCTGTTTGTGCGCCTGTTCACGAAGGACGCGCAGGTGGCCGAAATCTCCGCGTGGGCGATTCGCGTGTGCACACTGGCGGCGATTCCGCTGGGCGCGCAATATGAAATCGTGGATGGCTTCACGGCGCTGGGGCAGGTCAGGCTCTCGTTCCCGCTGTCCTTCTTCCGCAAGGCCGTGTATTTTGCGGCGCTGTTCATCCTGCCCGCGTGCTTCGGCGCGAGGGCGGCGTTTTATGCTGAACCGGTCAGCGACGTTCTTGGCCCGCTGGCCTCGGCGATTGCGTATAAGCTCTGCATCGGCCCCGTGCTCAGCGACGGCCATGCCCGCGTTTGACGAACCACCAAGGAGGAAAAACCATGAATATTCCCGTTTTTTTGACGGAAAGACTCACGGCGCAGTATGGCGAGGAGACGGCGCGGCGCATTGCGGCGGGCTTTGAGGCCGGGCGGAAGACCACCCTGCGCGTCAATCGCCTGAAAGCCGAACCTGCGCAGATTGCGGCCGCGCTTGCGGACGCGGGCATTTCGGCGCGGCGCGTGCCCTGGAGCGAGGATGCGCTGGTGCTCGAAGGCGCGGGCGAGGCCGCGGTGGCCGCCCTGCCGATGTTTGAAAACGGCGAAATCTACATGCAGAGCCTCTCGTCGATGATTCCGCCGCTCGTGCTGGGCGCGCAGGCCGGGGAGAACGTGCTCGATATGGCGGCCGCGCCGGGCGGAAAGACGACGCAGATCGCCGCGCTGACCGGGGGCGGCGCGCTGATTACGGCCTGCGAGCGCAACAAGATGCGCGCCGAACGGCTTGAATACAACGTGAAAAAACAGGGCGCCAGCCGCGTCACCGTGATGAACATGGACGCGCGCCAGCTCGATGATTTCTTTGCGTTCGACCGGGTGCTGCTCGATGCGCCTTGCAGCGGCAGCGGCACGGTGACAGAGGGCTCGCGCGGGCAGTTTTCAAGGGAGTACCTCGACAGAACGGTGAAGATGCAGAAAACGCTGCTGGATAAGGCGATTCGGCTGCTCAAGCCCGGCCACGAGCTGGTGTATTCCACCTGCTCCGTGCTCAGGGAGGAGAACGAGGAGGTCGTCGCCGCGGCGCTCAAAAAAGGCGGCGTTCAGCTCGTGCCGATTGACACGGCGGCGTTTGACGGCGTTCCGCTTCTGCCGACGGATATGCCCGGCGTGATGTGCGTCTGTCCGGATGAATGGTACGAAGGATTCTTTGTAGCGAAGATGAAAAAGAACGCCAACACAAAGAAGTGAGGCGCTCTGTCGAGCGATAATGGGCGCGCGACGCGCGCTTGTTATCGGAATTTGTGCAGAATCTTGGCTTTGCTTTATTTCTTGTAACCCGATCAGAGAGCTCCCTCTTTGAGGGAGCTGGCACGGCGTAGCCGTGACTGAAGGAGTCAGCCGCGTCTGCTATCGGAATTTGTACAAAATTTTGGATGTGCTCATTTACTGTCAATTATCGTGCAAAAGAAAATGAGCAGCCATGATCCAGACCATCATGGCCGCTCGAATAAGCAGGGCTAAGGCCCTCTGAAAGCCTGCTGCTATGCTTTGATTATAGCATTGTTTCGGCTGCTCGTCAAGGGCGGCCGATTGTTCTTTTCAGGCGCTCATTCCTCGCGGATCAGCCCGATCAGCAGCTTGAGCGACGGGGAAAGGTATTTGTTTCGGTGCCAGACGATGTGGCAGGTGCGCACGAGCGACGCGCCTTCAATCGGGCGCGTGAGCACCGCGCCGGACGCCAGCGCGCGGCGCACCAGCCGTTCCGGCAGAATCGAAAGCCCAATGCCCGCCGCGACCGCGCGCACCAGCGCCTCCGTGCTGGCGCTCTCCCAGAGGGGCGAGACGGACAGGTCGTGCGCCTCAAAGACCGTATCCAAAAAGGCGCGGCCGGAGCTGCCCTTTTCCCGCAGAAGCAGATCGCAGGCCGCCACATCCGCGAGGGTGAGGCGGTCTTTCTGCAAAAGCGCGTGATTCGGCGGGAGGATGAGCACCAGCTCATCGCGGGAAAACGGCTCGCCGGTCAGGTCGCGATGCTCAATCGGCGCTTCGATCATGGCCAGATCGAGGCGGTTATCCAGCAGCATCTCCTTGAGCGTATCGACGTTGGCGACGGTGGCCTGCAGGCGCAGGCTCGGCCGCTCCTGCTTCATGCGGCGCACAACGCCGGGCAGCTCGTAGTTGCCCAGCGTGATGCTCGCGCCGATGCGCAGCATGCCGCGCTCGTCGCCGTCGCTCAGCTCGCGTTCCATCTGGTCGAACGTATCGACGATGTGCACGGCGTAGGCGCGCATGCGCCGCCCGCTGTCGGTCAGATAGAGCCGCTGGTTCAGCCGCTCGAACAGACGAACGCCGTATACCTGCTCGATTTCATGGATGGAGCGGGAGACGGCGGGCTGGGTCATGTACAGGTTTTCCGCCGCGCGGGTGACGTTCATCGTGCGGCAGACCTCCAAAAAGATGCGGATGTGGCGGATGGTCACGGCAATCGCTCCTATCATATCGAAAATGATATGGGTCTGATGAAATAATAGCATTTTACACACGAAAATGCAAGCGATAAGATAGAGAGGAATGGGAACGGAGAGAAGGCGGAAAAGGCGGAGCGCCGGCCGTCCTCCCCGAAGGAGGTTAATGACTTGGAAACGAAAATCAAGGCGGTGAGCCTGAAAAAGCGGCTGGTGACGCTGTTTTTTTCCATGCTCTCCATCAGCGCGTTCACGTTTGGCGGCGGCTTTGTCATCGTGACCCTGATGAAACGGCGGTTCGTCGATGATCTGGAATGGCTCGACGAAAACGAAATGCTGGATATGACGGCGATTGCGCAGTCGTGCCCCGGCGCGATTGCGGTCAACGGCGCGATTCTCGTCGGCCAGCGCGTCGCGGGCGCGGCGGGCATCATCGTGGCGACCGTCGCGACGATCATTCCGCCGATGGTGATTCTCTCGCTCGTGTCGTATTTCTACGCGCTGTTTGCGGATAACCCGTATGTGGCGGCGGTGCTCGCGGGCATGCAGGCGGGCGTGGCGGCGGTCATCGTGGACGTGGTGCTCAACCTCGGCATGGGCGTCGTCAAGACCAGGCGCTGGCTGCTGGATGTCATCATGGTTGCGGCGTTCGCGGCGGCGATTTCCGGCGTGAACGTAATCTATATCATTTTGACCAGCGGCGTGATCGGCGTGATCTGCGCGATTGCGGGAAGGGGGAAGAAAGCCCATGCTGCTTGATTTGTTTCTCTGCTTTGTGCAGGTCGGCCTGTTTTCAATCGGCGGCGGCTACGCGGCCATGCCGATGATACAGGCGAAGGCCGTCGAATACTATCACTGGCTGACGATGGGCGAATTTACCGATTTGATGACCATTGCGGAGATGACCCCCGGCCCGATCACCGTCAATTCCGCGACGTTCGTCGGCATCCGCATGGCGGGCATACCGGGCGCGCTGGTGGCGACGATGGGCTGTATCCTGCCGTCGCTGATTATCGTGTCGCTGCTCTCGTGGCTGTATGAAAAATACCGCAGTATGGACGCGATGCAGGCGGTGCTGGCCTGCCTGCGCCCGGCGGTCGTGGCGCTGATCGCCTCCGCAGCGCTGACGATTCTGCGGGTGGTCGTGTTCGCGGGCGGCGTGGTCAGCGCCGAGGCGGTGCAGATGCTCTACGTCGCGCTGTTTGCTGCCGCGCTGGTCGTGCTGCGCGTCAAGCACAGCAACCCGATTCTGGTGATGGTCTGCTGCGGCGCGGTTTCGCTGATCGCCAAGTTCATCGCGGGGTGAGCGGCGCCGCTTCTGAAACGACAAAAAAGGCGCGTCCAATTCGGCAACGCGCACGAAATCTTTCGTTTCTTCTCTAAAACCCCTTGCGAAATGAAGCAGAGCGTGATATCCTCTTTATTATATGAACACAGGACAAGGGGCGATGGACATGGATACGATTGATAGGAAGATTTTGACCATCCTGCAGCAAAACGCGCGCACCCCGCTCAAGGTGATTGCCGAACAGGTGTTTCTCTCCTCTCCGGCGGTCAGCGCGCGCATCGAGCGGCTGGAATCGGCGGGCTATATTCAGGGCTATCAGGCGCAGCTTTCCTGCGCGGCGCTGGGCTACCAGATCAAGGCGTTTATCAGCCTGGAGGTGGAGCCGAGCCAGAAGCCGGAGTTTTACCCGTATATCGAGGGCTGCCCGAACGTGATGGAGTGCAACTGCGTGACGGGCGATTATTCCATGTTCATCAAGGTGTGTTTCCACACGACGCAGGAGCTGGATCAATTCATCAACCAACTGCATCGGTTCGGCAGAACGCGCACGCAGATCGTCTTTTCCACCCCGGTGGAGCATCGTGGCATTCCCGCGATGGATCCGGAGGAAAACGAGTAACGCGATGGATTGCCCGTTGCCTTGGCCAATGACGCAAAAACCGGAGCTGTCGCAGAGGCGGCTCTGAATAAAGAAAGCGAACGAGATCATTCGAAAGGATGTTCGAGCTCGCTTTCTTTGATGTGCAGGAAATGCGAGGCGCGCAGGTGTAATTCCGTGTCATAATCCGCGGCATAATCTCACTAAAAACAATGATAATTTGCTTGAATAAGTTATCAAATTTTCTAGTCGATTTTTCCTTGTAATATAAGGAAAAATTAAAGGATTCCAGTAAGAACTGGAATCCTTGTTTTGGTGCAGCGACCGAACTCATATCCGAACCCGAAAATCCTTCTCCCAGCTTGTTTTTCAGGTCGTCAAACGTGATTGTTTCTGTTCCTTCGCGGAAATTGTAGGTCAGAACCAGTTTATCATCATAAAGGAAAACCGCATTGATGAATGTATCAATCAACATCCGGCGGTGTGAGAGCTGCCGTACATCGAGCTTGCGGAAGCGGTCGAGGAAGAAGCGCAGCTGTTCTTCAGTAATGCGGGGCTTCGCCAGCTTTTCTGCGGCGATTTTGTTTTCCAGCTCGTCGCGTGTGGCTTCGAGCTGGTCAAAGCGTTCCTTGGTGGAACGATTGAGGATTCCCGCTTGAATGGCGTTGAGCAGGTTGTTGATGGCGACGTTAGTTTCTTTGAGCTGCTTTTCATACAGCGGAAGATTGACGTTTTCTGCATCCTGCAAAGCGATAAGGGCGGCAACAATCGCGTCAATGGTCGTGTCGTTCATCAGCATCTTCATGGTTGCGTTCACGACGATATCTTCAATCCAATCCTTGCGAACCGATTTTTTGTTGCAGATTGCACGTCGTTTTTTGATGGATACGCATTTGTAATAGCGATGAACTTCGCCGCTGCGGCCCTTCCCGCTTTCGCCGCACATATATGCGCCGCAGCAGCCACAAAACAGTTTGGTGGTCAGTAGATAATCTTCCTCTGCCTTATGACGGGCAGGGGATTTCTTGTTTTTGGCGAGCTTAGCCTGTACGCGGTCAAAAAGTTCTTTCGGAACGATGGCTGGGATGCCGTCAGACACAACGATATCGCGAAAGGAGTACTCGCCGATGTAGCGTCGATTGTTCAACATGCGTTGAATACTGTTGTAATTGATATCTCCGCCGCTTTTGTTTTTGATGCCCTTTTCCTTAAAAAAGTCGATCAGTTCCTTCATGGTTGCTCCCTCAATATAGCGCTTGAAGGCTTCCAGAACGAAGGGAGCAGTCAGCGGGTCGATTTGGAAATGCTGTTCCTCGTCAATCACATAGCCGATGGGCATTGAACCGCCGTTGAATTTGCATTTCAAAGCGTTCTCTGTCATACCGCGCGTCACCTTTTCGGCGAGATCGGCAGAATAATACTCTGCAAAACCCTCCAAGACGGATTCCAGCAGGATACCGTCTGCGCCGGAAGAAATCACTTCGGTTGCGGAAACGACGCGGACATTATTCTTTTTGAGCAGCACCTTATAGCGGGCGCTGTCGTAACGGTCGCGGGAGAAGCGGTCGAGCTTCCAGACGATGACCATATCGAACAGGTGCTTGTCGCTGTCTTTAATCATTTCCTGAAACGCGGGGCGATGGTCTGTCCGTGCAGAATAGGCGCGGTCGATGTAATGCTTCAATATGGTGATGTCGTTCTTCTCCGCGAAAGCTGTACACTCGCGGATTTGTCCTTCGATGGATTCCTCGCGCTGGTTGTCGGAAGAATAGCGGGCGTAAATAACGGCTTTCATATTTATCACCTTAACTATATAGAATGCTTATCATTTGGTGTTAGAAAAAATGAACAAGTATCGATATAGACAAACTGAGCAAAGCAAGTAAAATTAACATAAACAACGAAAGGAATGAAAGAATATGAATAGGAAATCAATGTTATTTTTACTGGCGCTTTTACTTTTTGTGAATCTGTTTGTTTCATTTGGAGATTTCTCAAATGAAAGTAAATGGATAGTTACATATCAATATGCCGAGGAAACCCCTGATGATGCACCAGATCCAGAATATGACGTCGCCTAATCGTTAAAGCTCATTTTATGGTATTTTTTGGCTTCATTTTCAATATTTGCTTTGTTACGTAAATCTCCAATAGCGCAATACAAATAATAGGCTTGACGATAAAGACTCTGACTATCGGCATCATTATGTAAAAAATGTGCACATTCAGCCTTTATTGCAAGACATCCGGGTAAACATTGATAATGCCCATATTTAACACACGCTTCTTGTCCACGGTGAGCATATATGAATCCTTCATCGTAACGACCGCTTAAATCTAGGATACGTGCATAGTTAAATAGGATTAATGGAATTATTCCAGATGAAATAATGACTTCTTGAATATGTTTTCGTATGTATCGGAGCAGCTGATAGTAAATGTCGGCTGCTTTTCTATTTTCATCTAAATTTGAGTAGGTTATTCCGATCTGGTTTATGATTTTAAGTTCTTCTACAGTATAAAGACCTCTTTCAATTTCATTAATGTCAAATCTTGGAACTGTCATTTTTATTGCTTGAATCAATAAATCAAGTTCATCGGAAAGAGATATGCTCTTTTCAAAATGACCTATAATGATTTTTGTCCGTAAGATAAATTGCTTTGTTAAATTATCATCTTCAGATATCTTTTTTTCCAAATCAATAATTTTCATACGACATTCCTGAACGTTTTTCGTTACATTGCATGAAATAATATCTTTTTTTAAGGATTCAATATCAATTTCATTAGAAGTTAATAGAGCATAATATCGATCTGCCGGCAAACCAAGTCGTTCCAAAATGGCATTGATTCGATTTCTTCCGGGAGTTTGCTTGTTATTTTCTATTCTCGATAATGTAATAGGTTCGCAAATACCATCGCAAACCTCTTCTTGCGTTAGTCCTAAATCTAATCGCTTTCGGCGAATATACTCACCAAGTAAAAAATTATTCATATTACACCTCATTCTGCATATAAATATTGTAACGTTTGTTTTCAGTAAAAGCAAGAACTTTTCTGACTTTTTACCTATCATTTTGTGTTAGAAATCGTTATCATTTATGGATGATGCAAATGTATTCAACGCCAAGGGCAAGTTGCAGAAAGTTGAAGCTCTGCTGGAACGGTTTATCCCCAGCGTGGAGCGGATGCAGACCCAGCTTGACCAGTACAAAGTCGCTTTTACGGATACAACTACTGAAAACGCTTCCTTGAAGAAGGAAGTTGCGGAACTTCAAAGCAAGCTGGATACCGCCAAACGTGGAAGCGTTCAGAAAAAGCTCGATGAAGCGCAGCTTTTGAATGATTATCGGGAACTTCGCAGAATTGTAGAGCGGATTCCGCCTGAAATCCTTGAACGTGCCAAACGTCAGGAACGCAGCACCGCCGCGTCGAGGTGCACGCGATGAGGACGGTGAGCGGATGGCACGGAAAAAGAAAATCATCAACAACACGCCTTATCCGCAGCATGCCATTGACGCCGTTGCGCGTTGCCTCTGGCCGGATATCGTGGCTTTCTTTGAAAGCAAAGAAGGACAAAAGGAGTTTGAAGCATGGAAACGTCAGCAGGACAAGGAGAACATGGAACAGGAAAATCAGTTAAAGGCAGCATAAGAAAAATTCCGTCAGAGTCAGTTATAAGACTCTGGCGGAATTTTTTGCGTCAATGCCTGATACGCGGTTTGGAAGTGGACTTCTGTTCTTTGCCATTTAGAAAGAAATTATATCGGAGGTCAATAAAAAATCCGAACCCATTTCCAATTTGGAAAACTGGGTTCGGATTTCATTTGTTTGGTGCCGGTGGCGGGGGTCGAACCCGCACGTCCTTGCGGACACGGGATTTTGAATCCCGGGCGTCTGCCAATTCCACCACACCGGCATGGGGAATAACAGACTTAGTATAGCCAATTATTTGCTCAAAGTCAAGGGGGAAACGCGAATTAACCGAGCAGATCGAGATAATGGTCGCTGGTCGGGCGGGCGTGATGCTCATGCTCGCGGTAGCGGCGCAGGGCCTGCTGGTCGTCGCTCTCGCGACAGAGGTGTTCGATTCCCTCGCAGGAGAAGAGCACAATAAAGAAAATGGCGACAATGACAAGCGGCATAAACGATGAGGCTTCCTTTCCACAGTTGATGCGTATGAAAAACGTCCGGGGAGGTTTCCCCGGAAGCAGGAGCGATTATAGCATGTTTTTGCGGCGAAAGAAAGGACGCAAGTTCATAAGTTTCGCGGGCTGGATTTGTGCAGATGGACAATTCTCTCAATCTTAACGGGATTTTGATAGCGGCGCATGCTATAATAAAACAACATGAAAAGAAGTACGGCAAGAGGAGGCGGCGCGGATGCCGACATCCCTTTCTAAATGGTGGGGCAGTTTTAGAGAAATGATGATTCCCAAGCGGCAGAGCAGGCGGCAGCTGATCTGCGATGCGGGCATTACGCTCGGCATTTTGGCGGTGGCGGCGGCGGTCTGCACGCTGCTGACGCACATGGGCGACAGCGACAGCGCGGTGCCGATGGTCTTTATGCTGGCGGTGCTGCTGGTCGCCCGCCTGACGGATGGTTTTTTGTTCAGTCTGGTGGCGACGGTGGTTTCCGTCATCGGCGTGAATTATGCGTTCACCTATCCGTATTTCGCGTTCAACTTCACGATCACCGGCTATCCGCTCACGTTTGTGACGATGTTCGCCGTTTCGATCGTCGTCGGCATGCTGACCGATCAGGTGAAGCGGCAGGAGCGCGTGAAATCCGAAGCGGAGAAGGAAAAGATGAAGGCGAACCTGCTTCGCTCCGTGTCGCACGATCTGCGCACGCCGCTGACCTCGATCATCGGCTCGTCCTCCGCCGTGCTGGAAAACTACGACCAGTTCAGCGACGAAGTGAAAAAGGATTTGATCGGCCATGTTCGCGACGACGCGCAGTGGCTGGTGCGGCTGGTGGAAAACATGCTGTCCATCACGCGGTTCAACGAGGGCGCGGTGCAGATTGACAAGGTGCCGCAGGCCGCGGAGGAAATCGCCGCGGAGGCCGTGGGCAAATTCAAAAAGCGGTTCAACACGCTGCCGGTTCGCGTCAGCGTGCCGGACGAATTGCTGATGGTGCCGATGGATGCGACGCTGATCGAACAGGTGCTGATTAACCTGATGGAAAACGCCGTGCTCCATGCGGAAGGCGCGACGGAAATCGAGCTTCGAATTCGGCGGGAGGGCGATCTGGCGCAATTCAGCGTACTGGATAACGGCGCGGGCATCGAGCCTGCCGTGCTGCCGAAGCTGTTTGAAGAGATGTTTCCCCATGCGGGCGAGCTGCGCGGCGACGGGCGGCGGAGCATGGGCATCGGGCTTTCGGTCTGCATGAGCATCGTGCGGGCGCACGGCGGCACGATGAAAGCGAAAAATCGAGCGACGGGCGGCGCATGCGTTTCGTTTGTGCTGCCGATGGGGGAGGAATAAACGATGGCTGTACGAGGAAAAGTGCTGATTGTTGAGGATGACCGCGCCATTTGCAGCTTTATGCGCCGGGTGCTGGAGGCCAACGGCTATGAATCCATCATCGTGGGCACGGGGCGCGAGGCGCTGAGCATGCTCACCTCGCATTGTCCGGATGTGGTGATTCTCGATCTCGGCCTGCCGGATATGGACGGCATGGACGTGCTGACCCAGCTGCGCGCATGGTCGCTGATGCCGGTGGTGGTCGTCTCCGCGCGGACGGACGAGCGCGAGAAGGTGCGCGCGCTGGACGCGGGCGCGGATGATTACATCACCAAGCCGTTCGGCACATCCGAGCTGCTGGCGCGTCTGCGCACGGCGATCCGCCATACGCGCACGACGAGCGGAAACGCGAGCATCGCGAAGGAAAACCGCTTTACCGCGCGCGGGCTGGTCATCGACTATGACAAATACCGCGTGTATATCGACGGGCGCGACGCGGGGCTGACGCAGAACGAATTTAAGCTGGTCGCGCTGCTGGGGCGCTTCGCCGGGCGTGTGCTGACCTATGATTACCTGATTCGCGAAATCTGGGGGCCGAACAAGGCATATGACAACCAGATCCTCCGCGTGAACATGGCGAACATTCGCCGGAAGATCGAAAAAAACCCCGCCGAGCCGGAATACATCTTCACGGAGGTCGGCGTGGGATATCGAATGATCGAGGGAGACTGAAAAAAGGCTTTGCCGCGAACGGGTGGGATTCGCGGCAAAGCCTTTTATATTAAGAAGACATGGACAGAATGTTATAATAAAGTCAAACTTGGAAAAGACAAAGTGATTTTGAATCTTAAAATGAGGAAAAGAAGACAAATAAATGCAGAAAGCGTTCGAAATAGCGGAATTACCATCAAAAAACGCAAAAAAATTAAAAATTCCTCTTTACAACGTCAGACGTCAGGCGTATAATACGCACAGAGATTGACAAAGAAACATCGAGCGGATGTTTTTAAGTCGATCGGAGACGTCAGAAATCGACCGAGGGCACAGCCCGAAGAAAACAGGAGGAATAGAGGATGGCTCGTTTCACTCTTCCCCGCGATTTGTATCACGGCAAGGGAGCGCTGGAAGCGCTCAAAACCTTTGAAGGCAAGCGCGCGATGATTTGCGTCGGCGGCGGCTCGATGAAGCGCTTCGGCTTCCTCGACAAGGCCGAGCAGTATTTGAAGGAAGCGGGCATGGAGGTCGAGCTCTACGAGGGCATCGAGCCGGACCCGTCCGTGGAGACCGTGATGAAGGGCGCGGCCGCGATGGCCAGGTTCCAGCCGGATTGGATTATCGCCATGGGCGGCGGCTCCCCGATCGACGCGGCGAAGGCCATGTGGATCAAATACGAATACCCGGAGTGCACGTTTGAGGACATGTGCAAGGTCTTCGGCCTGCCGAAGCTGCGCCGCAAAGCGCATTTCTGCGCCGTTTCCTCCACCTCCGGCACGGCGACCGAGGTGACGGCGTTCTCCATCATCACCGATTATTCCAAGGGCATCAAATACCCGATTGCCGATTTTGAAATCACGCCGGACGTGGCCATCGTCGATCCGGAGCTGGCGGAGACCATGCCCAAGAAGCTGGTTGCGCACACCGGCATGGACGCGATGACCCACGCCATCGAGGCGTATGTCTCCACCGCGAACTGCGACTTCACCGATCCGCTGGCGATTCACGCCATCGAGATGATTATGAAGGATCTCGTGCCGAGCTACAACGGCGACATGGCCGCCCGCGACCGCATGCACAACGCGCAGTGCCTGGCCGGCATGGCGTTCTCCAACGCGCTGCTGGGCATCGTGCACTCCATGGCGCACAAGACCGGCGCGGCGTTCGCCGATTACGGCGCGCACATCATCCACGGCGCGGCCAACGCGATGTATCTGCCGAAGGTCATCGCCTTCAACGCGAAGGACGAGACGGCCAAGAAGCGCTACGGCGTGATCGCCGATTACATGCATCTGGGCGGCAGGGACGACGACGAGAAGGTCGCGCTGCTGATCGCCTACCTGCGCGGGATGAACGACGAATTGAACATCCCGCATGCCATCGGGCACTACGGCGCGGACAGCTATCCCTGCGAGCAGGGCTTCGTGCCGGAGAGCGTGTTCCTCGAGCGCCTGCCGGAAATCGCCCGAAACGCGATTGCCGACGCCTGCACCGGCTCCAACCCGCGCCAGCCGAGCCAGGAGGAGATGGAGAAGCTGCTCAAGTGCTGCTATTACGATACCGAGGTCGATTTCTAATCCCGCCTCAATCTGATTTACACGGGGGACGCCAGCGCGAAACGGCGTCCTCCGGTTTCGTCCGCAGGCGGAAATGATTTCCCGAAAAAAATCGCGCAAAAGGCAGGGCATCGCCGATTTGTGTCGAATAAAAATAAGCTGTTTTGCGTTTTTTCGCGTGGGCGGAAACGCGATTCGGAGTTTGATTCAGGAGGAAGCCCCATGTTTAGGATTGTCAAAAAAGAGCGCCTGAACCCGACCGTCACCAAGATGGTGATCGACGCGCCGTTTATCGCCAAAAAAGCGGAGCCCGGCCAGTTCATCATTCTGCGCGCGTTGGAGGACAGCGAGCGCATCCCGCTGACCATTGCGGATTACGACCGTCAGGGCGGTACGGTTACGATTATTTACCAGATCGTCGGCGGTTCGACGATGGAATTGGATACCCTCGAAGAGGGACAGACGCTGCATGATTTCGTCGGCCCGCTGGGCGTTGCGACCCACACCGAGGGGCTGAAAAAGGTCGCCGTGGTCGGCGGCGGCGTGGGCTGCGCCATCGCGCTGCCCGTGACCAAGAAGCTGCACGAGCAGGGCTGCGAGGTGCACGCCATCGTCGGCTTTAGAAACAAGGATCTCGTGATTCTGGAGGACGAGTTCAAGGCCGCTTCCGATACGCTGGTGATGATGACCGACGACGGCAGCCACGGCGAAAAAGGGCTGGTCACCGCCGCGCTGGAGCGCCTGATTCAGGCGGGCAACGCCTATGACGAGGTGATCGCCATCGGCCCGCTGGTGATGATGAAATTCGTCTGCGCCGTGACGAAAAAATACGGGATCAAGACCGTCGTTTCCATGAATCCCATTATGATCGACGGCACGGGCATGTGCGGCGGCTGCCGCCTGACCGTCGGCGGCGAGACCAAGTTCGCCTGCGTGGACGGCCCGGATTTCGACGGCCATCTGGTCGATTTCGACGAGGCCATGAAGCGCGGCACGATGTACCGCGACTTTGAGCAGCACGCCCGCGAGGCGCACTGCAACCTGATGAACAAGGAGGTCAAGTGATATGGCCGTTACGCGCAATATGAACCCGAAAAAATGCCCGATGCCTTCGCAGGAGCCTGACGTCCGCAACAAGAACTTCGACGAGGTCGCCCTCGGCTATACCTACGACATGGCCGTAAGCGAGGCCAAGCGCTGCCTCAACTGCCCGACGAAGCCCTGCCGCAGCGCCTGCCCGGTTCAGATTGACATCCCCGCGTTCATCGAGCGCGTCGCCAACGAGGATATGGAGGGCGCTTATCGGGTGCTGACCGCGTCCTCCGCGCTGCCCGCCGTCTGCGGCCGCGTCTGCCCGCAGGAGAACCAGTGCGAGGGCAAGTGCGTGCGCGGCATCAAGGGCGAATCGGTCGCCATCGGCCGTCTGGAGCGCTTTGTCGCGGATTGGCACCGCGAGCACGTGGCGGATCATCCCCAAGCGCCCGCCCCGAACGGCCACAAGGTCGCCATCATCGGCGCGGGGCCGTCCGGCCTGACGGCGGCGGGCGATTTGGCGAAACTGGGCTATCAGGTCACGATTTACGAGGCGCTGCATCTGGCAGGCGGCGTGCTGGTGTACGGTATTCCGGAATTCCGCCTGCCGAAGGCCATCGTGCAGAAGGAAATCGACGGCCTCAAGGCCATGGGCGTGGATATCGAAACGAACATGGTCATCGGCAAGGTGCTCACCATCGACGAGCTGTTTGAAATGGGCTATGAAGCCGTCTATGTCGCCTCCGGCGCGGGTCTGCCGCGCTTCATGGGAATTCCGGGCGAGAGCCTCAAGGGCGTGTATTCCGCCAACGAGTATCTGACCCGCATCAACCTGATGAAGGCCTATCGCGCGGACAGCAAGACCCCGATCCGGCACAGCGGCAAGGTCGCCGTCGTCGGCGGCGGCAACGTCGCGATGGACGCGGCGCGCTCGGCCAAGCGTCTGGGCGCGAAAGAGGTGTACATCGTCTATCGCCGCGGCATGGAGGAGCTCCCGGCTCGCCGGGAGGAGGTCGAGCACGCCGAGGAGGAGGGCATCATCTTCAAGACCCTCACCAACCCGGTCGAGGTGCTGGGCAACGAGAACGGCGAGGTCTGCGGCATGCGCTGCGTGGAGATGGAGCTGGGCGAACCGGATGCTTCCGGCCGCCGCCGTCCGATCGTCAAGGCGGGCAGCGAGTTTGTGCTCGATGTGGACACGATGATTATGTCCATCGGCACCAGCCCGAACCCGCTCATTCGCCATACCACGCCGGGGCTTGAAACCAACCGGCACGGCTGCATCGTCACCAACGGCGAAGACGGCCTGACCAGCCGCGAGGGCGTGTATGCCGGCGGCGACGCCGTCACCGGCGCGGCGACGGTCATCCTCGCCATGGGCGCGGGCAAACACGCCGCGAAGGCCATCGACGAATACATCATGGAGATGGCGAACGTGGGCGGCGCGCAGGAGAAGCCCCAAACAGCCGCGGCGCTCAAAGAAACCGTCGAGGCCGAGACCGTCCGGCGCTGATCCATCCGAATCCGTTTTGTCCGCATCCCTTCGGGGTGCGACAGACTGTAGACAAAAAGCTATTCTCCCCCCAAAAGGGGGGAGAATAGCCCTTTCCGCCAATGAAAGAATAGCTGAAATTCTTGATTTTGCTATTCAAGCCAAGTTTGCTTATGTCAACAAGCCGCCGCATCCCTTCGGGGGTGCGGATTTTTTAACGGACAGGGGAAAAATCGCCCGCGTGAGCAGAGCCTTGCAGATTTTGGCGGAGATGGGCGTTCACGCTTGCGCAGCGTTTGTAAAATTGGTATAATAGCTCCATCAGAATCAAAACAAATGCAGAGGAGTGCGCTCGATATGACGACGTTTGCAAAGCGGATCACCGCCGCGAGGAAGGAAAAAAAGCTGACGCAGGAGCAGGTGGCGCAGGCCATGGGCGTTTCGCGCCAGACGGTCTCCCATTGGGAAAACGGGCGCGTCGAGCCGACGCAGGAGCAGCGCGAGGCGCTTTGCCGCCTGCTGGAAATCCCCGCGGACGCCCCGCAGCCCACGCCGCTGCACCGGCGTATTCTGGCCGCCGTCGCGCTAGCTGCGTTCGTCACGATTCTGGTGATGGCGGTGTATCCGATCTATAAGAGCCGCCACGCGGGCGCGAACCTCGAGGCCGCGCAGGAAACGCCGGTTCCGCAGAGCGAAAAATATTCGTGGGATTGGTTCCAGCAGCCGGACGCGCAGCCCGTCGAGGGACAGGCGCACATCGAGCTGACCACGGCGGAAAGGCCGCTGATGCTCACGGAGAGCGAGAACGAGGAGAAGCCGTATGTGTGGAGCATCCTCCTTTTCGCGCAGGAGACGAACGGCGTGTCCTTCACGATGGAAAAGGTCACCGAGGTGTATTTTAACAACGAAAAACTGCCGATGCAGACCGCAGAGATGACGGCGAACGAGATCGAGTGGTATTGGTATTCGACGCGGCTGGAGGCGGGCGGCATGACCAGCTATGCCACCGACCGCCCGGCGGACGGCGGGATCGGCTACGGCGTGGCCGTCGAGGGAAAGGACGACAACGGAAACGAGCTGACGTTTAAGCTGTATATTCCGTTTTCCAGCGAAATCAAGCCGGAGCTGACGCCGGAAGATTTTACCGGCGAGGCCGAGCCGCAGGAAAATCAGGCGTTTATCCGCCTGACGCCGGAGCAGAACCCTGCGGCGATTACGCAGGATGCGTTCTTTCAGGGCGGGAAGGGCTGGTTTTTCAACGTTTCCATGCAAAACGAGAGCGACGTGGCCTTTGTGCCGGAAAGCGTGACGGCGGCCTACTTTTATCAGGGAAAACAGCAGAGACAGGTGGCTCAGCCGACCTCGGCCTTCGGTTTCAGCGAAATGCGCAAGGGCGGCGAGCCGATGATCTATGAAGACGCGGCCGCGTATCAGGCGCTTGACAGCGTCGGCGTGATGCTCAAGGGTACGGATGCGAACGGCAACGCGCTTTCCTTCACGACGCTGGTGCATTTTTCGCAGGAGACGAATCCGTAATGCAGAGCCTCGGCGAAAAAATCCGGCAGGCGCGTCGCGAAAAGGGGCTGACGCAGGAGCAGCTCGCGCAGGCGCTCTTCGTCAGCCGACAGACGGTTTCCAACTGGGAAAACGGAGTTTCCCATAGTTAAAGATACCACACCAAATATGATGAACCCACGCTTA
>ERZ827108.1106-NODE-1106-length-38527-cov-7.294864_pt1 | contig 38527 bp, 38 predicted proteins | sample MGYA00519921_ERZ827108 | MGnify/ENA primary metagenome ERZ827108 (study PRJEB31778, sample SAMEA3449258) | human gut metagenome | biome: human gut; feature: human-associated habitat; material: faeces | place: United Kingdom | collected 2010/2012 ...
AACATATAAAATTATTACTATAAATATTAAAGAATTATATCTTTTATTTATTACTTCAGTAAGATTTCTTTTATCTTTTTTTATTTTATTTAAAGGTTTACTATTCTTCTTTATTTCTAATTTTTTCTTGGGGCTTTTTTTCTTAGGTTTATTAATTGTTCTTTTCATGTTATCAACCTTCCTTTTATTATTATATCATATTTATTCTAATTATACATATAGTTAATTAGGTGAATTTATGAATATTTATTTAATTAGTGAATATGTAAACAGATTAAGAAAAAGTGATATTATTTATTATGCTGAAAAACAGGGTATTTCTTTAGATAAAGAAGAAGTAGAATTAATATATGATTATATTAAAAAAGATTATAAAACTATTATTTATGGTAATCCTAAAGATATTTTAAATGAAATTAAATTTAAGGTAAAACCACTTACTTATAATAAAATAGAAAATTTATATATTAAATTTAAAGATAAAATTGATATGTTTACTAAAAACATAAGAGAAGGCTAGCCTTCTCTTATTTTAGTTATTAAATTACTATCAAACTTTTTATTTCTTATCATTTCTATTTCATATTTATATGGGGGATATACTTTTTCTTTACTTTTATCATCCTTAGTAACATATGGTGTTTCAAGTATTTTAGGAATACTTTCTAATCTATCATTATAAATTATTTTTATTAAATTATCAAAGCCTATAGTTCCAAAACCTATATTCTCATGTCTATCTTTATGACTACCAATATCATTCTTACTATCATTAACATGAATACAGCCTATTTTATTAATACCAATTACTTTGTCAAAATTATCAAGTACTATATCAAAATTACTCATATCATAACCAGCATCATTTAAGTGACAAGTATCTATACATACTCCAATCTTATCTTGATATTTAATTTTATCAATAATAGCTTTTAATTCTTCAAATGTCTTACCCATTTCATTACCCTTACCTGCCATTGTTTCTAGTAAGATAGTTACATCATAATCATTATCTAATATTAAATTTAATCCTTTACTTATATTATTAATAGCTTCTTCTCTAGAACAATTAACTGCTGATCCTGGATGTAATACTAAGTATTTAATACCTAATGTACTACATCTTTCTACTTCGTTTATAAGAAATGATACTGAAAAATCAAAATTATTAAAATTAGCTAAATTAACTATATAAGGAGCATGTACTATTACTTTTTCTAAAAATATATTATTTTCTTTCATTAATTTATATGCTTCCATTGTAAGAGAATCTTCAATAACACCTCTATTAGTATTTTGGGGAGCACCAGTATAAAACATAAAAGTATTAGCATTATAACTTAGTGCTTCTTTAACACTTCCTAGTAACTGAGTACTATTCTTATATGATACATGACTACCTATTATTAAATTCATATTATCTACCTCTTTCTATATAATTATACTATATTTTAAGAAAAAGAAAAAGAGGAATAATATCCTCTTTAAATATTAACCTAATTTTTTACCATTAGCATCAGTACTAAATGAATATTTAGAACCAAATTTACCAGTTGGATTACCAACTAATAAAACTTCAGCATGACCAGCAGCATTTAATCTAATAGATGAACAAGTGCCATCAGTAACCTTTGTTCCATTATAAGCAGTACCCTCTATCTTAATATCATTTGATGTCAAACCATATAGTTTATCTATTGAATCTCCACTACCTTTTACAGCTGTTAAACATTGCCAATTAGCAGTAGCTTTAGCACCTTTTAATATTTGAATGTACCCATCACCAAATGCCATTTCATCTTTAACAACACTTTCATCATACCAAGTAGCAACTTCTTTAGATAATGAGTTAATTGTAGATAATCTAGCATCATCAATTGATGATAATATTGTAGGTACAGTAACTACAACGATAATAGCAAGTATAACGATAACTGCTAGTAACTCTATTAAAGTAAATCCTTTTCTATTTAATTTTTTCATTATTTTAATCCTCCTCTATTTATAATATAATCTTACCATAAAATAATTTCTTAGTCAATTATTTTGTGATAAATATTTACATATTTGTCATTATATTTTTTACTCTTTATTAGTGTTAAATTATCATAATTATCTTTTAATTTATCAGTACTATATTCTAATACTAATATACCATTATTATATAACAAATCATATTTATTAACTAGATTAATTATTTCTTCAGCTACTTCTAATTTATAGGGAGCATCCATTAATATGATATTAAATTTTATATTATTATTTTTAAAATATAATAAAGCATCTTTATAATCTTTATTTATTACTATACTTTTATCTTTGATATTTAAGTTATCTATATTTTTATTAAGATATTTTAATATTTCTTTACCATTATCTACGAAGTAACATTTGTTACTTCCCATGGATAATGCTTCTATTCCAAGACTACCAGTACCACAGAATAAATCTAATATAGTAGAATTATCTATATAATCTTGGATACTAGCAAACATTGATTCTTTTACTCTATCCATCGTGGGTCTAGTACCTGGAGTATTATATCCTAAAATATTTCTACCCTTTAAATATCCACTTATTACTCTCATTTATGACAACCCCTTACATCAGTATACTTCTTAAATCTTTTATTAATATCCATTACATAATAGAATAATTCATTATAATATTTCATATATTCTTTATATTCTTCATAACTATTAATTTTTACTTTTAGAGATACTTTTTCATAGTCATCATTACTAGTATTATATTTATTAATAAGTTCTAGTAATTCTTGATTATCTAATACTATTTTTTTATAGTGATCTAGATTTTTTATTAAATCACTTTCTTCAAAAACTTCTATTAAGTTTTTAGTTTTTTCTATAACATTATCCATTATCTATATTTAAAGCTTTTTTCCATTTCTCTTTTGATATCTCTCTCTTTAATAGTTTCTTTTTTATTATAATTCTTTTTGCCTTTAGCTACTCCGATTAAAACTTTAGCTTTATTTTTAACGAAATATATTTTAAGGGGTACTAAAGTATAACCTTCTACTTCTAATTTATCTCTTAATTTTAATATTTCTTTTTTATGAAGTAATAGTTTTCTTGTTCTATCTTCTTCATGATTAAATATATTTCCTTCTTTATAAGTAGATATATGAGTATTAAGTAAATATATTTCATTATTTCTTATTATAGCATAACTATCTTTAATATTTACTTTGCCTTCTCTAATTGATTTTATTTCAGTACCTGTAAGTACTATTCCTGCTTCATAGGTATCTTCAATTTCATAATCATATCTTGCTTTTCTATTTAGTATTTCCATAGTAATCACCTTTTCTATATATATTATATCTTACTTTTTATATTTTAACAATATTTTAATTTATACTATTTACTTCTATGGTATTATCCATATTCTTAATAACACTAGCATACTTATTATATACTCTTTCATAATCACTAAGATATGTTTTTATATCTGGATTAGAAAATGGTATTACTTTATAATCTTTATTATTCTTAGAGTATGTATATATTAGTTCATTAGTTTGATTACTTAATTTTATACTTGTATTATTATCTTTATCAATATGTTTTGTTATTTTTACTGTACTAAGTAGTCCTACTGTAGTATTATAATCAATATTAGTTTCTTGAGCTGAAAGGAAATTACCAAGTGAATATATTACTAAAGTATCATTTATATAAGTAACAGGCATTACTGCATGAGGATGAGTTCCTATTATAATATCTACTCCTTGCTTCTCTAAAAAGCTAGCCATATCTATTTGATAACTTGTTGGAGTATGGGTATACTCTACTCCCCAGTGCATAGCTACTATAAGTAAATCTACTTTATCTCTTACTCTATTTATATCTTCTTTTACTTTGTTTTTATATTCTTGATATTTAGTATCTGTACTAGGATTGTTTCCAGTACAAGGCCATACATTTACTAAATAATCTTTACCAGTAGGTACTTTAATACCATTAGTACCATAAGTATAATTAAGCATTGTATAAGTAATATTATTCTTTTCTTTAATATTTATTTTATCTCTATCTTCATTACTTAAATAACTACCTACTGCTAAAACATCTGACTTAGAGTTCCAATAATTAACTGAATTAGTAATTGCTTTTTCTCCTCTATCAAGTGTATGATTAGTGGCTAAACTAACTAAATTAAAGCCTGCATCTATCATGGCATCTCCTACTTCATATGGTGAATTAAAGGCTGGATAACTTGATAAACCTATTTCTGATCCTCCTAGTATTGTCTCTTGGTTATAGTAGGCTACATCATAATCTTTAACGATATCTTTTATATATGTTAGGGCTGGTTTAAAATCATAACCATCACTAGTTTTCATAGCATTATATAATCTATCATGTACTAAAAGATCTCCTACCATAAGCATGTTAATACTATATTCTTTATCATTATCTTTATCTATAATATTATCTGAAGGTACTACTTCTTTATCAAATAATTTACTAACTATAAAGATACTTCCTATAACTAAAATAATTATTATTAATATAAATAATATTACTTTCTTTTTATTTACTTTTCTTCTTCTTTTCATATATACCTCATATCTCTACTGAAAGATTTTTCACTACAACTATATTGTTTAAAAGGAAGACTATCTAGGCTTCCTTTTGCCTTTGAAGACCAAAGGGCTTCAAAGGATATACTATTTTCTTCTTACTTTTCTCTTTCTATTATTTTCAGTATGATTAATTTCATTTATTTCACTAATACCTTTAGAGAATACTACTTCTCCATTTAGAATATTTACTTTAGTTAATCTAGCGTTAAAGATATCTCCTATCATAATCTTTTCTCCATTATGTCCCATAATAGAATAACCATCTTTACCTAAATGGAAATATCTACTATTATAGAATAATTTACCATATACCATTCTTTCTGGATATAATACTATAATAAAATTTTCTTTAATATCTGATACTATAACTTCAAAATCTTGTTTTTCATATTGTTTCATAAACTCAGCTTTTCTTATATCATCTAATCTATGTTCGGCTTTTACTGCTCTTAATTCAGCATCAGTTGCTAATTTAGCAATATATGGTGTAATACTAGACCATTTCTTTCTAGCATAATCTACACCATAATGAAGTGAATCTTTAAATATTCTTTGATTAATAGTATCTGATAGTCTTCTTATTGGTGATGTACTAGTAGAATATGCCCCCATACCTAAAGCATAATGACCGATATCATAAGCTGAATACTTAGCTTTGGCTTGACTCATAATAGCCATCTTATCAAAGATTATTTTTTCTTTAGAATCAGCATATAATTTCTGAATTTTTTTTATATCTTCTGTTGTAAAACTCTTCTTTTTATCGCTATATACTCGATATCCTTTTTTCTTTAATAATCCCATCCATGTATTTAATTTATCAGTATTTGGACTATCATGAAATCTTGATATGAATGGAAGTTTATTTTTTAAGAAATAATCAGTCATACACATATTATGAAGTAACATTAAAAATTCTATTAATTCTTCGGCTTTTCCTTGATGTCTTTCTCTAATATCTATTAATTTACTACTTTCAAAGAAGAATTTTACTTCATCAGATGTAAATTCTAGAAAGCCTTCATTTATCATTTTTCTTTTTACTTTCATAGCGGTCTTATATAAATTATCTAATAATTCAGTATAATTTTCATAACCATTAGGTATGGTATTTTCTTCTAGATATTTATTTACCTCAGTGTAAGTCATACGCTTACGATTATTTATTACTGCTTCATTTATTTTATAATTTAATACTTTACCACTGTCATCTATTTTTATACTCATAGATATAGCATAGCGATCTTCTCCTGGTACTAAGGAACATATACCGTTAGATAATATTTCATGCATCATTGGATTGCAGCAACCAGGAAAATATGTTGATATAGCTCTTCTTAATGTTTCATCCCACATGGCACTATTATCTTTGATATATCTATTAGGATCCGCTATTTGGACATAAACGGTATTATTATGGAAGGCAACAGCATCATCAAAATCTTTAGTATCATCACCATCTATTGTTACGGAAGTGATACTTCTTTGATCTTTTAAACCATTTCTTTTTTCCATATCTATTACTTCTTCACTTAATGACTTTTCTATGGAATTAACTTCTTTTAAATACTCTTCATTAAAACTGATAGGAAAGTTATATTCTGCTAATACTTCTTTTTCTTTGGTTCCAACATCATCTTTATGTCCTAGTACTTCTTTTACTTCTAATGTTTTTCCATCTATTAATAGTTTTGTTCCTAGTGGATATATTTCATCTAATATGATACTTTCATAACCATTAGATACTGCTTTATATCCATGTTCATCTTTTATTACTTCTGCTATAAAATTATGATGTTCTCTTCTAATTATTTTTACTACTTTAGCAATATTATTACTTATATCTACTAAAACGATATCGTTATTTTCTAATGTTTTATGATCTTTATATGTTACTACTGTTTCTGTCTTATCTTCAAAAATAACGATTGGTCCTTTCTTTTTGGTTATCTTGATTAGACCTCTTTTTAAATTGGTATTGGTAATTAGGGTATATCTTCCTTTTTTATCACGAAAGATAATACCTGTCTCTTCAAGATTTTTTATTATTGCAAGTAATTTAGTAGTATCTTGTACTTTTAACTCTTTAGTTATTTCTTCTAACTTCATCATTTTATTCTTTTCTTGACTTAGTATTGTAATAATACTGCTTTCCATTTAAAACCCTCCCTATTTTTGTTTTTTCTTATTATTTATTTGTTTTTCTTTTTCGTCATATACTTCAAAATCTATTTCTGATTTATCTTTATCTGCTCTTACTACTCTAATTGTTATCTTATCTCCAAAAGCATATTTCTTCTTTGTTTTCTTTCCTATCAAAGCCATCATATCACTATCATATACATAATAGTCTCCTTTAATATTTTCAGCCTTAATAAGTCCTTCAACGGTATTTTCTAGTTCGACAAAGATACCAAATTCTTGTACTCCTGATATAATACCTTCATATATTTCTCCGATATGATCAGCCATATATTCTGCTTTCTTCATTTTGTCGACATCTCTTTCACAGTTCTGTGCATCTTGTTCTCTAATTGAACAATGTTCACTCTCTATTGGAAGTTCTTCTTTTCTTTCATTTATTATTTTATCACTATAATTATAGTTATAATCTTTTAATAATCTATGTAATATTAAATCAGGATATCTTCTTATTGGTGAAGTAAAGTGACTATAACACTTACTACCTAGACCAAAGTGTCCTATATTAACATCAGAGTATACTGCCTTAGCTTGACTACGAATAGCCATATCATGAAGTACTCTAACTTCTGGTACTTCTTCTAATTGTTTTAGTATGTTTTGTAAATCTTTAGGAGACTCTATCTTACTCTTTCCATTTACTACATATCCATGAAGTGATAAGAACTTCATAAATTCTCCTAATCTTTTTTCATCTGGTTTATCATGCACTCTATATATACCAGGTAAATTCTTGTAATAGATTGAACTTGCTACGGTTTCATTTGCTGCGATCATAAAGTTCTCTATTAACTCTTCACCTGTTCTTTGTACTCTAGCCTCTATATCTATTGGATGACAATTTTCATCCACCTTAATCTTAGCCTCAGTACTTTCGAATTCTATATATCCACGAGAGATCATTTTCTTTCTAAGTATCTTAGATAATTCTTCCATTAATCTAAGAGTCTTCTCAAAAGGCTTATAATCTTCGCTAGGATTATTCTCTTCAAGTAACTTATTTACTTCTTCATAAGTCATTTTCTTTCTACTTCGAATAATAGATTTAAAGATATCATAATGAGTAATATTACCTTTATTATCAATAACCATCTCACAACTAAATGCAAATCTATCTTCATTTTCATTTAATGAACATATACCATTAGATAACTTATGAGGAAGCATCGGAAGTACTCTATCTACTAGATAAACACTAGTACCTCTAAAATATGCTTCATCATCTAATTTAGTTCCTTCTTTTACATAATATGAAACATCCGCTATATGGACTCCTAATAAATATTTGCCATCATCAGTCATTGATAATGATATAGCATCGTCAATATCTTTAGTATCAGATCCATCTATTGTAAATATTTCTCTATCTCTAATGTCTCTTCTACCAGAAGATAGTTCTTTATTTATTTCTTCTTCGGTTAAATAAGAAGGAATACTATCTAGTTCTTCTATTACTTCATCAGGAAATGATGGACTAAAATTATATTCATAAACAAATGATAATATATCTACTCCTACATCATTCTTATGTCCAATAATCTTAATAATCTTACCCACTCTTTTACCATCTTTTAATGGCTCTACGACTACTTTATGTCCTTCTACTGCTCCATTTAAATTGTCTCTTGGTATGTATATATTAGTTCCCTTTTTATCTGGTTTAACAAAATAATCATTATCTATTTTTATTACTTCTCCTACTAAAGGATCATAGTTTCTTTTAATAATCTTAATAATCTTCCCTTCAGGTCTATTCATATCTTTATTTAAATATTCAAATAATACTAAATCACCATCAATAGCCCCATTAATATTATCCTTATTTACATATACATCTTTACTATCTTTACCCATATCTATAAAACCAAAACCTTTATCATTAAGTATTAAATTACCCTTAACTAAATGACTATTCTCTAGTAATAGATATTTCTTTTTCTTCTCACTATAATATAGAATACCATCACTAACTAAACTATCTAAAGCATTCTCTAAACTTTGATATTCTTCTATACTAGTAAGTCCTAATAAATCATTAATCTCCATAATAGTAAGTGATGTATTCTCTTTTAATTTTTCAATAATTATATCTTTCATATTCATATTAACCTCCTTTTTATACTCAAAAAGACTTAAAAATATATTTTAAGTCTTATAACGATATTATTAAACATAATATAAAGAAAGCAAAACCTAAAACATATGTTAATCTTGTAACAAATAGTTCAAATCCTCTCTCTTTCCTATTTGCAAACAAATCAGATGTACCACCCTGAATTATTTGTGATGCAGACTCAGCCTTACCACTTTGAAGTAAAACTACTGCAATTAATAATATTGATACAATAAGTAATGCTATTTCCATAGTAATCAATCCTTTCACACACTATATATTATAACAAATAACTTATTTTTTGTAAATAAATTTCTTTCTATATTCAATAATAATAACTATTCCAAATAACATAAAACCTAATCCACTAACAATAATACCCTCTTTTAACCAAGGTGCCCTATAAACTATTGATATTTCATGTTTACCTTTATCAATAGGAAAACCAACAAACCCTTTATTAACCTCTTCATAATCAATAACTTTACCATCCATCTTAATAGTAAATCCATTATCATAAGGAATAGAAGTAACAAAATAAGCATCTTCCTTTGTAACATCAATATTTCCTTCAATTACATTATCTTTAAAAGTAGTAATATTAAATATATCAAAACTATCTTTAATATTATCAACCCAATCATAATCTAACACATAACTATCTATATCTGTAATATAATAAGTACCTTCAATTAGCTCTATATTAAGTTCTTCAATAACTTTATCATTAATAGTAAATCTAAAAGTATTATTCTTGTTACTATAAGGCCATCCCTTACAAGTAAGTAAATTCTTATTATTATTAATTTTAACAGTAATATTATCATACTTACAACTATTTTCTTTAAGACCATATAAATTAATAAATAAAATCTTATTTTCCAACTTCTCTTTAAGTTTTACTTTAATATTACCCTTATCCTTAACTTTAAGAACATAACCATTATCACCCACTTCGTAGGAGATACCATCACTACTTATAATATCATAATCCAAATCAATTTTTTTAGTTAAAGTATTTATATTACTATTATTACTCTTACCTTTAACAAGAACATTATTCATAAGTAATTCTAAAGTATAAGGATAATCATAATTATTAAATTCATCATAACTAAGAACGTTATTTCTTGCATAAAGTATTGGAAAAACACTTTTATTAACATACATATTATTGCCAATACTCTCATACCCAAGCCCTGGTTCATAATCAGAATATAAATATTTTACTCCAGTATAAGTATTAAATAAAATATTATTTGAACTAGGTATCATAAAATAATTATATTCAAGCCTATTATTCTTAAAAGTATTTCTAACAAATTCTAAAAACTCATAATTATAAGTAGAAGAATACATATTAGTAGTATAATATCTATCACCATATATCATATTAATATTTTTAGTAGGAGTACTTAAATTATTACTACGATAATATTCCTTATCATTATCTAAAATATTATTAATACTCTTACTAATATCATTATCAAATATTTCATTATACATATCTTTACTTACATATTCTTCATCCATATTAGTAGCAATACAAATACCTAAAGAACATAATACCATTGGTATATAAATAATTTCTTTCTTTTTATATTTATTATATAAAAGAAGTACTCCTATTATCCCAATTAAATATAAGTAACAAGATTGTTTCTGATTAAAATAATAAAGAATAACACATACAATACTAATATATATACAAAATTTCTTAATATCAACTTTATTTTTAGTAACATCATTAATAAAATAAGCAATAAGCATACCAAATAAAGGAGCAAAAGGAATAAAGCACTTCTCTCTTAAATATAATCCTCCATTTAAAATAAACATAAACAAAGGAATAAATAAAATAATACTAAGAATACTACCAAGTATAATATTATTCTTTTTCTTAGTATAAAATAAATATAATAAAGAAATAAATCCTAACATTGATAATCCAATTGTATAAGTACCACAAAAGATTTTATGAAATTTAAGCCTTGGAATAAATAAAGTAATAAGCTTAATTGAAGATTCACTACTACCTCTACCACTAAGTAACGTATACGCAGTAGGAAGAAGTAATATTCCTGCCATTAAAATAGGAATAATAATGTATAAAATAAATTTAACTAAATCTTTAAAAAATAACTTAATATTCTTTTCTTTATTGTTACTAAAATATTTATACAAATAATATACGCCAATAACCAATATACCACAAACACTATAGTAGTAGCTGGTCATTATCATAAGAAATATTCCAATAATTAATAATCCCTTTTTATTATCATTAAATAACCTGTCTACTCCCATTAATCCCATTATCAAAAAAGGCATATAATTAACAAACATAATATGTCTATGCATTTGAAATATCAAAGTTTCAGAAAGAACAAATACAAGTGAAGTAACTAGTGACAAAGTATCATTATACTTATTATTCAAAAGCCATCTATAAAATAATATACCAGATATTACTACTACAATAAAATCCACTATTGTCATATAAGTCTTCATACTAACAAATGGTAATAAATAAGAAGGCAATATTAAGGGACTAAACAAACCATAATAAGATAAATTAAATATATTCTGGCCACCACCATAATTAAGAGCAAAATTAGGAATTAAATTACCGGTACTATAAAATAATTGTCTAAAATATTCTGGAATAACAGTATGCTGATTAATCCAATCAGTATCCGAACCAAATTCAAATACCCCATGTGTAACTACTATGTAAACAAGTAAAACACTACAAGTAATTATAAAATAATTTAAATAATTCTTTTTCTTCATATCATAACTCCTATTTCTTTTTAAAAACAATAAACTTACTAAGTATATAATTAAGAATAATTACTATAATCTGTACTACAAATTTAATAATCTTATCATTAAACCCTAATACTGTAACAAAAACATACATCATTAACATATCCAAAAATAATGTACCTATTCTAGATATATAAAAACTAATACCCTCTTTAAAAGATATTTTATTCTTTGACTTAAATACATACTTTCTATTAGTAAAATAAGCAAAAGTAACAGAAAATATCCATGATACAATATTAGCAATTTGAAGTTCTATACCTATATTAGGATCAAGAATAGTATAAACAAGCAAATAATAAGTAATTAAACTAACCATTGTAGTAAGTCCTCCTACTATTAAGTAGGAGATAATCTCTTCATATTTATAAAACAATTCTTTTATACTTTTCATTTCTTATTCACATTACTTTCTCTAACTATATATATAGGTCTATTTTTAACCTCCAAATATACCTTAGCTAAATATTGTCCAATCACTCCAAGGCATAATAACTGAATACCACTTACCATAAAAATTATACAAGCAAGACTAGGCCATCCGCTGGTAGGATCACCAAAAATTAACGTCTTAACAATAATAACAATAATTATAATAAAAGCAATCAAACAAAACAACACTCCCATAATAGCGGCCATTGTAAGAGGAGCAGTACTAAAGCCAACTATTCCATCTAAAGCATAAGAAAATAATTTCCAAAAATTCCATTTAGTAGTACCCGCTACTCGTTCTTGATTTTCAAATTCGATCCATTTAGTTTTAAATCCAACAAAACTAAATAAGCCTTTAGAATAACGATTATATTCTTTCATTTCAACAATTGCATTAACCATTTTTCTAGTCATCAATCTATAATCTCTAGCCCCTGGTACCATTTCTGTCTTAGATAATTTACTAATAATATCATAAAACCATTTCGTAAATGTTTTTCTAAGAAAAGAATAGCCATTTCTACTAGTACTTTTCGTAGCTACGCAATCATATCCTTCTTTCTCAATTAATCTAATCATTTCTGGCAATAAACTAGGTGGATCTTGTAAATCAACATCCATAGCTGTTGTATAATCACCAGTAGAAGCCTCTAATCCAGCGTACATTGCAGCTTCTTTACCAAAATTTCTAGAAAATGATATATATTTAACATCTTTATCATTAGCCTTATCCTTAATAACTTCTAATGTCTTATCTTTACTGCCGTCATCTACAAAGATAAGTTCTAAATCAACATTCATATCCTTAGTAACTTTTTTAATTTCTTCATAAAAGTAAGGTATACTATCTTCCTCATTAAAACAAGGAACAACAATACTTAATTTTTTCATCATAAACTCCTTCTTATTTAGAATAAAATCTAAATAACTACAATAATAATAATAACAATGCTTAACATTAATGTCAATATTTTGAGGTATTTATTACACTATTTGACACATTAACTAAAAAAATCATAGTATTTCTACTATAATTTTTTAATACTGAATACCCCAAACAACTACATCTTTAGCAGGTTTACCACAGACAATACATTTATCATCTACTTTTTCTTCATTAAATGGAATACATCTAGATTTGCATCCTCTAATTTCTTTAATCTTGGCTTCGCACTCAACGTTTCCACACCACATAGCTTTAATAAAGCCTGGGCGGTTATTTATTATATCTTTAAATTCTTCTATATCGGTACATGTATAAGTCATTTCTTCTCTTCTTCTTAAGGCTCTATCATACATATCTCTTTGAATATCTTCAAGTAACAACTTAACATCATGAATAATATCGGTATTAGTAAATACCTCTCTTTTCTCTCTAGTATCTCTTCTTACTAAAGTAATCATATTATTCTCTAAATCTCTCTTACCTATTTCTATTCTAATAGGAATACCATTTACTTCAGCTTCAGCAAATTTAAATCCTGGACTCTTATCACTATTATCAATATAGGCTTCAATTCCTTCTTTCTTTAATTTATCAAGATAATCATTAGCTAAACTAACTACTTCTAAGTCATTTCCTATTGGAATAATAACTACTTTTTTAGGAGCTATCTTAGGTGGTAATACTAAACCATAATCATCAGAATGTACCATTATAAGGGCTCCTATCATTCTAGTAGTAGCTCCCCATGAAGTTTGATATGGATATTCTAGTTTATTTTCTCTACTAGTGAATTTGATATCATAAGCTTTAGAAAACTTTTGTCCAAAGTAATGGCTAGTCGCAGACTGCAGTGCGATACCGTTATACATAAGTGATTCTACTGTATAAGTATATTCTGCTCCAGCAAATTTTTCTTTTTCTGTTTTTCTTCCTACAATACTAGGTATAGCTAAATAATCATGAAAGAAATTATTATATATATTTAACATATTTAATGTCTCTGCTTCTGCTTCTTTACTTGTTTCATGAATAGTATGTCCTTCTTGCCATAAGAATTCACGACTTCTTAAGAATGGTCTTGTTTCTTTTTCCCATCTTAATACACTACACCACTGATTATATAATTTTGGTAAATCACGATATGAACTTACTACTGTTCTATAGTAATCTGAAAATAATGTCTCTGAAGTTGGTCTAATACATAAACGTTCTTCTAATTCTTTACTTCCGCCTCTAGTAACCCATGCTACTTCTGGAGCAAAGCCTTCAACTAACTCTCCTTCTTTTTTAAGTAAATTTTCTGGTATTAATAATGGCATATAGACATTAACATGTCCTGTTTCTTTAAATTTTTCATCTAATATTTTCTGCATTTGCTCCCATATAGCATAACCATTTGGTTCAAATACTGTACAACCTTTAGTATTAGAATAAGCCGCTAGATGAGCAGCACTTACTATATCAGTATACCACTTAGCAAAATCTACATCTCTACTTGTTATTTTATTATTTTGTTTATTATTCATAATTACACCTCATCAATATAATTCTATCATAAATTAAGTAAAATTACTACTACTTTTTTGTTCGATAATTAAAATACCTAGTTAATTGCTTTTTAAGTAGTATAGCTATATCAATTGCGACAACAATGTTGTCGCAATTGGATAATATACATAAAATACTTTTATTATCTTTAAAAAAATTATTATTTTTATGACCTTAGGCATAAAAATACCTCTAAAGACCTGAGGCTTTAGAGGCATCTACTAATTATATTTAACAGAGATATACATCTTATCTTCAAATTCGTTTTGGACTAAACGCATAATATTATTAGCACTACTAGTATTTGAATCTTTACTATCTAATACTACTCTTATATTATCACCATCTATTTTTACAAAGTTTTCGCAATTACATAATTCTTTTATTTTTAATTCTATCGTTTCTTCTTTAGAAGAATTTTTATTTAATAATTTTAATTCTTCAAAGACACTATTTTTTTCTTCTGTACTTATATCAGTACTAGTTAATTTTTCTTTTAGACTATTTATCTTATCCATGACATTATTATCATCTTCTACTTTTAAGGCTGATATTATACTTGTTTCTTCTACTTTGGTAGTACTATTATCAGTAGTAGTCTCTTTGATATTTTTATCAAATATTTCATTAGGCATTGTTACATAGTAGATAGATAATACTAATACTAAACTAAATAATGTTAAAAACCATAAATTCTTCTTATTTATCATATTTATTCCTCTTCTTTCTAATTAATTATATTATCTTATATATAAAATATGAAAGAAAAAGAAAGAAACATGAATCCTCATATTTCTCTCTGTCATTATATATAATGATACTATATTATATTAAGCAAATTTGGTTTTATGTTTTTTTTGTTTTATTAGGACTATTGCTAGTGTAATTATTGATACTGCGAGTAAACCTAAGGATATTAACATATACATGAAGTATTTATTGTTTTCGTCTTTGTAGGCATTTACTAAGTCACTATTAAATCTTTGAATTGTTCCTTCTAGTTTATCATAGACATATAAAGCTTTTTCTCCTGTCTTTTCGTTTATGGCATAGAATAAGTAGAAGTCACTTCCTTTTACTTTGTCGTCAGCGGCATATGTTTTATTTTTTTCTATTAATTGATATCCTTCTAGTTTGCTATTGTCATAAGTAAATGATACTTTGCCATAACCTTTTGGTACTAGATTACTAGGCATATCTATTATATTAAAGGTAATATCTCCGACTGATAGGCTATTATATATGGTATATTTTTTAGTCTTTTCATTATAGCTATATAGTTTGGTATTTCCTTTTTCATCTTTTAATAGAACTAAGATATTTTTGGTTTTACTATTTTTATAACATAGTACTTCTTCTTCTCCTATTGTGATAGTGGATTTTTCATAATTACTTGGTATAGTTATGTTTTCGTCTTCTTTTCTTACGATAGTGTATTTCTTTTTGCCTATTGTTACTTCAACAGGATTTAGTTCTTTTACGGTTACATTGATAACATAAGTCTTAGTACTTCCATCTTCGGCGGTTACTTTTATTTCTATTTTGTTATTGCCTTCTTTTACTTCTACTTCGCCGGTTCCTTCTACTTTGGCACTAGAGTCATCTAATTGGGCATTTATTTTTATTTTTTTGACATCGTTTTCTACTACTACAGAGTATTCGGTTACTTCTTTTTTGAATTCTTTATCTAGGTTATAGTCTTCGATAGTTAGACTAGACAAGTTATTATTACTACTCTTTTTTTTGGTTGGTTTAGGAGTAGTTGTTGTTCCAGTTTTATTACCACCATTACTAGGGTTTGATGTTGGTTTACTATTTACGGTTATGGTTACGGTTTTATTTCCGGTTATGGTATTGCCATCATATGATGTTACATCAGTTGGAGTAATTGTTATTACGGCAGTTCCGGCATTACTTGTCGATATGGTTACACTCTTGCTATCATTATCTATCCAAAGACTACTACCGGATAGTGATGCAACACCTGAATTAGAGGATGATAAGGTAAATTTACCTGCTAAATCATTTCCTTTTATGGTTAGGGTTATACTATTTCCTACGGTTACGGTATTACTTGTTACTGACACATCGTAACTAGCGGCCTTTACATAACTTATTGATATTATGAATGTACATATTATTATACTTAAATATTTTACTACTTTTTTCATATTTCCTCCTACTGAATTATTTTACTTACTTCCATTATATGATTTTTTATAGCGATATAGTCTGCTGATGAGACTTTTCCATCTTTATTGGCATCAGCATATTCTTTTTCTATATCAGTTAATTTATTTGTTTCCATGATATGATTTTTTATTTTGATATAGTCTGCTGATGATATTTTACCATCACCGTTTACATCACCATAGATTATTACTATATATTCTTTTTCTTCACTATTAGTTTTTATTTTTATTTTATCTCCACTAGCTATTAAACCTGATTCTTTTGATGATGTTATGGTTATTTCTAAGTTAGTACTCTTTAATTTACTAATGGTATCATTGATATCTTTACCTAAGGTAAAACCATATAGGTAGTTATCTTTATATTTGATACCGGCTTTATCTAGTACTTCTTTAGTTGTTACTTTGGTATTATCTCCAGGATCAGGAGTTGGTTTTGGATCAGGAGTTGGTTCTGGAGCTTTCTTTCTTGTTACATTAATGGTATATTTTCTAGTATCACCGTTAGCGGCGGTTACTGTTAAGTTTATATTGGTCTTCTCACTATTTAGAGCTACTGTTCCTAAGCCACTTATAGTAGCACCATTATAGACTTTGGTTGCATCTACTGTTACTGATGAGACATCACTTTCTACTTCAATACTGAAGTTAGTGTCATTAGTAGGACTACTAAATAGTCTTGTTTTGTTTACTGTTAGGCTAGATAAATAGTTATTAGGATTTCCTGTATTTGGGAAAGCAACTTTATCAGGCATATTATTAAATATTGGTATATAGAAGGCAAAGCTACTATTTAGCAGGTTAGTACTATTATAGCCATTATATGTTTTATAACTTTGAGAATATGGAGCTTGGATATTTTGCATATACTGATGATCAGCATATGATGGTCCTATTAAATCCCATTTTTGTAAGTATTCTGTTTTTTGTCCAACATTTACATAGTTATTACTTAGGAAGGATGCTCCTCCTACTACGGCTTTATATGGGCTATTCCAGCCTTGGTTTTTGGCATATATTAGACCATTGATAATGGTTTGATTTTTATCTCCACCTGCGGCAGTGGCTCCAATGTTATAGAAGTTATAATAGCCTTCATAACCTGCTACTGTACCACTTACGATAGTACTTCCTGATGCTCCTACTTCTTGAATTACTCTTGATATTAATACATATGGACTTATATGATAAGTATTAGCAGCTTCTATAAAGGCATCTACATAAGTCTTACCATCGCTACTAGCAGTCTTACCACTCATAAAAGTTCCTTTTAACATATTTTCTATTCCTTCTCTAGTATGGAATGATGGGTTATATGATAAGTCTTCAAACATAAAGATATTTCTTTCATTAAAGAAGTTTCTTGGATCCATGTAATATGCTATAGTACTTGTACTTGCGGCATACCATCTTGAACCTCCTCCAGTAAAGTTGGTACTAAAGACATTAGTGAAATAGTTATATGACCAACTTGCTGTTGATTTTAAGCCATCTAGATTACCATAATAGTCTTCGATTAGACTTCGTCCTGATGATTTATGTTCTAGATTAACGATATAATTAAAATCTAGATTAGTATTAAAGGGAATAAATTTCCATTTAGGATATAGGGCATGCAACTTTACTAAGTCATCTAAATAACTTTCTGGGAAGCCACTCTTTTTTAGGTTAGTTCGATATTCTTTTAAATCTGTTGTATCTAGATTAATATTGCTATCAGAAGAACCTATATATTTACCACATACATAGCCTGTTGTATTTCCATACTTTACTTTATATAAACTAGTAGGACATGTTCCTTTACCATCTTTACCAGCATTTTTATCTAATACTTCTACTTCAGTATCACAGCTTAAACCAGTTATTTTGTTTTTTCTACTTAAATCAGAATAGACTCCTAATGGAGAAGTATCTTCAATACATAATACTTTTCCTTTTTCTGTAGTACTTGGTGTTTCTATTTTTAAATATGTACCACAAGCATAGCCTGTTGATATTCCTTGTCTTACTTTATACCAAGTAGGGCAATTACTAGTGGAAGTACTACTCTTTTCTAACACTTCTACTTTGCTATTACAAGCTAAACTACCTATCCAATCTCCTCCAGCGGCATTTCTTAAGCTTACAGGTTCATTATCATCAGGACAATAAACAGTTCCATTTGTACTAGCGGATACTACTCCTATTAAAGATAAAAAGATTGTTAATGTTAATAATACTTTTTTCATACATTCTACCTCTTATACATTATATCATCTTTTTTGATCTTTTTCTACATATATAGTCTTTTTTTTATTACTTTACATTTATGTTTGGCACTACAAGCCTAATTATTATTAGTCTTGTTAGTGTTATATGAAGACAATTTGTCTTCATATAAGTATCAACCATACTTATTATATTTGGGGTGTAAACTATTTTTATGTATAATTTAAAAAATAAAAAAGTGAGCTTTAAACTCACTTAAGTCATTTAGACTTCATATATAAGGAGATAATAGTATTACTATGATTGTAGTCTGTCTTTATTTAAGTAATACTATCAATATTATTATGATTATATTATGATTTATTATACTTCATTGTATTTATTACTATTCCTAGTATTAGGATAAAACATAATGTATATACCCATATTAATAATATTATAATACTAGATAATCCTCCATATACTAAGTCATATCTACCAAAGTATTTAATATAATAACCAAAGAAAGCAGTAAATACTACCCATCCTAAGGTTGTTATAAAGGCTCCAATAGTGGTTTCTTCACTTTTTATTTCTTTAGATGGAGCTATTTGATATATTAATTTTATATTTAAGAATATTATTATAAATGTTATAGGCCATTTTATTATATTATATATCATTATCATTTCATCTATTATACCAGTAAATGGTTTACTATTTCTAAGTAATTCTAATATTTGTTCTCCTAGCATAGGTACTAAGATTAAGAATAGTAAAAGTATTATTATGACTAATAGTATTATTATTGATCTTAGTCTATCTTTAATTATATTTGTTTCTTCTATTTTATATAGACTATTAGAAGCACTTATAATAGCATACATACCATTAGCGGCAATACAGAAAGTAACTATATTTAATAATCCAACACTAAAGTCAAAACTTTGCCCTGAGATAGCATCTACGACTACTCTACTGGCATAACTAGGAAGTAAATCTGTAAGAAGAGATATTACGGAATCAATAGATATAGAAAAGAAACCCGCTACTATGACTATTATAGTTAAGATTGGTACTACTGCTAATACGAAACTATAGGCTAAGTAAGCAGGTAAGATTCTAAGTTCTTTTAAACTTAGAATCTCTATTAGTTTTTTGAAGTATCTTTTTATTTTAGCTTTCTCTATTTGTTTTTTTGCCTTACCTACTATTTTATCCATTATTATTTTCCTTTTTATTTCGCATATCAATAGTAGCTTCATTAATGGCATCATCTACAGTTTTGATATCATCCATAATCATGCTATACCCGATAGCGGCTCCATAACCATATGGTAGTTCTTTTAATTCTTTATATATTTTTCTGGTATAACTTATGACATCTTTTTCACTATAGCCTACCATATATACTAGGAATTCATTACCATCAGTTCTAATAATATCTGTATTAGGCTCTTGATTAACAATTAATGTACTCGCAGCTTTCTTAATAATGGTATCTCCTTCTTCATGACCATGACTATCATTAATATCTTTAATATTATTTAAATCTATTATTACAAATGCTTGAGGATATATAACATTATCATCCCATTCTTTTATTTTTAAATTTAAATATGCTCTATTCTTTAATGATGTCATTGTATCAATATATTTTAATTTATCATTATTAGTTACAATTGTACTATTTTCTTTCTTTTTCTTAATAAAGAATATTAAGAAGATAATTATTAGAATTACTAAGATTGCTAATAAGAAAGTTGTTAAAAGACTAAATTCATATATTTTTGAATTTGTATTATCTTTATATTTTATAGTATCATAATTTACTGAAGATGTATAATATGTAAACATCTCACTAAAGATTTTATTTTTATTTACATCTCTAATCATAAAACTATAGTTATATGGTAATACTCCTTCATATATTACTTTAAAATCACTAAATTTTCTTGTTTTATAATAATCATATGTTGCTTTATCTATTACGACAATACTTTTATTTTTGATATTTCTAAGTAAGTCATCTGTATTATTATATCCAGTATTCTTAATACTATTTGTATTTAAGTAATCATTTATATAAGTATTCTTTACTGTTATTACTTCTTTATTTTTTAATCCTTTGATACTATTTATAGCAAATGGTTCAGTTGATAAGACAACATATTTTTCTTCGAATAAATTAGTAGTTAAAATGGTATCAATATTTAAACCATTCTTATTAAAGTTAGCAAAGGCTAAATCTAATTCACCACTTGATAAGTCTTTTTTTAATTTTTCAATATTATTATAATATTTTACTTTTAAATCTACATCAAATAAGTCTTCAAAACCACTTAAGTAATTAGATAAAGTACCTACTAAATCTTTTTCTTCTTTACCAGTAAATGGCATATAAGTTATATATCCAACATTATAAGAAGAACTATTATAACTCATACGATCAGCTTCAGTTATTTCTTTGTCATAGAAGAATTCACTTAAGAAGTTTGTTTTGTATGAGGTTTGTTGTTTATTTTTTTGATAACCTAGATAATATTTTTTCATTATATCTAAGAATGTTTTATTTTCTATGGTTAATACATATTTTTTAGAGATATCACTTAAATGATAAAGAATATGTAAATCATTTTTTAAGATAAAATCCATATACATGTTATATGGTACAATAACATAATTTGTTTCTTTATTTTTTAGTGCTTCTTCTAGTTCATTAACATTTTCTTTTTGTAAATATGATATTTTCTTTACTTCAGATAAATCATTACTTACAGTATTTAAATCTGTTTTTAAGACTGCTACTGTATGATTATCTATATCATTAATATTATTTATTACTTCTTCTTCAGTACTAACTAATACATAATTATCTTCGTATAGTAAGATATCTTTATTTGTTAGACTCTCATTATTATTTAATACTCTAAAGGCATTTTTATTTAGGTTGGAACTACTATCAACGGAATATGATATTTTATTAAAGTTTATTCCATAAGTAGTTGTAAAGTCATCTAGTAAATCAAAGATTACTCCTTTACCGCTTTTGCCATATACTGGTACATCATTATATACACTTATATCTAACACATTACTTGTATTATCATTAATCCATTTCTTTTCTAGAATAGAAAAACTTGAATTATCTTTACTATAATTTAATATAAATATTAATAGACTTACAGCAAATAAGACTGCTACTACAATTAGTACTATTACTTTATTATTTCTCTTCTTCATAGTGTTCTCCTAACTATTAGTCCATGTAATGGTATCTAAATTATGATGTTTATTACCTGTAATTACAGTATCTTTTTCTTCACCTTTCCATTTTAAAAAGAATGAAAAATCATAATATTCTAATTCACTATTTGTATAATTATCTAATGTATTTGATGCTATTTCTTTTGCTTTATCTACTGATGTATCACTTTTTAATATAATAGTAGTATAAACTATTCTACCTTGAAGTCTTGTTTCTACTTCTTCAGTTAAGTTTGTTTCTTCAACTTCTTTCTTTACTCCATCATATGTTTTTTCACTTATTTTTACTTTATCTATACCATCCAATCTATTACCATATTTATTATGTGATCCTCCTACTAGTAACTCTACAAATATAACTATTATTACTATTAAGAATACTACTGCTAATAACAATATAACCGATAACCCTTTATTTTTTTTAATCCAATCTTTTATCTTATCCATACTCTATCTCCTTCTTATCTAATATAATAATATTATACTATAAAGGTAAATATTTATCAATAGTATAAGTTTTTATTTTTTATATTTGCTATTTATAAATATTTATAGTATAATGTATATGGAAAGAGAAATTACTCATAATAAAAATGGGTAACACCTAATGCAAAAGGTGTTCTCTCCATATTTTTTGGATATAGAGCACTGCCTTGGTGCTCTATTTTACTTATTTTCTAAGGCTACTACTATATATAAAATATAGTGTAACTAGAGTAATCCAAGCAAATGCTAGGATTAGTTCCATTTCAAAACCCCCTTTAACAGAAAACTTTGAAACATAGAATCACCCCTTCCTTAACTTAGTTAAAAAAGGAGAGAACACCACTAGATATTACCGCATAGACATTATATATTAGTTAGATATAATAGTCAATATTTTTTTGACTATTTTTTTTATTTAGTTTATAAAATCTTTATTTATAAGTGGTTATAGGTGTTTTGTATACAATACAAATGTTTTTATTTTTGAGGCCTAGACTCAAAAATACCCTGAAAGACTATGAGGCTGAAAGGGAAAAAGAAAAAGATAGTAAATTAAATGCTAACTTTACTATCTATATAATCTTCTAGTAATGAAGAAGAAGCAAGTAAAGTATTATTAAATACTTTTAGTTTAGATAAATATTCTTGATACTTAGAATTATTATTTAATTCTTTAGTTTTCTCTTCAATAATATTATCTATTTCCTTATACTTATTATCTTCATGATATTCTAAATATGTAGCTTCTTTTTGAAGTTTTTTTATTTCTTCGATTAAATTTTTAATTTCACTATCTTCTTCAATTATATCTACTATTTGTTTATATTCTTTATATTCATCAGAATTATTTATAGCATTAAATAATTCTTCTATACTACTTTCCACTAACTATTTCCCCTTCCATAGACCATGTTTTAACATCTGTTATATGAACTAATTTAATACTTCCTATATTAGAAGAATCTCCTAGTACATTAACTAATTTCATTGTATCGGTATAACCCATTAGTTTACCACCTTTATCTGAGTATCCTTCAATTAAAACTGGTACTATTTTATCTTTATATTTTTCATTATTCTCTCTAGCATATTTATTTACTACTTTATTTAATCTTTGTAATCTTTCTTCTTTCTCTTCTAGTGGAACATCATCTTTTATTTTAGCAGCAGGTGTTCCTTCTCTTGGAGAATAGATAAAGGTATAGGCTAAATCATATTTTAATTCGTTATATATTTTTAATGTTTCTTCAAAGGCTTCTTCTGTTTCTCCTGGAAAACCTACGATTATATCAGTAGTTATACTTACTTTTGGTATTTTATCTTTTAATTCATGGAATAATTTTTTATATTCTGCTATTGTATATCTACGATTCATTTTCTTTAGGATATTATCTGATCCTGATTGGATTGGTAAATGGATATAAGGCATTATATTTGGGTATTTGGCTATTATATCTATCATATCACTAGAGAAATCCCATGGATGTGATGTTACAAATCTTATTCTATCTATTCCTGTTTTGGCAACATCTTCTAGTAAATTAGCCATAGTATATGATTCTTCTAGGTCTTTACCATAAGCATTAACATTTTGTCCTAGAAGGGTTACTTCTTTATAACCTTTGTTTTTTAATTCTTCTACTTCTTTTAGGATATCTTTAGGTAATCTACTTCTTTGTTTACCTCTGGTATATGGTACTATACAGTATGAACAGAATTTATCACAACCATACTGAATATTTACCCAAGCTTTTATTTTGGAATCTCTTTTTACTGGTAAGTTTTCTATTATACTTCCTTCTACTGAGTAAACTTCAATATTTTGTTTTCTCTCTTTTTTTATATTTTCTAGTAATGTTGGTATATCATATATATTATGTGTTCCTAGTACTATATCTACCCATTTATATTTATCTTTTATCATATTAGATACTGATTCTTCTTGAGGCATACAACCTCCAATTATGGTAATGATATTGGGGTTTGTTTCTTTTAATTTCTTTATTCTACCTAGTATTCCTACGACTTTATTTTGGGCATTTTCTCTAATTGCACAGGTATTTATTATTATTACATCAGCTTTTTCATAGTTTTCTTCTTTGGTATAGCCTAAGTCTTCCATAATACCTGATATATTTTCACTATCATGGACATTCATTTGACATCCATAAGTTAAAATGGTATAGGTTTTATTATGACCTATATTGTGAATAGACTCTGGTACTTTATATTTATCATAAGATACTTCTATTTTTTCTTTTGTTCTTATTCTGGCATCTTTTATATTTGGTAACTGCATTTTACTTCCTTCTTTCTAATATTTTTCCTTTACTACTTAAGTAATTATATTGTTCCATAAATGTTATATTATCACTTGCTTTAATATTGGCATATTCACACCAATATTTTATCTCTTTTTCCCAATAATAATATTTTGAATCTAAATCATCAGTACTTCTATTGATATAAAGATCATATAATACATAGACCGCTAATGCATCCATAGCACGACGAGCTGCACTAGATATTTTTACATAGCCATCTATTCCTAAGCCTTGATGTCCTATATTGGTATATGAATACTTACTCTTAGTCATATAATTTTTTAGAAGTAGCTGAAGACCACTACTATTTATATCAAAAGAGCCATGTTCTAAATATTTTTCTATTAATTCAATATTTTCTTCTCTTTGAACACGCCATGGCATTATTAGTCCTAAATGTTCTCTTTTATCAATTAGATGAATTGTACTATTAGCGAAAACATTACATTGTTCTACCATCATATGAGCTATTGGTGCTTCACTATCCACTTCTTTTTGATTATTTATTCTTTCTTTCATTTGATGATATGCTCTAACGCGTGGATTATCAATGGCTTGTTTATCAAATATTTTGGATATTAGTATTAAATCGTCATGTAATAATCCCGTATTGGTTATTATTTCTTCAGCATCTTGGTAAGTTAATTTATGTTTATTTTTAATTATACTAGGTATTATTTCTAAGGTATCTAAATCTAATGAATAATCTGGTGTTACTCCTACTTTTATTGTTAGAGCATTGGTATTTTTGTTTGGTAATATTGATAATATGTTATCTGATAGATATCTATCAAATATTGGGATACTATTATTAGATAAATAAATAGTATGATTTCTTTTTAAGGCTTCATGCATTGTATTTGATTCATATGGTATAGTAGCGGTTGGATTGGCTAAATGAATAAATAAGGTATATGTACCATTATTATTTCTTTTTATTGACATGGCATCATCTAGACACATATCTCCTTCATTATCAATAGTAAAGATTTCTTCTTGGGTTAAATCTATCTTTCCGTTTGGTAAATAAACATATTCTTCATATTTTGGTATTATAAATGATACATTATAATCTTTAGCTACTTCTTCTTTAGTTGTATATAATTCATTTTCTATTTTATCAATTAGTTCCCAAACAAAGTTTTTAGAACTTGTTTTTAATATTCTTAAATAATCTTCTTCAGAGTCATTAAATAGTTTATTATATAATTTACCTCTTAAAAATACATTTATAACACGATTAAAATATTTTATATTTATTTCGTTATCTTCGTCTATCTTTAGATATTGTTCTATGATATTAGCAAATACTGATGTAATAATACTTTTATTTATTAATAATTCTTTCATATTTAATTCGATATATTTTTCTAGTAATTCGATATCTCTTTTTTCAAAGATAAGAAATAACATAAAATTATATTTATCGCCTTTGGCTCTTTTTTTATTATTGATAACGCTTTGATTTTGTAGATCGATTAATTCTGATAAATAATCTTCAATCTGAAGTAGTTTTTCTAAGTCAAAACTTAGTGTTATATTACTTAGAAAGACTTCTATTTTGTTATATACTCTTTCTAAGTCTTTTTTGTTTTTATTTTTTTTAATATAGTTACTTAGAAGACTGTTTAGATCTTCTAATAATGTTTTATTATTTATGGTAGTGATATTTCTGAAGAGATATAGATAGGAATTTAATATTCCTGATAATACTTCTTCGGGATACATTAGTAATTCGTTATATAATGTATCATAATCACAATCGTTATTTAATATTTCTTTTTTTATCCTACGGGATATATTTTTATTACTACTCATAAAACCCTCCTAGTATTATTATATTAGTTTTTCTTATAATCTGTTAATATACTTAAGAAGGCTTCACTAGGTATTTCTACTTTACCTATGGTTTTCATCTTCTTTTTACCTTCTTTTTGTTTGTCTAGGAGTTTTCTTTTTCTAGTTATATCTCCTCCATAACATTTAGCTAAGACATCTTTACGCATGGCTTTGATATCACTACGAGCTATTACTTTACTACCTATTACAGCTTGAACTGGTACTTCAAACATTTGTCTTGGAATGATATTTTTTAGATTATCAACCATTCTTCTACCGCGATCATAAGCAAAGTCTTTATGTACTATTAGTGATAAAGCATCTACTACTTCACTATTTAATAGGATATCCATCTTTACTAGATCACTTTCTTTATAGCCTATTACTTCATAATCAAATGAGGCATATCCTTTAGTAGAGGATTTTAATCTGTCAAAGAAATCATATACTATTTCTGATAATGGTAATTCGTAGTGAATATTTACTCTTGTTGTGTCTAAGTAATCTATACTTTTATAGATACCTCTTTTATCTTGACATAATTCCAATATTGGTCCTATATAATCAGTAGGTACTAAGATATTGGTAAAGATATATGGTTCTTTGATATTTTTTATTTTTACTTTATCAGGCATCATACTAGGATTATCAATAAAGATTGTACTTCCATCTGTTAAATTTATTTCATAATTTACTGACGGAGTAGTAGCTATTATTTCGATACCAAATTCTCTTTCGATTCTCTCAGAGATTATTTCTAAATGTAATAGTCCTAAGAAGCCCATTCTAAAACCAAAACCTAAAGTACTAGAGGTTTCTGGTTCAAATGTTAATGAGGCGTCATTTAGTTTTAATTTTTCTATAGCTTCTTTTAAAGCTGGATATTTATTTGATTCGATTGGATATATACCGCAGTAGACCATTGGTTTCATTGGTTTATAACCTGGCAAGGCTTTATCAGTAGGATTGTTAGCATCTGTTATGGTGTCTCCGACTGATACGGAAGATAGGCTTTTTATTGATGCGGTAATAAAGCCTACTTCACCTTCTTTTAGTTCTTCTACTTCATGTTCAAAAGGGGTATGATACCCGAGAGATACGACATCATATTCTGCTCCGGTCGTTAGCATTTTTATTTTTGTTTTTTTGGTTATTTTACCTGAAACTATTCTTACTAATATTACTACTCCTCGATATGAATCGAAATAACTATCAAATATTAAACATTTTAATTTATCATTATATTCTTTAGGAGATGGTATTCTATCTATGATAGCATTAACTAAGTCTGGTATTCCTACTCCTGTTTTAGCGGATACTTTAATTATTTCTTCACTAGTAAAACCAAAGGTATCATATAATTCTTTTTCTACTTTAGGTATATCGGCACTAGGAAGATCTATTTTATTTATTACGGGGATTATTTCTAAATTATTTTCAAGGGCTAAGTAAACATTTGCTAGTGTTTGTGCTTCAATTCCTTGAGTAGCATCTACGACTAGGACTGCTCCTTCACAGGCTGCTAGTGAACGTGATACTTCGTAGCTAAAATCGACATGTCCTGGAGTATCTATTAGATTAAGCATATAACCATTATATGATAATCTTACGGCATTTAATTTTATGGTTATGCCTCTTTCTCTTTCGATATCCATATTATCTAGTAATTGTTCTTTCATTTGCCTTTTATCTACTTCACCAGTATATTCTAAAATACGATCTGCTAATGTACTTTTTCCATGATCGATATGTGCTATTATACTAAAATTTCTTATTTTTGATGTATCCATTTTATCACTGCCTTCTTTTCTATTATAGCAAAAATTAGTATAAAATAAAAGAAGAAACTATATATTTCTTCACTTTTTTATTTATTTCTTCTTAAGCCTTATAGTCTTTTAGATAAGTATTTTAATGTTTATTAATTTTATTAATAATTAATTTACTGTTTTGATAATACCATCATTATTAAAGATAACATTTATAGAGTAACTATTCATATTATTTAATACTCTATCTTTTTCTTTACCTTCTAAAAGAGACGTTTTATAATTATCTTGTTTACATGGTATAAATTTATAAGATAAATTTCCCTTTTTATTTAATGTTACTGATAATATTCCTGTATCTTTAGTTTCTCTATTAAAGATAAAATCTCCTAGATTATAAGCAATTAATTTATTATTATATATTTCCATACCTTGAAGTAAATGAGCATGACTACCTATAATTAGGTCTGCTCCCTCATCTATATATTCTTTACCTGTTACTTTTATTACTTCTTCTAGTTCATGAGAATCTTCTTTACCCCAATGTATTAGTAATACTACATAATCACTTTTTTCTTTTTCTTCTTTGATTGTTTCTTTTAAAAGAGTATTATCATAACATCTAAAGACGCCAGGAGTTGTTTCAGTAGCACCAGGAGTTATGATGTTTTTTTCTGCTCTTGTTGAAGATATAAATGATATTTTATAGCCACCTACTATATAAGAGAAACTTTTTTTAGCTTCAGAAATATTATGGCCTGCTCCAACAAATGGTATATCATATTCTTTTAGGTATTTTAAGGTATCATTAAAGGCTTCTATTCCATAATCATAGATGTGATTATTAGCAAGACTAACTAAATTTACCCCCATTTCTTTATAGATATTTAATCTTTTAGGGTCTGCTCTAAAGGTATAGGTTTTGTTAAGAGGAGTACCTCTAGTACTTATAGTAAATTCATTATTAGCTACCATTATATCTGAACTAGTCATGATATCTACTACTTCCTTAGATAGAATTCCATATACTCCTTCGTTTCTTGAATCATAATATGGCATGATATCAAAATTATCTGCTAGTGAGATATCTCCAACAAAACTTATGGTTATATCACCTTTCTTATCTATTATTTTGGTATTATCTAAATTATTATTTGATAAATCTTTTAATACTTTTAGTGAATTACCTGTTAAATCATGCCACATGTTATAACTATAAGTGTTATTTTTATAACTAGTATTTATATTTTCTAAAGTATTTATTCCATAGTTATTATAAATATAATTTAAAAAGTCATAATCATAATTATTATCATAAGAGATAATATTATTTATTATTTCTTCTTTAGTACTTACACTTTCTTTATTAGGAGTACATCCTACGCATAACAATATTATTAATATTACTTCCACTAACTTCTTCATAATTTTAATATATCATAGAAGTGATAAAAAGAAAAGAAGAAAAATTATTTTTCTTCTAAAAAGTAACTTGCTAGTTTTTTATAATTATCTTGACTATTTAAACAAGTATCTATTAAATAACCTTTTTCATTATTATTTTGATATTCTTTTAGTCCTCTGATATAGAAACTCTTATTTCTTTCTTCTATATAAAATGGTATTATATCATTATAAAGGCATTCTCTAAACATTATCATACGACCAACTCTACCATTTCCATCTTGAAATGGGTGTATTTTTTCAAATCTAACATGAAACTCTATAATATCTTCTAGTGTTTTACTAGGAATATTATTGTACCATTTTAGTAAATCTTCCATATTTCTTTTTACATTACTAGGAAGTGATGTTTCTATATTTCCAACAAAATTTTTAAGTTTCTTATATTCACCAACATTAAACCAACTTTTATCTTCATCATCTACTGTTCCACTTTTTAATATAAAATGGTATTTTTTTATCATTTCTTCAGATAATGGTTCTTCTAATGTATCAAGCATATACTTAAATAAAGTAAAATGATTTTTAGTTTCTGTTACATCTCTTACTACTATTACCTTATCTTTACTAGTTAATATTGTTCCTGTTTCATAAATACTTTCTGTTTCATCAGGTGTAATAGTAGATCCTTCAATATGATTAGTATTATAGGCAAAGTCAATTTGTGTTTTATAATATAAATTGCCTGATAAGTTATTTTCTCTTTGTCTAATTAATGCACTTTTTATTGTTTTAGCATCCATAATTTCACTTCCCTTAGTTAACTATAACTATTATAACAAAATTTATAGCAAAAGAAAAGAAGAAAAATTATTTTTCCTCTTTTTTAGTTGCAGTTTTTTTAGTAGTTGTAGATTTTGTACTAGTACTCTTTTTAGCAGTAGTCTTTTTAGCAGGTTCTTTCTTTCCTGCTGCTTTAGTAGTAGTTTTCTTTTCTACTGGTTTCTTTTCTTCTTTAATTTCTGCTTTTACTTCTTTTGGTGTATATTTTTTACCATTTAAAGCATCTTTAGCAATAGCTACTAAATCTGAAAATGCTTTAGGATTATCAATAGCAAGTTCACTTAACATTTTTCTATTAACTGTTACTCCTGCTTTATTTAATCCATCAATGAATCTTGAATAAGAGATTTCGTTTTCTCTACATCCAGCATTGATTCTTGTAATCCATAATTTTCTAAAGTTTCTCTTGTTTTGTTTTCTATCTCTAAAAGCATATACTCCTGAATGCATTACTTGTTCATGAGCAGTCTTATATAATCTATGTTTACTACCAAAATAACCTTTTGCTTGTTTTAATACTTTTTTTCTTCTAGCACGTGCAACAGTGCCACCTTTAACTCTTGTCATATTATCCCTCCTATATTAAATCTTTAATTCTCTTTAAATCTGATTTGTTTAAACTAGATCCTTGTTTCTTACTAGATGCTCTAGCAGCACTATTCTTACCAGTATTATGTAAAACACCTTGTCTTGATTTACTAATTGATCCACTTTGTCTTACATTTAAAACTTTCTTTAATCCTTTATGTGTTTTCATTTTATTTTTCTTAAGTTTTGTCATAATATCCTCCTTCTATTTCTTAGGTGTAAGTTGCATAAACATTGTTCTACCTTCAATTCTAGGTTTTAGTTCTATTTCTGCAACATCACTTACTTCATTATAAAATCTATCTAATACTTCTTTTGCAAGTTCTGGATGGGCAATTTGTCTTCCTTTGAACCTAATGCTTGCTTTTACTTTGTTGCCTTTTTCAAATGCTTTTTTTGCATTATTTACTCTAGTATTGAAATCATGAATATCAATATTTACTGATAATCTGAATTCTTTTGTTTCTACCATTGCTTCTCTTTGTTTCTTTTGTGCTTCTTTGGTTTTCTTTTTCTTTTCATACTTGAATTTGTTATAGTCCATTATTTTACATACTGGCATATTACCACTGTCACTCATAAGCACTAAATCAAATCCAGCATATCCTGCTAGAGTAAGAGCATCTTGTTTGCTCTTTACACCAAGTTGTTCTCCGTTTGGTCCAATTACCATCATTTCCTTACATCTAATTTGTTCATTGATAGGATTATCCTTTAAAGTAGCTATAGCTAACACCTCCAAAAAAATGAATACTAAAGAAGTATCCATTTATCCATTAAAAAGACTAATTATATATTGTATTATAAAGTATGCAGCCTTTTACCTATTACTATGTGTAATCAGGTGAGATAAATATAATCTTCTTTCCGTTTCGTTATTAATTATATTACATAATATTATGAATGTCAACTAAAAAGTACTAAAAATTGCTTATTTAGTGGGTATTTTTGACTTATTATTGATTTTTTTTAATTATTTGATAGTTAAACTTTTTTTCTAATGACCTTAGGCATTAGAAAACCCTGGAGTGACTACAGGCACGAAGGGCATAAAAAAAGAAGATTACTTTTCTTCTTTAATATAGTTAGGATCAATATTTTCTTCTATTTCTTTTTCTGTTTCTTCAGTTACTTCTTCAGGTATATCGTCCCATGGCTCTTCGTCTTCTTCGATGGCTATTTTAACTTTAGTATCTCCGACTATTTCTATACCTAGTTCTTTTTCTATATCAATATTTATACTACTTCCATCTTCTTTAGCAGATATACAACTAGGTCCTTTTAAACATCTTACTATTATATCTTTCTTTGATGTATCAGTAGTTTCTTTTTGGGAGACTGTTACTAATTCTTTATATGGTATATTCTTTGTTATTACTGATGTCTTGGTATTGTTATCATATGAATACCATAAGTTTACATCATATGAACCATTTATGACTATTTTACCTGCCTCATCACTACCTGAAAATTTATGATTGATTACCCAACAACCTAAAACAGTATCGACTGGAGAATCTGTATTTACTTTATAAGTATTTTTATAATACTTCTTTCCTTTACCTACTACTGCTTTAGTTACAATTTCTTTATATGCTGACAAAAGATATCACCCCTCACCATAATTTATGTTAGAGATAAGAAAAAAGTACCATTTTTTGATACTTTATTATTTTAATAAATCGTCATTTTTTATGATAAAGATATTTTTATCTTTGTAGAAGGCAAAGAAGACATCTTCGATATTTATATCTTTTTTATCTAGAAAGTTATAGACCCATTTTTTATCTTTCTTTAGGTGTTTTAGGGTATCTTCTTGGATATCACCATCTAGTATTATGGGAAGTGGTAATGGTGAAGTTTCTTTTTTATAAGGAAATACGGATAATGTACCGCTGCTTTCTAGGATGGCATATTCTACTTCTTCTATACTACGATAGCCTTTATCTCTTAATTGTACTAATAAGTCATCTAAGTTATATCTTTGTCTTAGCATTTCGTTATAGTTTATTTTTCCATTCTTTATAATAAGAGAGGGATTACCATCTAGGAAGATTCTAAATTTTGGTTTTTTTAGGCTTATATAAGCTAATATACACTGCATTAATACTAATATTACTATTGGTATTAAGGAATATAAGATACTTGCTTTATAGTTTTCAATACTTATTACTGTTAGTTCTGCGATAAGTAATGATACTATTAAATCTGTTATACTTAGTTGTCCTACTTCTCTTTTACCCATTATACGATATATTACAAATATAAATAGATAGAAGAATATTGTTCTTAGTACTACTATTGTCATAATTATCACCATTATAATTATGTACTAATGTATATTTTTTTATACAATTTCATAATATTTAGTGGTGATATTTATGATTATGAATTATTTAAAAAGTTTATTATGGTGTTTTGGTATATTAATTATTAGTTCTATTATTATTACTATTTTTAATTATTTTAATGTTATTAATGGGATTGTTCTTAAGATTATATTTTTAATTATTCCTATTATTAGTATATTTATTGGTAGTTATAGACTTGGTAAGTTATCTAATGAGAAGGGTTATATTGAAGGTATTAAGTATGGGCTTATATGGGTTATTTTATTTGTTATTATTTGTTTGATATGTAAGGTATTTGATTGGACTTCGATTATTTATTATTTTATTTTGTTATTTATTTCTATACTTGGTAGTATTCTTGGTATTAATAAGAAAAAGAAATAATCTCTATACTAGAAGGTATAGGGATTACGATATAAATTACTTACTATGATATCTATTATAAATATACTTATTATTATATAAGTATATTTATAATACTTTTTATTATAATATTTATCTATTAATGGTAATAATAAATAGTTTAGTATTAGAGAACCTACTGCAAAGGTAAGGACACTTCTTAGACATACTAGGCCATTTATATTTAGAAATAGTCCTGTATAGTCCCATAATCTTTGATTAAAGATATTTACACTTATATAACCTACTATATATTCTAATAATCCTGTTATTATTATACTTAATATGAATAATAAAATGGGATTCTTTTTTAATGGCTTTAACATACTTAGAAATACTGCTCCTACTCCATAGATGGGAAGCCATGGTCCATATAATATTCCCCAATTATTTAATACTCCTAATGTTGTATAATAAAATATTACTTCATATATGTATCCTGTTATGGCTCCTAGTATAAATATTACAAAGTAATATAATAATTTATCTAATAATGTTTTCTTTTTATTCTTTTTCTTACTCATTTTACTACCTACCTACTATTTAAGTATAGCATAGTTTTAATATTATTACTAGTATTTTATTTAGTTGTTCTTATAGCCTATAGTCTATAAGAACTGCATCAATATGCTATATTATATTTGGTGTGTAGACTTTCTAACTATTAGTTTATTTAGTACTATTAATACGATTTTGTTAACGTCAACAAAATCGTGTATTTAAACTTGTATTAATTTGTTCTTTTGATATTATATGTTCTACTATTTTGGTGTAAGCACCAAAATAGTGTAAAGTCTTGGTTTTACTAGCTTCATGCGATTTTGTTAATGTTAACAAAATCGTGAATTTTAATAGTTTTAAACCAAATTTTTATACATACCTTAAAGTACATTCATTTTGCCATATTACCAAGTTCTTTTATTATTATATGTTCTGCAATTTTGGTGCTTACACCAAAAATAGTGTGAAGCCTTGATTTTACTGACTTTATGCGATTTTGTTGACGTTAACAAAATCGTGTGTTTTTAAAATATTTACTCTATCATTTTAGTATGTAAATTAAGAAGTTACTCCCCTGTTTTTTATAGATATAACCACACTCTTTCCTACTTCTAAATCTACAAATTAAGTATAATATAAATATATTATGAAGTCAATATCATTTTATACTTTTGTTTGCTTTTATATATTTATATATTAATATTTACACTTTATGTGTATAATTTATTATAATGCGTACATATGTATATTAAAAAATAGACTGTTAAGTCTATTCTGTTAGTAGTTTGGATAATGGTACTATGGTGTAGCCTTTACTATTTATATATTTTATTATTATGTCTATGTTTGAAGTATCTTCGAGTAATATTATACTGCCTCCGGTTAGATTATTTTTTATATTGTTATAGCCTCCGATTATTGAAGGTATTACTACAAGCATATTGTTATTGTTACATATGTTTAGATAAGTACTATTCTTTTCTTTTAGAAGGCAATATTTAGATTTATTGTTACTTAGTTTGTTTATTATTATATTATCATTATCTAAGATTTCTTTAGTATATACTCCATTATTGCCATAAGTATATAGTTCTTGTTTTTTTAATTTTTTTATATTGGTATTAGTTATATCTTTATGATTTAGATAGATTGTTATGTTACTGATATTTGTTATATTTTGTTTTGTTAGGGAATTATATATGACTATTAATGATACTTCATTATTACTATTTCCTTTAACTATGTATTTATCTTTGTTATTTGAAATACTACTACTGGGGAGGATATCTTTATAGATAAGAGATTCTTCTCTAAATATTCCTCCTAGTTTCATTTCTTCATAGCTTTTATCTATATCTACTTCTAGGCCTTTTTTACCTGGTACTATAGTATCATTATCGATAATAGCATTTACTGGGAGTACTTCATAATCCTTTTTTATATTGTTTAATTTTACCATTAAGGGATCTTTACTATTTAACAAATTCATTACTTTATCTGTATAAAAAAAACTAAAACATACTAATGATATTATGAAGAATATTCTTATTATTTTTTTCAAGATTACCACCTAATAAAATATATGTTTTTGTTTTTAAAAATTAACTAATATAAAATAAAACTTAGGAAGTTTTCCTAAGTTATTTTTTGGCTTGATTTAAAGCATTTTCTAATGCTTCATACAAAGCGTCTATTTTAATAGTACAACCACTTACTGTGTCAGTATAACCATCATCAGTTAGTTTTACTTTATCTAATCCTTGATTGTCTACGACATTCTTTTCTAGGGCTTCTACTTGAGTATACCATTCTCCTACTTTAGAACCATACTCATTACCATACATTCCATAAGCGTCTCCTAGTGTTTTTTTTGTTGTTTCTACGCCATCTTTTGTATAAGTAGTATCTAGATTAACATCAGTTATTTTGCCATTTTTATCTACTGTTACAATAGCGGTAGCAGTATTATTTTGTCCTCCATAACTATCGATTGCAGTTCCTGTATAAACTCCTTCTTTATATCCTTTTGAACAGCCTGATAATAATGCTAAGCCTATTATACTTATTAAACATATTTTCTTTTTCATATTGCTTATCCTCCTACTTATACATTATAAAATATTTTTTTATTTTTTTCTAGTCCTAAATTAATACTTTTTGATGTTTTATATATATTTTTTAACACTATCTAACATTTTTTTTGATATTATACCTATTACTATACCTGTAGGTATAGAGAATATTAAAAGATATGGTAAATAATACATTACATTATAATTATTTAGAAATAATACTCCTACTAGGACTTGACCTATACTATGAAATAGACTTCCTATTATAGATACTCCTATTACTGATAGTTTTGTTTTTTTAAATAGATACATAGCTATTATACTAAATATGGCTCCTGATAATGAGAAGAAGAAATTAATACCAAAGCCTGTTCTAAGTAAGGCTACGATTAAGACTCTAACTAATGATACTGTAATAGCGGTTTTAAAATTATATTCATATAAGGTAAATATTATTACTATATTAGCTAGACCTAATTTTAATCCTGGTATTATATCTCCTATAAAGGTGAAATAACTTTCTATTATTGATATTACTACACATATTGAGGTTAATATGGCTATCTTTGTTATATCTTTTGTTTTCATTAATATACCACTCCATCTAAGTCATTATCTTCACTTATTATCTTTACTATTATTTTATTTGGCATACATACTAAGGATTTATTATTAGTATATATATATCCTTCTTTAGAACAGATATGTTTATCTGATGTTTCTTCTTTTACTCTTATTTTTTTATTTTTTACTTCTAATACGACATCTCCTAGATATCCTTTTACTGTGTATTCTTTATTGGTATTTAGATCTATTTTTAATATTTCTTTATCTTCATAATATACAACAGCAGTCTTTCCTTCTTTTTTAGTAATATTAATTATTATAAAGAAGATACTTATAATTATTAATAATACTCCTACTAACTTTAGATCATTCTTATTCATAATTAAAATTATCACTTCTTACTATATTATCTTTATCTATATACCATATTGCTTCGATATCACTATTGTTATTTACTACTTCTAGTCCTTTATCTACTGGTAATAGATATAAGTATGTACTATAAATATCTGCTAGTAGAGAGGATTTTGTTATTACGGTTACTGATTTCATATAGTTACTTGGGTTTTTAGTAATAGGGTTTATGATATGACTATATCTTATATTATCTATATCACAATATCTTTGATAATTACCTGATGTAACTACTGATAAGTTATTTATGTTTACTTTAGTAAAGATATTGCTTGTATTATCTGGATTGGTTATTCCTACAATATAGTATTCTTTATTATATGCTTTACCTACTTTGACATTACCACCAGCATTTATAATATAATTATTTATATTATTATCTTCTAAATAGTTGCCTACTAGTTCTGTTACATAGCCTTTAGCTATACCACCTAAATCTAGTTTGATATCATTATACTTGGTATATTTATTATTATCTAGTTTGATATCATCTATATTTATATTTACATCTAATTCTTTATTACTTGGCAAGCTATTACATTTATTTATGTATTCTTTCCAAATACCTGTTAGATTAGCTGCTGCTATATTAAATAAGCCATCTGTCTTATTATAATATAGCAGCAGCTAATCTAACAG
>ERZ827108.1109-NODE-1109-length-38471-cov-6.619481_pt1 | contig 38471 bp, 41 predicted proteins | sample MGYA00519921_ERZ827108 | MGnify/ENA primary metagenome ERZ827108 (study PRJEB31778, sample SAMEA3449258) | human gut metagenome | biome: human gut; feature: human-associated habitat; material: faeces | place: United Kingdom | collected 2010/2012 ...
AAAGAGTGGCGGAACTTGACCGGCTTTTGAAAAAACTCTATGAGAATTATGCGCTCGAAAAAATCCCGGAGGAACGGTTCGATACGCTGTCTGCTGAGTATGAAAGTGAACAGACACAGCTTGAAAAAGCGGTTTTGGATGAACAGCGGCAGTTGGATGAAATTCAATCCGGCGAAGATAAGATTGAACGGTTTATGGCGCTTGTTGAGCGCTACCGCGACTGCACGGAATATTCCGATGAAGTGCTGCGTCAATTCGTGGAAAAAGTCATCGTCCATGAAACCGTGAAGGACGAGGACGGCGAGCGCTCCCGTGAAATTGAAGTATATCTGAATTTCATCGGGAAGTTTGACGTTCCCGTGCAGCCCGTCGAGCTTTCGCCGGAAGAACAGAAACGTCAGGAGGCATTGAAAAAGCGAAGAATCCATCAAAGGAATAAACGCGCGCAGGAGCGTCAGGAGAGGATGAACGCACAGCTTAAAAATGAATCCCCAATTTGAATCAGAAACTGAACAAATAGAAAAGGCGATGCCCCGTTTTTCATCGGGCTGCATCTCCTTTTGTGTTGAGCGGAAAGGAGTGCCTATGACCGAAAAACGTATCCCCATTTTTACCTTTACTCAGCGGATTGGCAACACCAATTTCACCGTCCGCGCATATTGCGACGACGATATCGCCGTGACTTACGAGGACAAGCTGCTGGAGCTGATCCGCAGTGGCGTGTTACAGGCGGATGCTTCCGAAAAGCCGAAGGAACCGCCTGCCGAACACGCGGCGTAACGCTTAAAACACGAACTGATTTTCATATCACGACAAAGACGACGGCAACCCGCACGTTCACATCATGCTGACGCTTCGCGCAATGGACGAAAACGGGAAGTGGCTGCCCAAATCGAAGAATGTCTGCGCGCTCGATGAGAATGGAAACCGCATCCGCGCGCCGAACGGAAGCTGGAAGCGCGTCAAGGTCGATACTGTCGATTGGAACGAGCGCAAGTACGGCGAAATCTGGCGGCAGGATTGGGCGACGGCACAAAATGCGGCGCTCGAAGCAGCGGCTCGAGCAGAGCGCGTCGATATGCGTTCTCTTGAGCGGCAGGGCGTTGAAAACCGCCTGCCGCAAAAGCATCTCGGCCCGACAGCTTCCGCGCTGGAACGCAAGGGCGTTTCCAGCGAACGCGGCGACGAAAATCGAAAGATCATCAGCGTGAATAAGGTGCTGGCTTCTTTGCAGAAAACCGTGCGCGGGATCGGTGCTTGGCTGGATGAACTGCGCAAGGCGGTCAGCCGCCAGCAGATCATCGAAAGCCCGGATGATTACCCGCTGAGCGACGTGATTACCGCCTATCTGGATATGCGAAGGGACGGGCGCGAAACATGGAATCGCTATGCGCAGGAAAAAGGTGCTGTCCATGATTTGAAGGACGGCTTTAAAGTCGCTGAGGCCTGCGTCTCCTCTCGATAAGGAGCAGCGCGTATCACTGAAAGCAGAACGCACACGGCTTGAAGCGGAACGCGAAGCCCTTCTTCCCAAACTCGAAGAAGTCAAAGCTGAAATGGCGGAACTGAATCGCATCCGATACTGGACGCGCAAGGTCATTCCCGGTGCGTTGCCGCGGGTGTCAGATGGGCGGGTTTCGGTTGAGGATGCAGTGGAAACGGCGGTCAATCGGAAAGAATTGGAGCAGGTTATAAATGATGCTGAAAAGAACGTCCTCCGGCAATCGGATGATCCACTTCAAACAAATAAATCTGCACCAATTCATTTCCTGGCGATTTAAGAAAAATCCATTCCTCTCTCATCTTGACTCCCTCCCTCAAACCCCGTATAATAAACGAGAAAAATCTATACCGCGCAGGGTGTTTGAAGCCATTCAAATGAAAAGGGAAGCCGGTTCAAATCCGGCGCAACAGCCATTACTGTATTCGGTATGCGTGTGCCATGAGCCATTGAAAGCGATTTCGAGAAGGCGGCGCACGTGAAGCCGTTAGCCAGGAGACCTGCCCTGCGGAGATGAAACCGATTCTCGGGCAGTTGGAGAAGGCAGGTCAAGCGTTTGTTTGCTATGCGTCCATCTTTGTCCGAGATGGGCGCTTTTCATTTATTTTGAGGAAAACTGCGAGGAAGTTTATGAAAAAGATGATTGCGCTGCTTTTGAGCCTTTTTGCTGTTCAAACCGCGTTAGCGGAGCTGCCCGTCGTCACAGAAAAGCTTGATCTGGAAGCCGCGAAAAACTTTGCCGTGGACAGGCTGGAAGGCGGTTATTCACTGATTACCGTGCAGAACGGCGGGCGCTTTCTGCTGATTCCGGCGGGTATGGATGCACCGGATGGTCTGGATGCGGACATCATGCTGCTGTACATGCCGCTTGACAACCTGTTCGTGGCTTCCACCTCGACGGTGGCGCTGATGGATGAAATCGGCGCGCTCTCCGCCGTGACGCAGACGACCTATGACGTGGAAGACTGGTATCTGCCAAGCGTGAAACAAGCGGTTCAGGATGGACAAATCGCATACATCGGTCACTATAAGCAGCCGGATTTCGAGCGTATTGCCTTGAACCCGCCGAAGCTGGCCGTTTTCTCCACGATGATCGAGGGCACGCCGGATGTGCGGGAAAAGCTGGACGAGCTAGGCATTCCTTTGCTGGTGGACAGCTCTGCATTGGAGGAAACTCCGCTGGGGCGCATGGAGTGGATGAAGCTCTACGGCGTGCTGCTGGGGCGTGAGAACGAGGCGAGCACCGCGTTTGACGCGCAGAAGCAGAAAATCGAATCGCTTGAGCCGATACAGGAGAACGTGACCGTCGCCATGTTCTACATCACCTCCAAGGGCGCTCTGTATGTGCGCAACAATGGTGATTATATGGTCAAAATGCTTGAGCTGGCTGGCGGGCGGTATGCGCCGGAAGGACTGGGTACCGGCGAATCCGGCACGCGGCAGATGGAGATGGAAGCCTTTTATCTCGCGGCGGGCGATGCGGACTGCATCCTCTATATGGGTCAGCTCGGCGGCAAGCCGAAGACACTTTCGCAGCTGATTGAGCGAAACACGCTGCTGGCCGATTTCAAAGCGGTGCAAAATGGACGCGTCTATTGCACCGGCGCAGATTATTTTCAGCAGGCCGGACGGCTGGGCGACCTCATCGAGGACATGAACCGCATGCTTTCGGGTGACGACGCGGCACTAAACCATATCATGAAGCTGGAGTGAGGAACGGGTGAAAAAAACGCGGTGCGCGCTGTGCTATGCGGTGCTCGCAGTCTGCTTTGCGCTGCTGTTGGCGGTCAGTGTGGGCACGGGCAGCGCGGCGCTGTCCCCGCATGAAATCCTGCGGATTCTGCTGCTGAGAGAGGGCGCGGGCACAGCGGCCTACAACGTGCTGCTCAAAATCCGCCTGCCGCGCGTGCTGGCGGCGGCGGTGATGGGCGGCACGCTGAGCGTGTCGGGCTTTCTGCTGCAAACGTTTTTCCGCAATCCGATTGCCGGGCCGTATGTGCTGGGCGTGTCCTCCGGCGCAAAGTTGGCTGTCGGTGCGGTGATGATCTTCGGCATGAAGCTCTGGGGTTGCGTGCCGTTCGGCGCGGTGATGACCGCGGCATTTGTCGGGGCAATGCTCTGCGCGAGCTTTGTGATGATCGTCTCCCGAAAGATTCACAGCATGGCGATGCTGCTGGTCGTCGGCATGATGATTGGCAACGTCTGTTCGGCGGTGACGGATTTCTTCGTCACCTTCGCCAAAGAAAGCGATATTGCGAACCTCACCAGCTGGTCGATGGGCAGCTTTTCTGCCGTGTCGTGGGGAAATCTGCGCATCTGCTTGGCGGTGATTGCCGTCTGCCTGCTGCTGTGCCTGCTGCTGGCGAAGCCCATCGGCGCATATCAGTTCGGCGAACATTACGCGGCGAGCATGGGTGTGAACGTCCGCCGTTTCCGTGCGGCGCTGATCGGACTTTCCTGTCTGCTGGCCGCGTGCGTGACGGCGCTTGTCGGTCCGATTTCCTTTGTCGGCATTGCCGTGCCGTATATGACAAAAAAGCTGCTCGGCACGGCCAAACCGATGGCTGTTCTGCCCGGCTGTTTCCTGCTGGGCGGCGTATTCTGTATGGCATGCGACTGGATCGCCCGAACGGCGTTTTCGCCAACGGAGCTGGCCATCAGCACGGTAACGGCGTTTTTCGGTGCGCCGGTCGTTATCGTGATGGCACTCAAGCGGGGAGGCGGACACCGGTGAAACCGACTTTGGAGCTGGACAACCTTTCGGTCGGTTACGGCAGACGTGTATTGTTGAAAGACCTCTGCGCGTCGATTCTGCCGGGGCAGATTTTGACGCTCATCGGTCCAAACGGCGCGGGCAAATCGACCATTCTCAAGACGATTTCGCATCACCTCGCGTGTATGGGCGGCGTGGTGCGCATCGGCGGCGAAAATATCGAGCGGATGGACAGCTACGAGCTGGCAAAGCGGCTTTCCGTCGTGCTGACCGAGCGCGTCCGTCCGGAACTGATGACCTGTTACGACGTGGCGGCTTCCGGGCGTTATCCCTATACCGGCCGTTTCGGGATGCTGACTGCGCTGGACAGAGACGTGATTGCGCAGAGTCTCGCATTGGTGCGTGTCGAAGAACTGGCGGACAAGCCGTTCGCCCGCGTCAGCGACGGTCAGCGTCAGCGGGTGATGATTGCCCGTGCGCTCTGCCAGCAGCCGAGCGTGCTGGTGCTCGACGAGCCGACCTCCTTTCTGGATATTCGATATAAAATCGAATTGTCTGCCATTCTCCTTCATCTCGCACGGGAGCAGGGCGTGACCATCGTGATGAGCCTGCACGAAATTGACCTCGCTGCACGGGTATCCGACCTCGTGATGGGCATCGGCACGCACGGCGTGGAGATGTTCGGCGCACCCGAAGCAGTCTTTACGGAAGAAAACATCACGCGGCTGTATGGCATTTCGTCTGGTGTTTATGACGCGCTTTCCGGATCAATGGAGCTTCCCCGTGCGGAAGGTGCGCCATACGCGTTTGTCCTCGGCGGCATGGGGAAGGCGACAACCGTCTACCGCCGCCTGACGCGGGAAGGAACACCGTTTGCAACGGGTATTCTGGCGGAAAACGATATGGATATCCCTGCCGCACGCCATCTGGCCGCCCGCATCCTGACGACAGCGCCGTTCGCGCCGCCGAGTGAAGCCGTGTTGACGGAAGCCCGGCAAACGCTGCTGAATTGCGGCACGCTGCTTATTCCCGATGGATTGGAAGCCCATGCATGGGACGATGAACTGATTTGTTTTGCTCAAGAACATCATGTGGAGGTGCGCCATGCTTGATATCATCAGCGTCGGTCCGGGTGAGGCCGTTCTGCTCACCGACGACGCGAAGCAGGCGATTGATCGTGCGGATGCGGTCTGGTGCGCGGCACGCCATGCTGTGCTCGTGCCGCCCGAAAAGGCAAGGCCGCTTTCGCCGCTGGAAGGTGCAATTGAACAGATGCGTCTATCCAGCGACGCAGGACAGAGTGCCGCCGTGCTGGTTTCCGGCGACGCGGGACTGTACAGCCTGCTGGAAATGCTCAAACGGAAAATCGGCGGCGAATATCTGCGTGTGCATCCGGGCGTCAGCGCCTTGCAGCTCTTTGCCGCGCGGCTGGGCGTTTCGTGGCAGGATGCGAAAATCCTCTCCGCGCATGGCCGAGCACTTTCGGAAAGCGCACTGTGCTACGCCGTGCGGACGCATCGGCAGACGTTTTGCTTTCTCGACGCGGCGCACAATCCTGCGTGGGTGCGGGAGAGCCTGAACCTCGGCGGGCTGGAAAATGTGCGGCTGTTTGTCGGCGAACGGCTCTCCTATCCCGACGAGCGGACGGAGGCCTATGACCCGGATGCGACGTATGACCCGCTCTGCATGGCTTATATCGAAAACGACGCGCCGGAGAGCGGTCTGCCGCCTGTTGGTCTGTCGGATGAGGCGTTCATTCGCGGCAAAACCCCGATGACTAAGCGGGATGTGCGTGCGCTCGTCGTGTCGGCGCTGCATTTGAAACCGAACGGCGTCGTTTGGGATATTGGCGCGGGGACGGGCAGCGTCAGCGTCGAATGCGCGCGTCAGTGCCCGCTGGGCGAGGTTTATGCCGTTGAAATGAAGGACGAAGCGCTCGAACTCATCCGCCGGAACGCCGAAAGATTTCACGCGCTCAACCTGCGCGTCGTTCCCGGCCGCGCGCCGGAGGTGCTGTCGGCGCTACCTGCGCCGGACGCGGTTTTCCTCGGCGGGACGACCGGCGCGGCAGAAGCTATCGTGGAGCTTTTGCGCGGACTTCAACGCCCGATTCGGCTGGTCGCAACCGCCGTCACGATGGAAAGCGCGCAGGCGCTTCTGCGCCTGATGCGGCCGATGGTGGATTTTGAGGCGCGGCAGGTCGCCGTTTCGGCGCTCGAATCGGTCGGGCGCTATACGATGTTCAAAGCGGAAAACCCGGTTTTCATTTTCAGCGCTAACGTCACTTAAAAACAGCGCGAAGCGAAACGGGAGGTTCCGAGCAGGGTTTGGGGCGGCGCCCCAAAAAAGGAGTTCCTATGATTTATTTTATCGGCGCGGGGCCGGGCGCAACCGACCTCATCACCGTGCGCGGCATGCGCCTGCTGCAAAAGGCGGACGTGGTGATCTACGCGGGTTCGCTCGTCAACCCCGAACTTCTGGATGATTGCAGACCCGAAACGACCATTTATAACAGCGCGTCCATGACGCTGGAGCAGACCGTCGCGGCGATGCGGGATGCGCCCGAGGGGGCAACCGTCGTGCGGCTGCACACGGGTGACCCGTGCCTGTACGGTGCGATTGCCGAGCAGATGCGCGAATTAGATAAACTTGGGTTGGCCTATGAAGTCGTGCCCGGCGTCAGCTCGTTCTGCGGCGCGGCGGCGGCCATCCCGGCGGAGTACACCCCCGCCGAGGTCAGCCAGACGCTCATCATCACGCGCATGGCGGGCAGAACGCCCGTGCCCGAGCAGGAGAAACTGCGCGCGCTGGCGTCGCATCGGGCGAGCATGACGCTGTTCCTGAGCGTCTCGATGCTCAAGGACGTATGCGCCGAATTGACGGCGGGCGGCTACCCGGAAGATACGCCCGTCGCCGTCGTCTACAAAGCGACGTGGCCGGAGCAGGAGGTCGTGCGCGGCACGCTCGCGGATATCGCGGAAAAGGCGGCGCACATCAAAAAGACCGCGCTGATTCTCGTCGGCGATTTTCTGCGGGAGAGCGACAAGCGCTCCAAGCTCTACGATCCGGCGTTCGCCCACGCCTGTCGGGAGGCCGAAACGCCATGAACATCCGCGCCATTGCTTTTACTGAAAAGGGGCAGGGCTGGCAGGAAAAGCTCGGCTTCCCCGTGACGCGCGGCGTGCCTGTGATGCAGTGGGCGCGGGAGGCGTTTGCCGAGGCGGACGCGCTGCTGTTCATCGGCGCATGCGGCATTGCGGTGCGTGCGATTGCGCCGCTCTGCCGGGATAAGGCGGCCGACCCCGCCGTGCTTGTCATGGATGAAATGGGAAGGCACATCATCCCCATCCTATCCGGACACATCGGCGGCGCAAACGACCTCGCGCTGCTGCTGGCGGAACGGACGGGCGCGGAGCCCGTGCTGACGACTGCGACGGATGTGCGCGGTGTTCCGGCCATCGACAGTTGGACGATGAAAAACGACTGCGCGATTGAAAACAAGGCGGCGATTCAGGCGGTTTCCGCTGCCGCGCTGGCGGGAAAATCGGTCGGCGTGGCGATTACGGAACGGGAGATCCGCCCGCCGTTTCCCGTGACGCTCTTTTTGAGGCCGCGGACGCTGACGCTGGGCGTGGGCTGCAAGCGCGGCATGGACGCGGCACATCTGGAGGACTGCTTCCGCGCGTTTCTGTATGAAAACGGCGTGTCGCCGCTGTCCGTCCGGGCGGTTGCGACGATTGACGTGAAAAAGGACGAGGCGGCGATTCTCGCGCTCTGCGAAAAATACCGCTTTCCGCTGCAAACGTATTCGGCGGCGGAGCTGAACGCCGTGCCGGGTGTGTTTACCCATTCGGATTTTGTAATGAAAACGGTGGGCTGCGGCTGCGTGTGCGAGCGCGCGGCGGTGATGACCGGCGGGCGGCTGCTCGTGGGCAAAACGGCGATGCAGGGCGTGACGCTCGCGCTGGCCGGGGAGGAAAACGTATGATTCAGGTCGTGGGCATCGGGCCGGGGAGACGCGAGGGGCGCACGATTGCGGCGGACGACGCATTGCGCCGTGCGGAGGTGATCGTGGGCTACACGACGTATGTCGAGCTGGTTCGGGACGAGTTTGCCGAAAAGCGGTTTGTGACGACGGGCATGCGCGGCGAAAAGGAACGGTGTGTACAGGCTCTTTTGCTTTCGCGGGAAGGCAGGCGCGTGGCGCTGATCTGCTCGGGCGACGCGCAGGTTTACGGCATGGCGTCGCTCCTGCTGGGCATGGCGGAAGAGGGCGACGAGATCGAGGTTGTGCCGGGGGTGACGGCGGCGCTCAGCGCGGCGGCGGTGCTCGGCTCGCCCCTCTGCGGGGATTTTGCCGTCGTCAGCCTCTCCGATCAACTGACTCCGTGGGCGACGATTGAACGGCGGCTTCGCGCGGCGGCGGCGGGTGGCTTTCCGATTGCGCTGTATAACCCGTGCAGTCGCCACAGGCCGGATCACCTCGCCCGCGCCTGCGCGATTCTGATGGAGACGCTGCCCGCTTCGACCGTCTGCGGCTATGTGCAGAACATCGGGCGCGACGGGCAGAAGAGCCGTGTGCTGACGCTGGGCGAACTGGTGCATGAGCCGCTGGATATGTTCACGACGGTGCTCATCGGTAACGCGGAAACACAGGAGCGCTTTGGGCGGATGCTCACGCCGCGGGGGTATCGCCTGTGAAGGCGCTTCGCGAGGGCTTCACGACGGGGAGCTGCGCGGCGGCGGCAGCGCTGGCGAGCTGTCTCTGGCAGAGGGACGGCGCATGCCCCGAGCGCGTAGGGATCGTCGTTCCGGCGGGCAAAACGTTTGCGCCGGAGATCATCGCGCACGGCGGCTATGTCTGCGGGGTCATCAAGGACGGTGGCGACGACCCGGATATCACCACCGGGAGTGAGGTCCGCGCACGCGTTCGGCTGATGGAGAGCGACGGCGGCATCCGCTTTCTGGCGGGCGACGGCGTGGGGACGATCACCCTGCCGGGCATGAAGCTGCCCGTCGGCGAGGCGGCGATCAACCCCGTGCCGCGGCGGATGATCGAGCAGGCGGTTCGGCAGGTTTTCCCCGCGCGCGCGGCGGAGGTGACAGTCAGCATCCCCGGCGGCGAGGAACTGGCGAAAAGGACGTTCAACCCCCGGCTGGGCGTGGTCGGAGGGCTGTCCGTGCTGGGGACGACGGGCGTGGTGCATCCGATGAGCGAGGAAGCACTGAAGGAGACGATCCGGCTGGAATTATCCGTCCGCAAAAGTCAGGGCGCGGAAGAAATCGGGCTGGTTTTCGGCAGTCAGGGCGAGCGCGCGGCCAACGCGCTCTTTCCCTGCATGCAGGCGGTGCAGATGAGCAACTTTGTCGGCTTTGCGCTGGATTGCGCGGCGGAATTGGGCTTTGCGCGCGCCACGCTGCTGGGGCAGCCGGGGAAGCTGGTCAAGGTTTCCGGCGGCAGCATGCAGACGCACAGCCAATACGGCGACGGACGGCGCGAAACGCTGATCGCGCATCTGGCGCTGATGGGCGCGCCGGTTGAGCTGCTGGAATTTGTGCGTCAGAGTGTGACGCTCGACGGATGCATCTCCCCGATTTACGACGCGGGGTTTGACGCGGTTTGGACGCATCTGGCCGACGCGGCGGCGGCTTATGCGGCAGCGCGCATTCACGGGGAAATGCGCGTGGACGCGGTGATGCTGGATGCGAATGGGCAGATTTTGGGAAGGAGTACAAGCCTATGAAACCAATGGAGATCGAGCAGGCGAGCATGGCGATCATCGAGCGCGAGTTGCAGGTGGCGCTTGACCCGGAGATCAAGCCCATTGTCAAGCGTGTGATTCACGCGACGGCGGATTTTTCCTTTGCGGAATCGATGGTCTTCACGCCGGGGGTTGTCCCCTATGCGCGGGAACTGCTGGCGCACGGCGCAATGATCGTCACCGACACGCAGATGGCGCTTTCCGGCATCAGCAAACCGGCGCTCAAGAAGCTGGGCTGTCAGGCGGTCTGCTTCATGGCGGATGAAGATATCGCGCGGGAGGCGAAGGCGCGGGAGACGACGCGGGCGCGCGTTTCGATGGAGCGCGCGCTGGCCATTCCCGGCTCGAAGCTGCTGGTCTGCGGCAATGCGCCGACGTTTTTGGAGCCGCTGGAAAACCACGCGGATTTGAAGAATACGGTCGTCATCGGCGTGCCGGTCGGCTTTGTGCATGTGGTGGAGGCGAAGGAGATGCTGCTTAAAACCGGCCTGCCTTGCATTGTGGCGCGCGGGCGGCGCGGCGGCAGCAACGTGGCGGCGGCAATCGTCAACGCGCTGCTCTACGGCATGGAGGGCGTTCGGGCATGAGAATCCTGTTGGCGGGCACGAGCAGCGGCTGCGGCAAGACGACGGCGAGCCTTTTGCTGATGGCGGCACTCAGGGAGCGCGGGCTGGACGTCGCGCCCTGCAAGGTCGGGCCGGATTACATCGACACGGGCTTTCACGAGCTGGTCTGCGGCAGGCCGAGCCACAATCTCGACAGCTTTTTGATCGAGCCGAGGGATCTGCCGACACTGCTCAGCCGCCCGGCGGATATCACGGTCATCGAGGGTGTGATGGGCTATTACGACGGCATGGATGCGACGAGCTGCCGCCAATCCACATGGGAAATGGCGCGGCTGACGCGGACGCCCGTGCTGCTGGTGGTGGACGCTTCCGGTTCGGCGGCAAGCGCGGCGGCGACGGTCAAGGGCTTTATGACGCTCCGGGAAGACAGCGGCATCGCGGGCGTGCTGGTCAACCGGGTTTCCGGCGCGCATCACTACGAATTGGTGCGCGACGCGGTGGCGCATTACACCGGCCTGCCGTGCGTGGGCTACATCGAAAAGCATGTGAATCTGGCGCTCAAGAGCCGCCATCTGGGGCTTGTGCCCGCCGAGGAGGTCGAGGACGCGCTGCCCCGGATTCAGGAGGCGGCGCGGCAGGTCGCGGACACGCTTGATCTGCCGATGATTCTGGAATTGGCAAGGCGCGCGCCGGTTCTGCCCGTCGCGCCGAGGAAATATCCCCGGATGGACGGCTTTCGCATGGGGCTTGCGCGGGATAAGGCGTTCAGCTTTTACTACCGCGCCAATCTCGATGCGCTGGAAGGGGCGGGCGTGGAGCTTGTGCCGTTTTCCCCGCTTGAGGACGGCGAACTGCCGAAGGGGCTGGACGGGCTGTATCTGGGCGGCGGATTTCCAGAGGTATTCAAGGTGCGGCTGTCGGCCAATATGTCCATGCGCCAAAGCATCCGCACGGCATTGGAAAGCGGCCTGCCCTGCTATGCGGAGTGCGGCGGCATGATGTATTTATCCGAAAGCATCGACAGCGCGGAGATGGTCGGCTTTCTGCCGCAGGTTTGCCGCATGACGGATAGATTGCAGCGCTTCGGCTATGTGCTCGTCGCGGATTTGAAGACGGGAAGGACGTATCCCGCCCATGAGTTTCACCATGCGGCGACGGAAGCGGCAGGCGAAGCGGCGTATGATTTTGAAATCCGCAAGGCGAGCCGACCGGAATTGTGCTGGCCGGGCGGGATGCACAAGGGGAACACGACGGCAGGTTTTGCGCATCTGCATTTTCTGTCGCACCCCGAATGGATGGAGAGGCTGTGGCGATGAAAACGATCATCTTCGGCGGCACGACCGAAGGCCGCGAGCAGGCCGCGCTGGCACTTGCGCGCGGGGAAAGCGTACTGGTCAGCGTGACGAGCGAATACGCGCGGCAGTTTCTGCCGGAAGGCGCAGCTTGTCACATCGGCGCGCTGGATGAAGCGGCCATGAAGGCGTGGATCGCGGCGGAAAGGCCGGAGCGCGTCATCGACGCGACGCATCCCTTCGCCGTCCGTGCGACACAGACCATCCGCGCCTGCGCCGACGCGCTGCATATCCCCTACGTGCGCATCGAGCGCGCGGCGGACAGGCGCGAGGATTGGCGCGACGCGGTGACGTGGGCAGGCAATTCTGAGGAGGCGGCGGCGCTGGCCGCGCTCTGCGCGGGAAACATCCTGCTGACGACGGGAAGCCACACCCTGAGCGTCTATGCCAAGGTCATTGAGCCGGAAAGGCTGTTCGTCCGCGTCCTGCCGACGCATCAGGCACTCGATCTCTGCGCGGCGGCGGGCATGGTGCAGAGCCACGTCATCGCGATGCAGGGGCCGTTTTCGCGGGATTTCAACGCGGCGCTCTACGATCAGCTCCGCATCCGCACGATGGTGTCAAAGGATTCCGGGCAGCCGGGGGGCGTGGCGGATAAGGTTCTGCCCGCGCTGGAACGCGGGATCGACGTGGTGATGATTGAACGACCGAAGGAGGATAAACGATGAAAAAAGCGTTGGTCATTGTGAGCTTTGGCACGACGTATGAAAGGGCACGGCGGAGCATCGACGCGGTGGAGCGCGCACTGGCGCAGGCTGCGGAGGGCTATGACGTTTTCCGCGCGTATACGAGCAGCATCGTCCGCAAGGTGTTGAAATCGCGCGGCGAAATTGTGCCGTCGCTTGAGGAAGCATTGGAAAAACTGGCGAACGAAAGCTATGACACGGTGTTTGTTCAGCCGACGCACCTGCTCTGCGGCAACGAATACGACGAAAAAATCCGAGCACCGTATATGCGCTATGCGGGGCGATTCCTGCGTGGCGGCATCGGTAAACCGCTGATTGCGAATAACGATGACCTGCTTAAGCTGGCTGAGATTTTGGCGGCTCTCAAGCCTGATGATGCGGACGCGCTTCTGCTCATGGGGCACGGCACGACGCATTTCGCAAACATGGTCTATCCCGCGATGCAGACGGCACTTCGGCTGCAAGGCCATCCCAATGTCGTCGTCGGAACGGTCGAGGGCTGGCCGACGCTGGAAAACGCCATCGACGAGCTGCGTGCGCTGGGCGCAAAGCACATCGAGCTGCGCCCGATGATGCTTGTCGCGGGCGACCACGCACAAAACGATATGGCGGGCGATGATGCGGATAGCTGGAAAAGCCATCTGACCGCCGCCGGATTCGACGTGCATTGCACGGTGGAAGGGCTGGGCGAGCTGGAAGATGTGCAGAGGCTGTATGTGGAGCATTTGAAGGCGGAACTGAAATAAAACAATAAGAAAAACCACGCACTTCCTGCATGATGAACGGGGAATGCGTGGTGAACTCCTTCCGTCACGACTTCGTCGTGCCACCTCCCTCGATGAGGGAGGTTTTATTTATATATGACGTTATTTCGGCGTAAAAGGCTCCCTCTAAGAGGGAGCTGCAGCTTGTTGACATAAGCAAACTTGGCTTGGATAGCATAATCAAGAAATTCAGCTATTCTTTCATTTGCGGAAAGGGCTATTCTCCCCCTTCGGGGGGAGAACAGCTTTTTGTCTACAGTCTGAGGCTCCCTCTAAGAGGGAGCTGGCGCGCGTTAGCGCGACTGAAGGAGTTAGTGCGTCCCCCAAACGACGGTCAAACCCTTTTCACGGAAGGCTGCCGCCATTTTCGCCATGCCGGGGCATGCGGTTTCCTCCGTGCGTCCGCCGCACAGACCGATATGGACGATCTCCACGCTCTCGCTGACAAAGCGCTCCAGCTTCTCCACGAAGCCCGCATCCTGCATCGGGTCGCCGTCCTTGACGCAGTGGGAACAGCGCATGAACGCCATCAGCCGAAGCTCCTCGCCTGCGTAACGCTCAAAGGACTTGCGGCGGTCGTAAAAGGCGTTCAAACAGGCACAGCCCGCGCAGACCGTATTGGAATTTTCGCAGGCGACGATTGCGATTCGTTTCATTTCGTATTCCTTTCTTTGAGCAGATGCCCGTCTTCCATCTTCACAATCTCGTCACAGAATTGCTCGGCAAGCGCCGTGCTGTGCGTGATGAACAGATAGGCGGTCTGATGCTGCTGCTGATAGCGGCGCAGGAAGTCGATCATCTGCGCCTGCGTAATCACGTCCAGCATGCTGGTCGGCTCGTCGAGCAGGATCATCTCCGGCTCAAGCACGGTGACACGTGCCAGCGCAGCACGCTGCAATTCGCCGCCGGAAAGTTCGCCGGGATAGCGGGCAAGATGCTCGGCGTGTAGGCCGAACGGCTCGATAACGGAGAGAATCGCCCCGTCGTCAAACGGTTTGCCCATCAACTTGAAGGGTTCAACCAGGCTCTGTCGAAGCGTGAGCTGGGGATTGAACGAAACCTCCGGGTGCTGAAAGAGAATCTGAATCCTGCGGCGTGCCTGCCCTCGAATGGGATAGCTAAGCAGCTTGCCATGGAAAAACAGCTCGCCGGAATCGGGCCTCAGCAAGCCGACCATCATTTGTCCCAGCGTGGATTTGCCGCTGCCGCTCTGCCCAAGCAGACCGAGCGTTTTGCCCTTTTGCAGGGAAATCGACGCGCCGTCCACCGCGGTGAACCACGTCTTATCCGCGCTGCGGAAGTGCTTGGTCAGCGAAACAGCCTCCATGATGGTTTCACACATACTGCCAACACCTCACTTTGTGGCCGTCCACGTCCGCCATCGGCGGCATTTCGGCACATTTTTCGCTGCAATTCGGGCAGCGCATTCGATATTTGCAGCCGGTCACGCGCGTATCGTCGTGCGCGGGGGCATAGCCGGGGCGGAAATGCAGCCCGTTTTCCGGCATGGCGGCGAGCATATCGCGCGTATAGGGATGCAGCGGATGGGCGTACAGCTCGTCCGCGTCGGCGACCTCGATGAGATTCGCCGCATACATCACACCGATGCGATTGGCGACGTCACGCGCAAAGCTCAGGTCGTGCGTGACGCAGACCATCGTCTGCCCGTCCAGCTCGTTCAGCGTGTCAGCGACCAGACGGATGCGTGCTTCGTCCAGCCCTTTGGTCGGCTCGTCAAAGAGCAGAAGCTCCGCGTCGGCACTGATGCCCATCGCAATCAGCGCACGCTGGCGCATGCCGCCGCTCAGGGTGTAGGGGTACTGCCGCGCCAGTTCTTCTTCACGCCCCAGATGAAAGCGGCGCATCAGCTCCACCGCGCGGGCAATCGCCCGTTTTTTATTCATGCCGCGATGCGCTATCAGCGGTTCGCCAACCTGAAATCCAACGGAAAGCAGTGGGTTCATGCCGTTGCCGCTTCCCTGCGGCACATAGGAGATTTGACCGCCGCGAACGCCATCCATCTGCTTGGGCGAAAGGGCGAACAGGCTTTGCCTGTGAAAGCATACGTCGCCGCTGACGACAGCGCTGGACGGGAGCAGGCGCAGCACGGAGAGCAAAAGGATGCTCTTGCCGCTGCCCGTTTCGCCGATGATGCAGAGTTTATCGCCGGGAAAGACAGAGAGGGAGACCTGTTCAACCGCCTGTACGGCACTGCCGTTGGCAAAGCGGACGGAAATGTTTTGAATATCCAAAATCGCATTTTCCACAGTAATCACTCCCTTCTCTGCCGGCCATAGTAGCCCACGAGCATGAAGCCCATCACCGCGACGCTGATGCAGATGATCGGCGGCAGATACCACCAGATCTGTTTGCGCAGAATGCTGTTGCGGAAGAAGGCAAAATGCAGGATGTTGCCCCAGCTCTTTTGACCGTATGTTCCCAGACCGAGAAAGCTCAATCCGGATTCCGTCGTCATCGCGCCGGAGACGGAAAGCGCCATGCGCGTGAGCAGGATATCCTTGAGGTTGGGCAAAATGTGGCGCACCATGATGACCGGCGCGGAAACGCCCATCGCCTTTTCAATCTTGATATAGGGCAGTTCGCAGATCTGCTTGACGCGCGTGCGCAGGATGCGTGCCGTGCCCGTCCATGCGGTGATGCTGATCGCCAGAATCAGGCTGAACATGCCGCTCTTGAGGTAGGCAATCAGCAGCATCGTCAGCGGCAGGGACGGAACTGCCATCGCAACGTCGATCACAGCGCAGATGGTTTTATCCGCCGTACCGCCGAAGTATCCGGCGATAAGTGCCAAAGCTGTGCCGATCAGCGAAACCAGCAGTGCGGAAAACACGCCGAGCAGCAGCGACACGCGTGTGCCGTAAACCATCTCGCTGAAAATATCCTGCCCCAAATCGTTCGTCCCCAGCAGATGCTCCGCGCTGGGCTTGAGATACGCCGTGCCCAGTTCAGAGGGGTCATACGGCGCGATGAAATCCGCGAAAATCGCAATCAGGCAGAACGCCAAAATGATGCACCAGCCTGCGATAGCGGCGGGGTTATGCTTTTTACGCACGCTCTGCCGCCTCCTCCCGAATGCGCGGGTCGATCGCCGCGGCGACGATATCGCCCAGCAGGTTGCTGAGCACGACGCAGAGCGCCGAAAGCAGGAAGCAGAACTGCGCGGTCGCAAAGTCGCGGCAGGATACGGCGTTGTACATCATCTGTCCCATGCCCTTCCAGCCGAAGACGACCTCGACCACCATTGCGCCGGAGAGCAGCCCGCCCAGCTGCATGCACAGCGATGTGGAATACGGCACGAGCGCGTTTTTAAGCACATGGCGAAAGAGCACCTTGTTTTGACCGATGCCCTTGGCGCGTGCGGTGAGGATGTATTCCTCCTGCCGAATCTGGGAGACGGTGCTTTTCATCAGCATGAAATCACCCGACGTGCGGAACAGAATCAAAATGCACAGCGGCAGAACCATGTGCTGGACGATGCTCGCCGTCCGCGCCGCGCCGGAAAGACCGGGCGAAACCATGCCGTTGATCGGCACCCACTTGAGCTTGTAGGCGAACGCGATGAGCAGCAGCAGACTCAGGCAGTTTGAAGGAATGGTATTCAGAAACAGGAAAAACGGCGTGGCGATGCGGTCAAACAGACCGCCGGGGCGGATGCCCGCGTGAATGCCGAGCACCGCGCCGAGAATGCAGGAGATGATGAGCGTCGGAACGGAGAGCAGCAGCGTCCAATACGCGGCGGAACGGAAATTTTCGATGACGGGCTTCTGGTTGGTATAGGAAAGACCGAAATCCAGCGTCAGCACGCTTTTCATGTAGCGCGCGTACTGCGTCGGCAGATCGTCGTTCAGACCGAATTTCTCCGTGACCTGTTCCAGATAGGCAGGGTTGTTATCCAGCAGGTAATAGTATTCCTCTTCGCCAATCAGAAAGATGATCGGGTCGCCCGGCATGGTATGCACCAGCGTGAAGCTGATGGTGATAATCAGCCAGATCGTCGCAATGGCGATGAGGGTTTTCTTGAGGATGTGTTTGAACAAAAGGAAATCACTCCTGTTATAGCAGAAAAGGGCTGACAAGCCCCAAGATCAAGGATTTGTCAGTCCCCAAATTCAGATATGCTTACTTCGCCGTCAGGTCAAACCAGGTTCTGGCATTGATGACGCCCCAGCTCTGCCAGTTATCCCAGCCTTCAATCTTGTCGGTGCGATACGGGAAGAAGCCCGTCTGCCACGCGAAGGTCAGACCGAACATCTCCTCGTCGGCGAGGTGCTGGAGGTTGCGGCTGTTTTCGATATACTGCTCGTCGTTGATGGCCTCGGTCATCGCGTAGTAGTATTCCTTCAGACGCGGATCATGGCAGCTGCCCCAGTGCCAGCCGGAATCGCCGTCGCGCAGCTCGGCGAGCATGTAGCGGAACGGCGTGGAATAGAGCATGCCAGAGGTGGTAAAGGTGATGGAGATGTCGTATTCCTCCTTGGTCACCTTATCTTCCCAAATCTCGCTGTTAGCGATGGCTTCCTCGTCGATGTGGCAGTTCACGCCGACATTCTGGAGGGACTTGCAGACGATTTCGCCCAGACGGGAGCGGACTTCCATGCTGCGGGAATACTGCGGAATGACGGACAGATCCATCTTGCCGCCGTCCGGCAGTTCGCGCCAGCCGTCGCCGTCCGCATCGACATAGCCCGCCGCATCCAGCATGGATTTCGCGGTCTCCGCGTTGTACTCCAGCATCGCGATGGAATCGTCAAAGCCCTTGAAGGACGGACCAAGCACGCCGCGGTTGGCAGGCTTGCCGTATTCGCCGTTGATGGCGGTCGCCGCGGTCGGGTAGTCGATGGCGTAGGCAATCGCCTGACGGAAATTCACGTCGTCGCCCGGTGTGCGGCTGCATCCGAACAGCATCTGATAGCTGCCAGCGAACGGGCTTTCGCCCATGTCGAGTCCGTCCATACCGGTGAAGCTGTCGATCAGTGTCGCTTCAATCGGGTTGGCGTAGTTGTAATATGCGTCGCACTCGCCGCTTGCCAGCGCCATCATCAGGCTCGCCTGATCCGCGTAGGTCTGCACGGTCACCTTGTCCACGGTGATTTCGCCGAGAAACGCGTTCTCCGGCACGGCCTCATAGTAAGAGGTCTGGGAATCCACATCGTAGCCCACCAGCTTGTACGGGCCGCAGCCAATGGCAGCGTCCTCGCCGGTGTAGTGGGAATAATCCTCGATGCCTTCCCAGATGTGCTTGGCATAGATGCATGCCGTGTTCATGCAGGAGGTGTTGAGGTAATAATACACGTCCGGCTGGGAGAAGGTCAGGCGCGCCGCGTTTTCGCCGGTGATCTCCACGCTGACCAGATTGGACAGACCGCCGACCTTCTTCACGTCGCGCTGGAACTCGAAGGTGAAGATGATATCCTCGTCGGTCACGGGCTGACCATCATGCCAGATCGCGCCCTTATGCCAGGTGAAATCCAGTACCTTACCGTCTTCCGAAATCTCGTAGCTGGTGAAAAAATAGGGCTGCAAATCGCCGTTTGCGTCGCGATAGACGTAGTTGCCCTGCGTCAGACCGTTGTAATTCATGCGACCGAATGCGTCGCTTTGGGTGGTCATGTTGAAGGTGTTGTTGGCTGCCGTCGTGCCGACGATGAGGTTTTCGACGTGCTTTTTGCCCTCGGCCATGGCGCAGGAGAGCGAGAACACAAACACCAGCATAAGCAGCAGGGAGACAAGTTTCTTCATTCGGATTATTCCTCCTTTTATTTGGTGCGCAAGACGACAAAAAGCACTGCATCGACAATCTTTTTCGGTCGGCACAGTGCTTTGAGCGCGCCAAACAAACCCGCCGCCGTCAGGAGAAACGGGATATTTGGGTACAGAAAAAACAGCTCTTCCGAGACCGGGAAGACCCTTGATTGTCGCAAAAAGTATGTATTCTGACTCAGGCTTCATAGCAGACGCTCTCGCCTTCCCAGAGCTTACACCCCAGTGACTGACCCAAAGGGTCGTGAGAGCCGCTCAGCCAATACAGCAGCGGTCCTGTGCGGGATTCTCACCCGGCTTCCCATGCGCAAAGGCATGATGCTTTTCGCTACGCTATGCAGTTTGAGGCTTACGCCATAAGGAATTATAGGGGGATTTGAGGCGGTTGTCAAGGCGATATGCTCGATGAATATATACAAAAAATCTTTTGAACAGAAGGATAAGAACGCAAAACTCTGAAAATATTCCTTGACAAAAACAGTTACTGTAGCAGGCGATGATATTGATCTTCGGCAAAACAAATTGAGATCTTTACACATAAGTAAAAGTACAAAATATAAATATAGGAGATCTGCGCTATACCTCAAACGAGTGAATAAGAAGTCTCGTATTAGGAACAGATACACAACTGTATATGAAGAAGGCCCTGGCGGTAAAGGTGATGGAGGAAATCCGCCAATTATTAGTACAGATATCAAGGAGTGAGTGAATGTCTTTGATTAAGGAAATTGTTAATAATCTTCCCTATCTCTTAATCTATTATGTACCTGGATTTTGCACGATATTTGCGTATCGAAGGTTTAGATCGGCGCGTTCTTTTGCGATGAGTGAGACTGTTCATTTAGGGGCTTGCGTAGTTATAAGTTACATAATCAATTTGTTTCTGGAGGTAGTTTTTAGATTTATGTGATGGAGAATTTGTTTTTGATATTATTTATAAAGTGTGAAAAACATACAAAATAGATCGCTGTGATTTAGGATTTATGCCAATAAGCATATAACGCTAAATCCAGCGATTTTTCATTTGAAAAATAAAGAACTTGTAAAAATATGTAGATATTAACTTCTGAATTGATTCGAACAGTAATTTTATAGTGAATGGAGAGAAAAATGGACGATATCATCTTTCAAATCCAAACTCATTTGAAAAAGTATAAAGCGTATTGTGCGTGCGAGCGAGACTTGGAAATGTTGAATAATGAAGAATCAGAACTGAATTTCAACCAGAAAAAACGACTGGAAGAAATGCGTAAAAATAAGAGTATGATTGAAAACTGGCTTTCGATTCTTTCAGATGAGGAACGATGCATTATTCAGCTGCATTTGATTGATGGTAAATCGTGGAAAAGGATTGAAGCGGAATATGAACAAAAGCGTCGTGATGATACACGGTGTACATATATCCATATTGAGCAGATTGCGTTTGATTTTGCTGCCGAGGACTATGCAGATGAGCGAGATCGGGTAACCGCTGCATATGAACTGGGTGAACGCATATTGAAAAGACGTGCAGCGAAAGATTCGCGTGTGAAACGACTGCAAAAAAGGTTGGCCTGCCTTGGCTATGATGCGGGTGAACCTGACGGCGTATTTGGCGCACAAACGGAAGCGGCAGTGCGAGGCTTTCAAAAAATCAGTGGTGCGCAGTTTGGCCTAAAAGTGGATGGGATTGTCGGGGATCAAACCAAAGAAGCATTGACTTATCCACGAAAATGGTTGTTATAAGAGACAGCGGCAGAGAGCGGCTGTTTTTTTGATGGGAAAAAGGAGGCGTGCTCTATGAAATATGGTTAATCAAAAAAGGATGAATGTTACAGAAAAAGAAAGGAGAAAAGTTATGAATCATGTTGAATTGTCCGGCTTGATTGCGGAGCCGGTAGTTGCGCACAAAGTAAACGAACAGATCGTTCATGCAGAATTCCAGCTCCAAACCCGGCACAAGAATCGGGCAGGCGAATGGCAGAAAGAGCGGTATCGAGAATATGCGTATACGACGGGCGAGTTGGGTGCTGCGACAAAGACGGTTAGGTATACCTATGGGGATAGCAACTGGAAGGATAAAGTCACGGCGATTGATGGTAAGGCAATTACCTATGACGCGATTGGCAATCCGCTGACTTACGATGGATGGACGTTTGGCTGGAAAGCAGGTCGTTTGCTGACAAGCATGGTCAATGCGACGATCAACGCGCAATTTACTTACGATCATAATGGACTACGGGTGAAGAAGGTTGTCAATGGCATTACCACGGATTATGTGTTGAACGGTAATAACATTGCGCACATGACCTGCGAAAATGACGAACTGCATTTCTTCTATGATGCGCAAGACAGAGCAGCTATGGTGCGTTATAACGGTGCAGACTATTTTTATGTATACAATCTCCAAGGCGATGTAGTTGCATTGGTTGACGTGAATGGCGCACAGGTGGTAGAATATGTTTATGATGCGTGGGGTAATTTGATCAGTAAGAGCGGAAGCATGGCGACAACGCTCGGTACGGAAAATCCGTTTAGATATCGTGGATATATTTACGATGAAGAAACAGAACTATATTATGTAAATGATCGATATTATAATGCACATGTTTTCAGGTTCTTGAATGAAGATCAATTTATATCAACAAGAAGTGGCAGATTTTCAACAAATATGTATGCGTATTGTGAAAATAGCCCGATAGCCAGAAAAGATCATTTGGGAACAAAATGGGGAAATATAGTTGATCGTGTCAAAAAGGGAGCTCAAAAGGCTAAAGAGGCGGTAAGTAAAGCGATAAAGAAAGTGGTTGGTGTTAAAGGATCTGTCTCTGTAACAACGTCGAATGGGAAAGAAGTTCATAAATTTGTAGGTGCGACGATTACTCATGGTTCTAAAGTGAAGAAAGTTGTAGAAGAAAGAGAAGATGATTCTAAACTTATTTCGTTTGTTACAGAAGCGGATACGAATATTGAAGATGGAATTTCTGTGTCTGGAAAAACAAAAATCAATCTTATACTTGGATTGTCGGTGAGTATTGGTACTGGAACAGAAGAAAATGAATTTACTATTTCAAAAGAATACAAGAATTTGACTAGTGAAACTTCTTTCTCATCCTCGAACTCTGGTTTTGGAATTGAAAGCTCTGTTTCTGAATCTCAGCCAGACGGAAGTGAATTAGTTACTTATTCTAGTGTTGAAGTAAATTTCATGGATTTTCTTGCTGAAGCAGCGAGTTTTATGCTTTCGACGTTTGATTATATGCCGATTTATGAAACCTTGTGGGTATATTGATGTATTGATGAAATGAGGTGCTTGAATGCTGATTTTGTTGATTATTGTTTTTTTGTTGATTGTTTCAGCTACATTATTCTTGATTTGTAGAAAACGGAAAAAAGGTAAGATTGTATACGCAATTTCAATGGGGATTTTTCTGTTTTTATTCCTTAGATATCAAAGAGAAAGTGGAATTTTGAAAAATTTTTCAGACTATAAAGAAGCATATTATGAAAATTACAATGGAGAAATAAGGTTTGTATTAAATGGAGATAAGACAGATCTGATTGTAGGTGTCAATGAAAACGGCGTTCAAAATTATGTTATGGTATATAAATCAAAAAATGGAAAATTGAGGACTGTTTTAGATGAACGAACAAAACGCATTTTTCCGAATGTAAATGGAGTAATAATGGAAGAAGAAAGCAGTATATTTCTTGATGATCATTATTTAATTATATCATACATGGGAGAAGAATGCTTTGAAATCGAATGTCAGGACATTTCAAAAAGCTTAGAGATCAATCAACCGTTTGCGAAGGGAATAGTGTATTACGTATATGCAAAGCCAGATGAGAATGGAATGTATACTATCATATTAGATGGAGAAGAAGTAAAATTTAAGCTCTAATAAGTTCAGCGCTTGCTTTCTTGGCAGGCGCTGATTTTTTATGCCTTTTTTGATGAAATGAGTCCATTTTCCTCAATTCTCCAAATTATGTAATGGGGGGCATCGCCCCTAAAAAGCATATTCATTGGAGAAATGAACAAAAGATGGAAGAAGAAAAGGCAGTTGGGAGCTGGAAAAAAGAGTTCAGCTCCTTTTTGCAACGAATCAGATGCGATTCTGCACTGTGTAGTACCTACCCGCAATCCGACGTGAGGAGATGAAGGGATAAAGTTGGAACGGAGGACATGTTTACCAAGAAAATGGTCTTCAAACCTGAATCGGAGTGGGTGATGTTTAAGGATGAGCGCATTGTTCCTGCGATTTGACATAGAACAAGAGCCATCCCCGCAAAATAGGGATGGCGCTTGGCATGCGTAGTCTGAACGAAGCGCTTACGCCTTTCCGCTCATGGAGCGTTCGGCCTGCTCGATGAGGCGCTTCGTCATATAGCCGCCGATGTAGCCCGCCTGACGGGACGGCAGATCGCCGTTATAGCCCTGCTTGAGGTTGATGCCCAGCTCGCTGGCGATTTCGTATTTCATCTGGTTCAGCGCGCCCTTGGCCTCCGGCACGACGGTGCGGCCGCTGCGGGAGCTGGAGGAAGACTGCTGCGCGTTCTGCTGATTCTGCGGATTATTCTGATTCTGATACATGGAAATCAAGTCTCCTTTCAATCGTCAAAAGGGAGCCGTGCGCCAGATGCGGGCGCACAGCCGGAGGAGTTACCAGCTCTGGCCGGCCATCTGGTGTTCGGCCTGCTCGATGAGGCGTTTCACCATGTAGCCGCCGACGTAACCGGCCTCGCGGGAGGTCAGGTCGCCGTTATAGCCCTGCTTGAGGTTGACGCCAAGCTCGCGCGCGATTTCATATTTCATGTTGTCCAGCGCGCCCTTGGCCTGCGGCACGTTGATGCGGTTGCCGCCGCTCGTGTTGTTCGCCATTCGTTGTTTCACCTCCAATCGGTTCAGCACTATTGTGGCGCGCGATAAATCGCGATATTCTGACAATAACCGCCTGTCCTGCCATGGAAAGGACAAAAATGACCACTTTTTTGCAAAAAGGGTTGACAGCGGCGGCGGTTCGTGTTAAAATAATCTTCGCAAGTGAGCGATGCGGTAGTAGCTCAGTGGTAGAGTGCCACCTTGCCAAGGTGGATGTCGCGAGTCCGAATCTCGTCTACCGCTCCATGTCAACACTCGTCTGAAAAGGCGGGTGTTTTTCTTTTTTCAAAAAAATCGGGAAGAAAAATGCGCCCTCGTCCGTCGAATAGACAGAATATGGAAAAGCGGAAAAACCCGCAGAAAGAGGGGAAAATAAATGAAGAAAAAGTTTGTTGCGTGTCTGCTTGCGGGACTGATGCTGCTTGGCGCGGCGGCGCTGGCGGACGGCGGGGAATGGCACGAAAGCCGGATCGGCGGCTCTGTGCGATTAACCGGCTATACCGGCGATTACAATGGTTACGTTTCGGCGGACGGCCTCGGCGGCGTGGCCGGCGCGGACGACGGACATGTGACTGTCATCAGCAAGAGCGCAACCCTGTGGAGCGAACCGAGCACGGGCAGCAAGAAAGTCGCCTCGATGAACCATCAGGATGTGGCGCTGTGCCTGTACGACGGAGGCTACGAGCCGGTGATGCAGAACAACTTCTATCGGGTGGACTACAAGGGCAAAACCGGCTGGGTCAACGCATCCTATGTCGTGCGCAACAAGCTGGAAATCGTGCTGATGGAGAGCAACGTTCCGGCCTACGTCGCGCCGGACAGGAACGCCAAGAAGGTCGGCTCGCTGAGCAAAATGACCCGCTACCGCGTGATCGGGTTCTACGACGATTACTACATCGTGTCTTTCCGCGGCGCGGCCTGCGCGTATATCCCGATGAGCTGCCGCCATTATGATTCCACGCTTGAGCTGCTGCATAGGCAGGCGCCGAACGCAGCCGGAACCATCCAATACGATACCCCGCTTCGCACCGGCCCGGATGACAGCTATCCCGAAATCAAAACGATGAAAGGCGGAGAGACGTTCTCCTGCATCAACGAAATCGACGGCTGGTATGTGATATCATACTCGGATAAAAACACGGATGGCGAGGTCTTTGCGTTCATTGATTCGGATGCGGCGACGGTGACGTGGAACAGCGGATATTGAAGATGGGCGGATTGCATGCGGGCGCAGGATTGAAACGGCGGCGTATGAACGGAAAAAACACATGGAACATGCGTAGAAAGAAGGAGTCGTTATGAAGAAAAAGATGGCGGCGTGTCTGCTCGCAGGGCTGATGCTGCTTTGTACGGCGGCGCTGGCGGACGGCGGAAGCGGATGGCTGAACAGCGCGACCCGCGGTTCCTTACAGCTCGCCTCCTATGCGGGGGACTACAACGGGTATGTCGATGTGGATGGCTACGGCGGCAGTCAGGCGGACGACAGCCTGTGGGTGACGGTGATCAGCAAGAAGGCCACCGTTTGGAGCAGCCCGAGCACGGGAAGCAAGCAGCTCGGCGGAGAACCGTTTGGCGACGGGCTTCGCGTCGCGACGAATGATTCGGGTCAGCCGATCATGGAAAAGAACTTCTATAAAGTGGACTACAACGGCAAAACCGGCTGGATCAACGCATCCTATGTCGTGCGCAACAAGCTGGAAATCGTGCTGATGGAGAGCAACGTTCCGGCCTACGTCGCGCCGGACAGGAACGCCAAGAAGGTCGGCTCGCTGAGCAAAATGACCCGCTACCGCGTGATTGGGTTCTACGATGATTACTACATCGTGTCTTTCCGCGGCGCGGCCTGCGCGTATATCCCGATGGGCTGCCGCCATTATGACACGACGTTTGAGGCGGCCGAAAGAACGTCGAGCTATGGAAAAGGAACGGTGGCCTATTCGACCAAACTGCGGACAGGCCCCGGCGAAAGCTATCCGGAAATCAAGGAGCTGAAAGAGGGCGAAACGGTCGTGTGCCTTGACAAAATCGAAGGCTGGTATGTCCTCTGGTATTCGGGCAAAAATACGGACGGCCAAATTCTTGCGTTTGTGGATGCGGATGCGGTGAACATGAACCGGTAAAGCGGCGCACGCGGCTTGCTATGGATGTGAAACGGCAATCGAAAACCGAACGATTTTCAAAAGAAAATGAATTTCTATCGGAAATCGGTTGCTTTCCTCGGGCTTTTTTGTTACAATACGGGGCGCAACATGTTCAGGCGTTGTCCTTGTGACGAAAGAAAGGGGAACTTCAACCATGGCTAAGCAGCTCGAAATGATGTATGAAGGCAAGGCGAAGCAGGTCTTTGCGACCGACGATCCCACCCTCGCGGTGATCCATTATAAAGACGACGCGACCGCGTTCAACGGCCTCAAGAAGGGCACGATCGTGGGCAAGGGCGTGGTGAACAACCTCGTCAGCAACCATCTGTTCAAGATGCTGGAGGCGAACGGCGTCAAGACCCATTTGGTCGAGCAGCTCAACGAGCGCGACAGCGTGGTGCGCCGCGTGTCCATCGTGCCGATTGAGGTCATTGTGCGCAACATCGCCGCGGGCAGCCTTTCCAAGCGCCTCGGCCTGCCGGAGGGCACGAAGCTCAAGACCACCGTGCTGGAGTATTGCTACAAGAACGACGATCTCGGCGACCCGATGATTAACGATTACCATATCGCCGCGATGGAGCTGGCGACGAAGGACGAAATGGCGCAGATTGCGGCCATGGCGCTCAAGGTCAACGAGTTGCTGACTGCCTACCTGAAGGATCTGGGCATCGAGCTGATTGATTTCAAGCTCGAGTTCGGCCGCTTCAACGGCGAAATCCTGCTGGCGGACGAAATCTCCCCGGATACCTGCCGCTTCTGGGACAGCAAGACCGGCGAAAAGCTGGATAAGGATCGCTTCCGCCGCGATCTGGGCCATGTGGAGGATGCGTATCAGGAGATCCTGCGCCGCCTGATGGGAGGACACGAGGAATGATCGACCGCTACACCCGCCCGGAGATGGCGGCGCTTTGGACCAAGCAGAAGAAGTTTGAAACGTGGCTCGAGGTGGAGCTGAACGCGACCGACGCATGGGTGAAGCTGGGCAAGGTGCCCGCCGAGGCCGCCGCCGAGATGCGCAAAAACGCGAAATTCACCGTTGAGCGCGTGGAGGAAATCGAGCAGTCCACCCGCCACGACGTTGTGGCGTTCACCCGCTGCGTGGCCGAGAGCCTGGGCGAGGAATCGAAGTACCTGCACTTCGGCCTGACCAGCACGGACGTGGTGGATACCGCGCTTTCCAGCATCGTCTCTCAGGCGCTGGATATCATCGAGGCCGATATGCGCAAGTTCATCGACGTGCTGGCCGCTCAGGCGGTCAAATATAAGATGACCCCGTGCATGGGCCGCACCCACGGCGTTCACGCCGAGCCGACGACGCTGGGGCTGAAATTCGCGCTCTGGTATGCCGAAATGCAGCGCAACCTTGAGCGCATGGAGCACGCGCACAAGATCACCCGCGTGGGCAAGATCTCCGGCGCGGTCGGCACCTATGCCAACGTCGATCCGTTTGTGGAAAAATACGTCTGCGAGCAGATGGGGCTGGAGCCGTCGCCGATCAGCACGCAGGTGCTCCAGCGCGACCGCTACGCCGAGCTGCTGAGCGTCATCGCCATCACCGGCTGCAGCTTGGAAAAGTTCGCCACCGAGGTGCGCGGTCTGCAAAAGACCGAGCTGCGCGAGGTGGAGGAGCCGTTCCGCGCGGGGCAGAAGGGTTCTTCCGCCATGCCGCACAAGCGCAACCCGATCAACTGCGAAAAGGTCTGCGGCCTCTCCCGCGTGCTGCGCGGTTACGCGCTGGCGGCGATGGAGGACGTGGCGCTCTGGCATGAGCGCGACATCAGCCATTCTTCCGTCGAGCGCATCATCCTGCCGGACGCGACCGAGCTGCTGGATTACATGCTCGTGCTGATGACCCGTATTCTGGGCGATCTGTTCGTCTATCCGGAGAATATGCTCCGCTCGATGAGCATGTCCTACGGCCTGCCCAATTCTCAGCATGTGCTGCTGACGCTGATCGACAAGGGCATGCTGCGCGAGACGGCCTACGACTGCGTGCAGCGCTGCGCCATGCGCGCGTGGCAGGAGCAGAAGCCCTTCCGCCAGATGCTCGAACAGGATGAGACGGTCACGAGCCACCTCAGCCCCGCGGAGCTGGACGAGTGCTTCGAGCTTTCCTACCACTACAAGCATGTGGACGAGGTTTTTAAGCGCCTCGGCCTCGAAAAATAACGGAATATCGCAGAAATCATAAACAGAATCACCCAAGAAACGACGCTTTTCTTGGGTGATTCTTCTGTTTTTTAGGGGAAAAGAAACGGCAGCCTTGTCACGTTTCATTTTTTATTCTATAATAATATGAACGTTGTGCCCAAATTGAGAACGATTTTTGGCTTTGCCTTTGGAGGCGTCATGTACAAATTGCTGCTGGTTTCCGATAAAGAGGAAATCCGTTCGCTGTATCGCCGTTATGCCGAGTGGAATACCCTCGGCTTTGAGCAGCCCGACGTCGCGGAAAACGCGCAGCAGGGCATTGATTTGCTCAGCCATCGCCGCTATGACGCGATTTCCTCCCTGCTCAGCGTGAGCGAGGGCAAGAAATTCTTTGCGTATCTCTCTCGTCGCCCGGAAATGCTCGGCATGGAAACCGCGCGGGACGAGGAGCATCTGCGCCGGGAGATCAGCACCGCCCGCCGCGCGCTCTCCACGCGGGACGCGAGCCGGCAGAGCAAGCAGGTGGACGATTACACGAAGGTGCTGCAAGGGGAGTTCTTCTGCGATCTGCTGCGCGGCGCGGCCTTTGACTGCACGAAGATCGACGAGCGCATGCAGTCGCTCAAGCTCGACGCGCTGGATGCGGCGCGCCCGGTGGTCACCTCTTCCTTCCGGCTGCCGCAGGGCGATTATTTCCTCTCCGAGGTCTGGCGTTACGGCCGCGACCGGCTGGAAAACGCGCTCAAAAACATCTTCGAAAACGGCGACCCGAAGATGGCGTTCGTGCTGCTGATTATCAACCCGCATCACATGCGCCTGCTCGCCGCGCCGCGCGAGGAGATGAGCAAAGAGGAGGCATACGACAGGATGATGGCGCATCTGGCGAGCTGTCAGGCCAATCTCGAACAGTATTTCGAGCTGACGCTGACCATCAAGCGCGTCGTGCCGTATGACAACCTGTACGCCCTCAGCCGGGAAAACGCGGCGAGGACGGCGCACTGAATCCTGCTTTTTAGACGAGGCTGTCAAGCGTGGCAGCCCCGTCTTTTTTGCGTGAAAATAACATACCTTTCCCCAGCGGGAGGGGATGGCATGCGGAAAAGAGGCTTTGCGCTTTCGCTCGGACTGCCGGAGGACGCGACGAGCGACTGCGCGCGCGTGACGCTCAGCGGGCAGAGCGCGGCGCTCGTGGAGGGGCAGCACGGCGTGATCGAGCTGACGGAGAGCCGCGTGCGCCTGCGGACGGGGCGAGGGGTGCTGACCGTGCAGGGCGAAGGGCTTCGGCTGCGGGCGCTCTCCGTCGATGCGGCGCTCATCGAGGGGCACGTGCTGACGGCGACCTATGCCGGGGGAGGGCGAGCGCCATGAACCTGACCTTGGAGCTTTCCGGGCTGAATCTGGAGCGCCTGCTCCGCGCGGCGGGAGCCTGCGGCGTTCGGATGAAAAACGTCCGCCGGATGGACGAGCGAACCATGCGCGTCGTCGTGCCGGCCGCGCAGAAAAAGAGGATGGCCGCGCTCTGTGAAAAATACGGCTGGCAGATGGCGGAAATTCGGGCGGGCGGGCTGCTGAGGCTCGCAAGGGGCGTAAAAAGGCGATGGACGCTCGGGCTCTCCGTGCTGCTCAGCATCTTTTGGGTCTATCTGTCCTCCGAAATGATCTGGCGGGTGGAGATCGATGGCGCGGGGGAAAACGCCGCGGAGGTGCGCCGCTGTCTGGAAGCGGAAAACGCGCGTGTCGGGCGGCTGAAACGGCGGGTTTCGACGGATCATCTGGCCGATGCGCTGGCTTTGGCCGTGCCGGGGCTGGCGCATGCCGCCGCGCGATACGAGGGCAGCACGCTGGTTGTGGATTGTCAGCGGGCGCGCGAGGGCGAACGGGCGGGCGTGGCCGGACAGGGCGCGGAGATCGTCGCGGCGCGGGAGGGCGTTATCGTGCGCATCAGCGCGGAGAGCGGCACGCCGAGGGTGAAGCCCGGTCAGGCCGTCCGCAAAGGGCAGACGCTCATCAGCGGGCAGGAGCGGACGGGCGGCGGTGAAACGCGCGCGTGCAGGGCGCAGGGGGAGATCATCGCGCGGTGCTTCGCGCGCGGAGAGGCGCGCGTTCGGCTGAACGTGACGGGCACGGTGGAAACCGGGGAAATCCGCCGCCGCGTGCGCATCGAAAGCCCGAAGGGCAGCCGCCTTGTGCGGGATGCGCCGGATTTTGACCGGCAGGACGTCAGCGTGGAGCTTCAGCCGATTGTCGGGCTGTATCTGCCCGTCTGGCGGCGCGTGGAGACGCTTGCGCGCACGGTCAGCGTGCCGCGCAGCCGAACCGTCAGCGACGCGCGCAGTCAGGCGCAGGGCGCGGCGGAAAAAATTGCCAAATTAAACTGCCCGAGCGGGGTCGAAATCCTTGACAAATGGGTAGATTATAGTATGATAGATGATGAGTTCGTGTATGCGACTGTGGTGCTCGTTTTCGAAGCGCCCATCGGCGCGCGGCACGGCGCAGATTAGCCCTTCGGGGCGTGGGAGGACTGCTTCTTTGGCAGAGGAACAGAAATTGGCCTCGGGATCCGGGGCTTTGCAGAATGTGTTCGGCACGGGGGACGAAAACATCCGCCTGCTGGAAAAACTGATGCGGGTGCGCGTGGCCCTGCGCGGCGGCGATATCGTGGTGGAGGGCGAGGAAGAGCGGGATGTGGACAACACCCGCGAAATTCTGAAAAAGCTCTGCGCGCTGGCCGAAAAGGGCGAGCGCGTGGACACGGCGGTGGTGCAGTACGCCGTGAGCCTGCTGGAAAAGGGCGAGCTGGATCAACTGGATAACCTGTACGGCGAAATCGTGGCGACGACCTTCCGCGGCCGCCCCATCCGCTGCAAGACGCTCGGCCAGCGGGAATACGTGCGCGCGATTCGCCGCAACACGCTGACCTTCGGCATCGGCCCGGCGGGAACGGGCAAGACCTATCTGGCGATGGCGATGGCCGTCGCCGCGCTCAAGAGCAAGGAGGTCGAGCGCATCGTGCTGACCCGTCCGGCGGTGGAGGCGGGCGAAAAGCTGGGCTTCCTGCCCGGCGACCTCAACCAAAAGGTCGATCCCTACCTGAGGCCGCTGTACGACGCGATGTTTGACATGCTCGGCGCGGAGACCTGCCAGCGCATGCAGGAGCGCGGCGTGATCGAGGTTGCGCCGCTGGCGTACATGCGCGGCCGCACGCTCTCCGATGCGTTTATCATCCTCGACGAGGCGCAGAACACCACCACCGAGCAGATGAAAATGTTTTTGACGCGCATGGGCTTCCGCTCGCGCATCGTCGTGACGGGCGATCCCTCGCAGATCGACCTGCCGCGCGGCAAGCGCAGCGGCCTGATCGAGGCGGTCGAGGTGCTTGAAGGCGTGGAGGACATCAGCGTGCAGCGGCTGACGCATCACGACGTGGTTCGCCACGAGCTGGTGCAGGCCATCGTGCGCGCGTATGACGAGCACGCCGCCCGCGCAAAGGAGGAATGGAGCGATGGACGTTACGCGCAAGAGCGCCCGCAAATGGATTGACAGCCTGAGCCTTCGCGTGCAGCAGGCGCTGTTTGCGGCGGCGGCTTACCTCATCCTGCTGGCGATCTGCCTGCTGGCGATTTCGCCGGAGCAATACGATTTGAGCGTGGGCGACGTCGCGCCCAAGACGATCACGGCCAGCAAGGATATCGTCGATGAATTGACGACCGAGCGGCGCAGGCAGGCCGCGGCGGACGCGGTTTCCCCCGTCTATTATAAAGACGACACGGTTTCTTACACCGTGCTCTCCGACATGGACGCGGTGTTTTCCGAATTGCGCGCCGTTCGCGAGCTGGGCGAGCAGATTCGAAACGCATGGGGCGACGAGGGCGGTTCGTTTACCGAGGCGGACTATGCGCAGGCCTCCGGGCTGGTCACGCGGCTGTCGCTGAGCAATTACCAGCTCCGCACGCTGATGAACACCGGCGAGAGCGATTTTGAAAGCCTGTATCAGTCGCTGGTCTCCGCCACGCGCACGACGCTGGTCTCCACCATCACCGAGGGGCAGATCAACGACGCGATCAACAACATTCAGCAGATCGTCTCCTACAACACGCGAACGGATCTGTGGTATAACGTGGCGATTCCGACGCTGCGCGCCAGCCTCAAGGCGAACATGCTGATCGACCAGGCGGCGACGGAGGAAAACCGGCAGAAGGCATGCGACGCGGTGGAGCCGACGGTCTACAAGCAGGATCAAAACATCGTGGTCAAGGGCGACCGGGTGACGGCCGAACAGATCGCGGTGCTGGAATCCCTCGGCCTGCTGGAGGGCAACAGCTTCGATTACCCGCTCTACATCGGCACGGCGATCACGCTGGCGCTGATTCTGGCGAGCGCGTATCTGTACGCCTATCTGTTCGCAAAGCCGATGCTGAGCATGGGGCCGAGCGCGCTGGTGCTGCTGATTGCGGGCGTGCTGACGGTGTTGCTGTGCCTGCTGATGGGCGAATATCTGAACATCAACGCCATGCCCGTCGCGCTGGGCGCGATGCTGGCGGTCAACCTGCTGGGCGCGCGCCCGGCGTATGTGACCAACATGGCGCTGACGCTGATTATCACCCTGCTGACGGCGAAGGGCACGGGGCTGGTCACGTCGCAGACGATGAGCGTCCTGCTGACCTGTTCGCTGGGCGGGCTGGTCGCCATCTGGATGATGCGCAAGAACATGACCCGCGTGATGGTCGTGGTCAGCGGCCTCGTGGTCGGCGCGGTGAATTTCGGCGTCCTCGTCTGCGTCCGCGCGCTGACGTCCAGCGACATGAGCGGCGTGTGGTCGGATATGGCCTACGCCATCGGCGGTGCGGTGGTTTCCGCTGTGCTCTGCGTCGGCTTGCAGCCGATTCTGGAAACGGCGTTCAACCTTGTCACGCCCTCCAAGCTGATCGAGCTTTCCAACCCGAATCAACCGCTCCTGCGGCGGCTGATGATCGAAACGCCGGGCACCTATCACCACTCGATGGTGGTCGCGAATCTGGCGGAGGCCGCGGCGGAGGCGGTCGGCGCAAACGCGCTGCTCGCCCGCGTCGGCGCGTATTACCACGATATCGGCAAGCTGATCCGCCCGATGTATTTTAAGGAAAACCAGATGGGCGAAAACCCGCACGACAAGACCGACCCGCGCGTTTCGACCGCGATTTTGACGGAGCACACCCGCGACGGCGTGGAGCTGGCGCGCAAGCACCGCCTGCCCGAGCCGATCATCGACATGATCCGCCAGCACCACGGCGATACGCCCGTCATGTATTTTTACGCCAAGGCGGTGAAGATGCTGGGCGAGGAGAACGTCGATATCCGCGATTTCCGCTATGACGGCCCGAAGCCGCAGACCGCCGAGGCGGCGATCCTGATGCTCAGCGATACGGTGGAGGCCGCCGTCCGCGCGCTGCCCGACCCGACGCAGGAGAAGATCTCCGCGCTGATTCGCAAGCTGGTGCGCGGCAAAATGGAGGACGGCCAGCTGGACGAATGTACGCTGACCTTCCGCGACATCGGCAAAATCTGCTCGGCGTTTGAAACGGTGCTGCAGGGCGTTTTCCACGAGCGCATCGAATACCCCAGCGTGGATTTGAGCCGCGCCCAGCACCACAGCGAACAAAAGCAGGCGGAGCAGAAGACGGAGGCAAAACCATGATTCTCGAATTTGAAGACGAAAAGGGGCTGCTGGACGCGCAGACCCGTGCGCTGATGCAGACCTGTTCGCAGGCCGCGCAGCGGGCGGAGGGCGTGACGCTGCCGCTGTCCGTGTTCATCCGCGTGACGGATGACGACGAAATCCGCACGATCAACCGCGAGCAGCGCGGCAAGGACGCCGCAACGGACGTGCTCTCCTTCCCGACGGTGAATTACCCGGCGGGGAAGACGGCGGGCGCGTGCGAGGCGCTTCTGCGCGAGGAATTTGACCCTGACACGGACGCCTGCGCCATTGGCGATATCGTGATTTCGATGGATCACGTGCGCGCGCAGGCGGCGGAATACGGCCACAGCGAGCGGCGCGAGTGCGGCTATCTGCTGACGCACGGGCTGTTTCACCTGATGGGCTACGACCACATGACCGAGGCCGAGAAGCCTGTGATGCGCGCGATGGAGGAAAAGGTGCTCGCATCCATCGGGCTGACCAGAGAGGAGTAACGAACATGACGGATGAAAAGCTGCTTGAGCTGGCGCTGGATGCGCGGAAAAACGCCTATGTGCCGTATTCCGGCTATGCCGTCGGCGCGGCGCTGCTGGCGGAGGACGGAAGGGTTTTCACCGGCTGCAACGTCGAAAACGCGGCCTACGGCAATACGCTCTGCGCCGAGCGCACCGCGCTGGTGAAGGCCGTGAGCGAGGGCTGCCGCCGGTTTACAAAAATCGCGATTGCGTCCGCCGGTTCCGCGCCGTATCCGTGCGGCGCATGCCGTCAGTCGCTCTATGAGTTTGCGCCGGAGCTGGAGGTTCTGGTCACGTGGGATGGCAACGTGGCGCGCGCGCCGCTTGGCGAGCTGCTGCCGCACGGCTTCGGCCCGTCGTCTCTGGGAAAGTAAAAAAAGACAAAGGGAATTAGAACAGTGAAAAACGAAAATACCGCGAAATTTCTTTCGGGCTTTGCCGCGATTGTCGGCCGCCCGAACGTCGGCAAATCCACCCTGATGAACGCGATGGTCGGCGAAAAGGTCGCCATCGTCTCCAACCGCCCGCAGACGACGCGCAACCGCATCATGGGCGTGGCGACGGACAAGGGCTGGCAGATCGTCTTCCTCGATACGCCGGGTCTGCATAAGCCGCGCACGCGCCTGGGCGAATACATGGTCAAGAGCGTGCAGGATGCGATGGACGGCATCGACGTGCTGCTGGTGCTGGTGGACGCAAACGAAATCGGCCCGCAGGATCGCGCGATTGTCGAGGAGATGAGCGCCCGCAAGGTCAAGAAGATTCTGGTGCTCAACAAGACCGATATCGTCGAGGAAGCGCGGCTGATGGCGGCGATTCAGTCCTTCGCCGAGGCGGGCTACGACGCGATTGTGCCCATCAGCGCGCGCACGGGCAAGGGCATGGACGAGCTGAAAAAGCTGATCGTCTCCTATCTGCCGGAGGGGCCGAAATACTTCCCGGACGACATGATGACCGATCAGCCCGAGCGCCAGATCTGCGCGGAGATCATCCGCGAAAAGGCGCTGCTGCATCTGCGCGAGGAGGTGCCGCACGGCATCGGCGTGGAGATGATGGCGATCAACAAGCTGAGCGACAACCTGACCGAGATTCACGCGACGATCTACTGCGAGCGCGCGAGCCACAAGGGCATCATCATCGGCAAACAGGGCGCGATGCTGCGCACCATCGGCGCGGAGGCGCGGCGCGATATCGAGAATCTGCTGGGCACGAAGGTGAATCTCCAGCTCTGGGTCAAGATTCGCGAGGATTGGCGCAACCGCATGGACGACCTGCGCACGCTGGGCTACGAGAGCAACTGACGTCCTCAGGGCGGGCGCTCCGTTTGCGTACGCAGCGAGGGCGGCCTGTGCGCGGTGAAAAAAACGATTCTTTTTGGAAAAAAACTGAAACAAACGCCGCGGTTCTCTCGTCTTATAGACAGAAGGAAACGCGGCTTTTTTCGCGCGGGAAGGGGGAAGAACATGAAAAGATGGGGAATCGTACTGGCGGCGCTTCTGCTGACGGCGGGATGCGCGCTGGCCGACGACAGCGGCCTTGGGCTGGACAACGAGCGGGCGCAAGCTATCTATTGGGAATATTCGGGCGCGGTGATTGAGGATTATGCCGAGGTCGAGACGGCGGGGCGGACGTTTGCCTTCATCCTGTTTAAGCAGGAGCAAAGGCGGATGGTGAAGGTTTATTTTGACAGCGAATTCGGCTGGACGGATTGGTTTGTGACGGCGGAGGGCGTGCCGCAGGGCGGACGCGGACGGCTGGAAACGGATGGGGAATCCGTCACGATTTCGGCGGCGGACGGGAACGGCGGCCTGCGGACGATCACCTACGCATGGGACGCGGCGATGCCGAACGAGCCGAAGGGCACGTTGGAGGACCGGAAACAGTTTGTCGGCGGTTTCAGGCTGACGGCGTATGACGGCGCGCGGGTGGACACGGACGGCGTGATCCATTTTACCGAGGGCGATGCGAAGGTCGAGCTGCTGAACGATATGCGCTATCTGGCTTACGGCAATCTGCCAAAAACGCGGGAGGAAGCGCTGGAAAACAGCGATGTGCCGCCGGGATTCAGCTTTTTCAGCCCACGCTGGGATACGCTTTTCGGGCAGGTTGTGCCGCTTTCGGCGAATCACAGCCGCAAGGTCTACCTGGGGCCCGGCAGGGATTACCCGCGGGCGGGGAACGGCAAGGCGGCGGTCGGCACGAACGGCTGGGTGCAGGTGTTCGGCCAATACGACGGCTGGCTGCTGATTCAATACCATATCGACGGGGATCATTACCGAATCGGCTGGATTGAAAAAAGCGCGCTGCCCGCGGGCACGGCGGTCGAGACGCTGCAAATCAACGACTATGGACCGAACGACAAGCCCGACGAGGAAATCACGGCGGATTGCGTGATGACGGATGACCCGCTGGGGAGCGGCGCGGCGATTGCGCATCTCAAGGCGGGGCAGAAGGTCTGGAACCACGCTTTTCTGGGCGCGGAGTGGGAAATGATCACCGTGGAGATCGACGGGCAATGCTATTGGGGCTTTGTCCCGACCAACTGCATGTCGCATGGATGATGGAGGGAAAACATGAAAAGAGTCGTTTTGTGGGTTTGCGCGCTGATGATGACGCTGATTGCGTCGGTTGGCGTTGCGGGAAAGTATTCGCCGTATTTTGCGACCGAGCCGCCGCGGGAGGTGCGCGAGCACGTGGCAAGCCGCTGGCCGGATTACGAATTCGAGGATTACTGCGAGGTGCGCGGCACGCCGAAGGGCGACTACGGCTTTGCGCTGGTGCATCGCAAAAACGAGCGGATTCTCGTCGGCTATCATAAAGTGGACGGCGAGATGAAATACTGGCTCAAGAACGCGGGCGCTGTGCCGCAGGGAAAGGAAGAAGCGTGGTTTGACGTCGGTACGGCGGGCTGGGAGGAAGAAACGGATTGGGTCGGGAATTTCACGGGCAGACAGGTTTACGACGACGGCCTGTATTTTTCTGTGACCCGACTGGATGAATCGGGCGAAAGCTATGAAAAAATGGTGGTGTATCGCTGGGAGAACGGCATGTTCCGCCTGAGCAGATACCGCAAAACGGAAGTCCGTGGGATTCGCGTTTCGGATGACAAGCTGGATTTTATCGACTGGTCGAACTGCGTTTACTGCGGCGCGGTGCAGGGCGCCGTTCAGCGCGATATCCGCTATGTGTCGTTTAACGCGCTGCCGATGTGGATTGACGACGCAAAGGAGAAGCTGACGGTCGCGCCGAATCTGCGCTCCGGCGATTTTTCAGCGCAGAAGGTTAAGTTCACCGGCGGGCAGAAATACCCGGTCTATACCGGCCCGGGCGAGAACTACGCGCGCAGCGGCAACGGCAAGGGCTTGGTCAGCACGAACGGCTGGATCGAGGTCTATGGGCAGAAGGACGGCTGGATTCTGATTCAATACAGCATTTCCAGCGACCACTACCGCTTTGGCTGGATCGAGAAAAGCGCCCTGCCGAAGGGAACGACCGTGCCGGAGCTGAATTTCCGCGTCGCGCCGGGGGATCAATCCGTGGCGTTCAACCGGGATTCCTACCTGACGGATGATCCGTTGGTCAGCCGCGCGAAGCTGTGCACGGTCAAGGCCGAAACGGATATCTTCTATCTGGGCAGCCTCAATGACGAATGGGCGTATGTGATGGTCGAAACGGCGGATGGCCGGTGGATGTGCGGATTCATGCCGCACGAGGATATTTCAAACGGATGATGAGCGGCGGTTGAGCAAACGGGCGCGCGGGTTGAAAACGCCTCCATTGCGGAGGACGCGGGGGTTTGGTATAATGCTTGCAAGGAGGCGGGGAGGATGGACAACCAACTCGGCGCGCGAATCGCCAAACTGCGCCGCGCATGCGGCATGACGCAGGAAAACCTTGGAAACCGGCTCGGCGTGAGCGCGGCGGCGGTCAGCAAGTGGGAAACGGGAGTTTCCCATAGTTAAAGATACCACACCAAATATGATGAACCCACGCTTATA
>ERZ827108.1112-NODE-1112-length-38420-cov-7.342004_pt1 | contig 38420 bp, 30 predicted proteins | sample MGYA00519921_ERZ827108 | MGnify/ENA primary metagenome ERZ827108 (study PRJEB31778, sample SAMEA3449258) | human gut metagenome | biome: human gut; feature: human-associated habitat; material: faeces | place: United Kingdom | collected 2010/2012 ...
CTCGTGAAAATCGCAGTTCGCGTTCTTCTTGATTCTGTATCGTTTTCAAGGATCATCGCTGTCCGCTCGGCTTAGTCGCTCGCGCTGACAGCTCAATTATTATATCGCAGTCCCGCTCTTCTGTCAATACCTTTTTCGAACTTTTTTTGACGGTTTTTGAAACTTTTTGTCTGAAAAGTGAATTTTTCCATTCATTTCCTGCTTTTTTACCTTTTTCAAATCACAGAACCTTCGAGCCGTTCGCCTTGAGCTTGAAGCTGCACCCCAGCATCTCGGCCGCGCGGCGGCACATCAGCATGCGCTCCAGAAAGATTTCGAAATAATCCAGCACGGAGCAGATCTCGTCGTCGAGCTGGATATCCAGCGTAATCTGCCGCTTTTCCCGATCCATCTGCAACTCTGAACTGATGGCCGCAAAATTGACCCGGTCGTGGATGTCGAATTTGGTTCGATCCCGTCCCCGCACGCGGTTTCGGCGTACGTCGGTCTTGTCCGCCAGAATCAGCGCGGCGGAAACCGCATCCACCGCCGTTCCCGTCTTTTCGTCGTGGTTGCCAATCGCCGCGATGACAACCGCGATTTCCTTTGCATCCATGCCCATGCTCCGCAGAATCGTCATCGCCATGATCGCGCCGCTGTGCGCGTGGTCGGTGCGGTTGACGCAGTTGCCGATATCGTGCATATAGCCCGCAATGCGCGCCAGTTCCACCGTTCTCGCGTCGTAATTCAGTTCTTCCAGAATCCTCGCCGCCATGTCGGATACCTTCGTCGCATGCCCGATCGAATGTTTGGTGAAGCCCAGAACGCCCAGATTCTCGTTCCCCTTCTCGATGTACGTCCGAATCTCCGCGTTATTTCGAATATCCTCAAACGTAACCATGCCGTTTTTCCTCCGTTCAGCCCTTAAAGCAGCGCTCGAAGATCACCGAAATCTTCGTGCCGCGCCCCAATTCGCTTTCCAGCTCAATCTGCGCGTTGTGCTTCACCGCGATGTGCTTGACAATCGCCAAGCCGAGACCCGTGCCGCCCGTCGCCTTCGACCGGCTCTTGTCCACGCGATAAAAACGCTCGAAGACATGCTCCTGATTTTCCGGCGAAATACCAATGCCCGTATCCTGCACGCAGACGATCACTTTATCGCGAACCGGGCGAACCTCCAGCTTCACGCTGCCCCCGTGCACGTTATACCGAATCGCATTGTCGCAGAGGTTGTAGAGCAGCTCGTCCATCATCTGCCTGTCCGCCTCGACCATCGCAGGCTTCGCGTCGAGCTGAAGCGTAACGTCGGCCTTGCGCGCGCTCATTTCGAGCTGTTCAAACGTGTTGGCCGCGATCTGCGCCAAATCCACCGGTTCGAATTTGAGATCCGGCATCGGGGCGTCCATCTGCGACAGGCGGATGATGTCGTTAATCAGCGTCAGCAGGCGGTTCGCGCTCTTGTGAATCTCCGCCGCAAATGTCTTGGCCTGTTCGCCCTGCGCCATGCCGCTTTCGATCAATTCCGCATAGCCGGAGATGCTCGTCAGCGGCGTTTTCAGCTCATGCGAAACGTTGGCCGTAAATTCCACGCGCATGTTCGCGCTGCGCAGAATTTCCTCGTGCTGCTGCTCGATCATATCCATAAACGGTTCCAGCTCGGGGTAGCGCGCCACGCCGCTCACGTTGTTGAGGTGGGCGGTCATCCGCTCAATCGGCTGCACCAGCCGCGCCGTCAGCAGGTGCGCCAGATACAGGCTGACGCAGGCCATGCCCGCCGCCAGCAGCATGATGAGCGGCATGGAGCGGAAATACACGCTCCATATATTGGATGCCTCCTGTGCTAGCCGCATCACGTCGCCGTTTTTCAGCCGAACGGCGTAATAAAACGCACTTTGATCGACGGTGCTGGAATTGCGGATATCGCTTCCGCTTCCGTTTTCAAGCGCCTGCCGGATTTCCGGTCGGTTTGCGTGGTTATCCATCGCGTTCGGATCGGCAAAATTATCGTAATAGACCGTGCCGTCCGCATGCACGAGCGTCACGCGGATATCCTCTTCCAGACTGTGCAGCGCGCTCTGCGTCTCCGCTTCGCCGTTCATCTCAACGGCGAACATCCGCCCATACGCCTCCAGATCGTCCATGACGCGCCCCTTGAACATCTCATAGTTCACCCAGGACAGCAGCAGCGTCGTCGCCAGAATGGCCACGGTAATCATGCAGGCGAAATACTTAAAAATCTTTTTCTTCACAGCTCATCTCTCCATTCGGAGGGCAGCGAGTTTCCCCGCGCCATATACGCAAAAGGAGGGGCTGTCAAGCTTAAACTGAACATTTCAAGAAACAAATATCTATGTATTTGGGAACATGGGGCTTTGCCCCATCGCCCCACCAAAGGGCTTTCCGGTCGCCCTTTGGAAACCTTCGGGCACAAATACTTAGTTTTTCTTGAAATATCGGTGTTATCAGCTTGACAGTCTCTCCCAAACTTTATTTTGCTTCCGCCATATAGCCGACGTTGCGGATGGTCTTAATCAGTGCGCCGCCGTCGCCGAGCTTCTGGCGCAGGGTTCGCACATGCACGTCGATGGTGCGGCTCTCGCCCTCGAAGCTGGAATCCCACACGCGCTCCATGATGACGTCGCGGGAGATCACAATGCCGTGGTTCTTCATCAGCAGCTTGAGCAGCTCGAACTCCTTATAGGTCAGCTCCACCGGCTTGCCGTCCACATACACCATGCGCTTTTCGCTGTCGAGCGTCACGTTGCCGCAGGTCATCAGGCTCTCCTCCGCCCCGCCGGAGCGGCGCAGAAGCGCCTTCACGCGCGCGATCATCTCCATCACGCCGAACGGCTTGGCGATATAATCGTCCGCGCCGCCGTCAAGCCCCTTCACCTTGTCGATCTCCGTGGATTTGGCCGTCACCAGAATCACAGGGATCTTCTGCGTGTCCGCGCGGGTGCGCAGGCTTTTGAGGATGGAAAGACCGTCCTCGTCGGGCAGCATGATATCCAGCAGAATCAGCTCCGGCAGCTTTTCGGAAAGAGCCTTGTAAAAATCCTTGGCCGTTTCAAAACCGACGGCCTGATAGCCGCTGTTTTTGAGCGCAAAAAGCTCGATTTCCTGAATGTTGCGGTCATCCTCGACAATGTAAATCATCTTTTTTATTCTCCGGCCTCAGCCGTCTGCGCTTTGGCCACGTCCGGCAGGCGATACCGCTTTTCGTAGGCCATTTCCTCGCGGTCAAATTCCGCGTGCTCCTGATGCTTGACGTTTTGCAGGTATTCGTGCGTGTCGTATTCGTCCTTCGGCACCTGAATCTGATACACCGCGATGTTGGAGCAGTGGTCGGATACGCGCTCGAAGTTGGTGGAAATATCGGTCAGCACGAAGCCCAGCTCGATGGTGCACTGGCCGGTGGTCAGCCGCTCGATGTGGCGGGATTTGACGTTCACGTTGATGTCGTCGATGCACGCCTCCAGCGGTTCCACCGTCTTTGCCAATTTTACATCATCATGCAGGAAGCTGTCAAATGAACGATTGACGATATCGCGCACCGCGTCGGCAAAAACGTGCAATTCGCCCGCCGCCGCGCTGGAAAAGCTCATTTTCTTGTCGTGCATCTCCTGCACGGAATCCATCAGGTTGACCGCGTGGTCGCTGATGCGCTCGAAATCGCTGATGCTGTGCAGCAGCAGGGAGAGCGTGTGGCCGTCCTTCCGGGAGAGCTTGGCGCGGGAGAGCTTGACCATGTACGTGCCCAGCTTATCCTCGTAGCGGTCGATCTTGGTTTCCAGCGCCTCGACGCGATCCGCCATCTCCTGCGTATATGTGCCGCCGTCAATCAGGTTAATCGCGTCGAAAATCGCCTCGCGGGTCAGCTCGGCCATGCGGTCGGTGACGACCTTGCACTGCTCCACCGCGAACGCCGGGTTGGAGAGGAAGCGCTCGTCAAGAAGCTGGAAGTCGTCGATGCGCTCCACCGTGTCGTTGTCGCGCACGGTGAGCGTCGCCAGCTTTTCCAGCGTGCCGGAGAACGGCAGCAGCACCGCCGTGGCGATGATGTTGAAGGTCGTATGGATGACGGCAATGCCCGCCGCGTTCGCCGCGCTATCCATAAACGCGAACGGGAACACCGCGTTGATGGCGTAGAACACGACCATGAACAGCACCGTGCCGATGATGTTGAAATACAGGTGAATCAGCGCCGCGCGCTTGGCGTTCTTGCTCGCGCCGACGGAAGAAATCAGCGCCGTCACGCAGGTGCCGATGTTCTGACCCATGATGATCGGCAGCGCCGCGCTGTATTTCACCGCGCCCGTCACGCACAGCGCCTGCAAAATGCCGACGGAGGCGGAGGACGACTGGATGATCGCCGTCAGCAGCGCGCCCGCAATCACGCCCAGAATCGGGTTGGTGAACATCAGCAGCAGGTTCGTAAATTCCGGCACGTTCGCCAGCGGCTTGACCGCGCTGCTCATCATCTCCATGCCGGTCATCAGCACGGCGAAGCCGATCATAATGCTGCCCGCGTCGTGCTTTTTATCGCCCTTGGCAAAGAGCAGCAGGCACACGCCGATAAACGCCAGCACCGGCGTGAACGTCGCCGGTTTGCACAGCGTCAGCAGCAGGCTGTCGCCCTGAAGCCCCGTCAGCGACAGAATCCAGCTCGTGATCGTCGTGCCGATGTTTGCGCCCATAATCACGCCCGCCGCCTGCGAGAGGCGCATGATGCCGGAATTGACAAAGCCGACCACCATCACCGTCGTCGCCGACGAAGACTGGATCACCGCCGTCACGCCCGCGCCCAGCAGCACGGCCTTGATCTTGCTCTTGGTCAGGCTTTCCAGAATTCCCTCCAGCCTGCCGCCGGAAGCGCGGGTCAGCCCCTCGCCCATCACGTGCATACCATACAAAAACAGCGCAAGGCCGCAGAGTAAATTCAGCGCGTTAGTCATACCCATCCGCTTTTCTCTCCTCTATTATCACAACGTTGTGGTCATTCCCATCTTAACAATCCATTGTAAAACGGCAAACAACACTGTGTAAAATTTGAGTTAAGCGGGAAAAATGGGTTTCTTTCTGCGTTTTTACCATCTGAATCCGCACCGAGGCGGTGACAATTTCAAACATCCCTTATAAAAGGAGAGATCTGTTATCCCAAAAAGTCTCTTATCTTTTCCAAAAGGAGCTCCCTCCTTGAGGGCGTGGAGCTTGCCGCCCGCTGTGCGGGAAACAGGCAAGCAGAACGCCGAAGGTCTGTCAGCGAAGCTGACTGAGGGAGTTTCCTCAATCCTTCGGCATTTCCCCGGTCATGGCGAAAATCGCCCATTGCGCGATGTTGGTCGCGTGGTCGCCGATGCGCTCAAAATATTTGGCCACCATCAGCAAATCCGTCGCCGCCTCGCCGTTGTCCGCGTTTTGGCGGATCGCCCCGATCAGCTCGCCCTTCACCGCGTCAAACAGGTCGTCCACCACGTCGTCCCGGTCGATGACCCATTCGGCCTTGACCCTGTCCCGCTGGGCGAAGGCCTCCAGACTCTTGATGAGCATCACGCTCGTCTCCGTCGCCATCTGCCGAATCATCTCACAGTTGAGCGCCGGCAGCTTTTCCAGCATCAGCTCGATTTCGGAGATATCCGCCGCGTGGTCGCCGATGCGCTCCATGTCCGTCGTCATCTTCAGCGCCGCGGAGACCATGCGCAGGTCGCCCGCCACCGGCTGCTGCGACAGGAGCAGGTTGTAGCACTGCTGCTCGATCTGCCGGTTCTGCTTGTCGATTTCCTCGTCGTAGGCGATGATCGAACGCGCCCGGTCGTGGTCGTGTTCCAGCAGCGCCGCCACCGCCCCGCCGATGGCCATGCGGATCATCTCGCCCATTTCAAGCAGCGCCCCGTTCAGCTTTTGCAGCTCCATATCGTAATATTTTCGGCTCGTCATGCTTTTTCCTCCTCAGCCAAACCGGCCGGTGATGTAATCCTCCGTGCGCTTATCCTTCGGCATGGAGAACATCTGCCCGGTCGCGCCGCTCTCGATGATTTCGCCCAGCAGAAAGAACACGGTCGTATCCGAAACGCGGACGGCCTGCTGCATATTGTGCGTCACCATCACGATGGTGTATTCCTTTTTGATGTCCATCACCAGATCCTCGATCTTGGATGTGGAAATCGGGTCGAGCGCGCTGGTCGGCTCGTCCATCAGAATCACCTCCGGCTTCACCGCCAGCGCGCGCGCGATGCAGAGCCGCTGCTGCTGGCCGCCGGAAAGGCCGAGCGCGCTTTTTTTCAGGCGATCCTTGAGCTCATCCCAAATCGCCGCGTCGCGCAGGCTCTTTTCCACAATTTCATCCAGCTCCGCCTTCTTCTTGATGCCGTGCGTCCGCGGGCCGTAGGCGATGTTGTCGTATACGCTCATCGGGAACGGGTTCGGCTTTTGAAAGACCATGCCCACCCGGCGGCGCAGCACGCTGACGTCCATGTTCTTGTCGTAGATGTCCTCGCCCATCAGTCGGATGTCGCCCGTGATCCTGCATCCCTCCACCAGATCGTTCATCCGGTTCAGGCTCTTGAGGAACGTGGATTTGCCGCAGCCGGAGGGGCCGATAAACGCGGTGATCTCCCCCGACGCGATATTCAGGTTGACGTTTTTGAGCGCATGGAAGCTGCCGTAATACAGCTCCATGTCTTTGACGGTAAATGCATCGGCCATAGGGCTTTATTCCCTGCCTTTCATCATCATTTTCGCAATCCGCGAGGAACCGAGGTTGATGAGCAGCACCAACGCCAGCAAAACGACGCTCGTGGCATACGCCTGCTCGGTGTAAAGCCCCTCGGAGGCCTGTATGTACATGTGCAGCGCCAGCGTGCTGCCCGATTTCGTCAGTCCGGCGATTCGCTCCACCGTGCCGGAGGTATACATCAGCGCGGCCGTTTCGCCCACGATGCGCCCGATGGCCAGAATCACGCCTGAGAGAATACCGGGGATGGCTGTGGGCAGCACGATGCGCGCCACCGTGCGCAGCCGCCCCGCGCCCAGCCCAAAGCTCCCCTCGCGGTACATATCCGGCACGGAGAGCAGCGCCTCCTCCGTCGTGCGCATAATCAGCGGCAGAATCATAATCGACAGCGTCAGCGCGCCGGAGAGCATCGAGTACCCAAAATGCAGCTTGCCCGAGAAAAACAGCATGCCGAACAGGCCGTAGACGATCGAAGGGATGCCCGAAAGCGTCTCCGTCGTCACCCGCACCAGCGAAACGATTTTGCTCCCCTTTTTGGCGTATTCCACCAGATAGATGGCCGAGCCGACGCCGAACGGCACCGCGACCAGCAGCGAGAACAGCGTCATCGTGCAGGTGTTGATGATGGCGGGCAGCATCGACTGGTTTTCCGACGTATACGTCAGCGCGAACATCTCCGGCCGCAGGTTCGGCACGCCGCGAACGAGCACATAGCTCACCAGAAAGCCCAGCACCAGCACCGTCACCGCCGCCGCCAGATGCGTCAGCAGCGCCAGCACCAGTGACCCGAAATGGTTTTTATATCGCCTCATGCCTTTTTCCCCCTCTTGAGCGCGGAGAAGCACAGGTTAATCAGCAGGATGAACACGAACAGCACCACACCCGTGGCGATCAGCGCCTCGCGGTGCAGCCCGGTCGCGTAGCCCATCTCGATGACGATGTTGCCCGTTAGCGTGCGCACGCCCTGCAAAATGCCCTTGGGCATGCGCGGCTGGTTGCCCGCCACCATGATGACGGCCATCGTCTCGCCCATCGCGCGCCCCACGCCCAGCACAATCCCCGCCAGAATACCGCTCTTCGCGGCGGGCACGACGGCGGTATACACGCTGCGCTCGTGCGTCGCGCCCAGCGCCAGCGCGCCCTCGTAATAGCTCGTCGGCACGGCGCGCAGCGCGGGCTCGACCACACCGATGATCGTCGGCAGAATCATAATCGCCAGCAGGATCGACGCGGTGAGCATCGCGTTGCCGCTGCCGTCCCATCTTTCGCCGAGCGCGCGCACCGCGGGCACGAGCACCACAATGCCGAAAAAACCGTATACCACCGACGGAATCCCCGCCAGCAGCTCCACCGCGGGCTTGAGCACGCGATACAGCCCCTTCGGGCAGAAGAACGCCAGATAAACCGCCGTCAGCAGCGCCACCGGCACGCCCAGCAGCAGCGCGCCCGCCGTCACGTATACGCTGCCCACAATCATCGGGAAAATGCCGTAGATATCCGCGCCGGGCTTCCATCGCGTGCCGGAAAGGAATTTCAGCACGCCGATTTCCCCCATCGCGGGCAGGCCGTTGGCCAGCAGAAACGCGCAGATCAGCGCCACACACAGCACGGATACGCACGCCGCCGCCAGAAAGACATATTCCATCACGCGCTCCAGCAGCGCCCGTTTTTTGTAGCTTCGCTCCATATCATCACCCGCAAAAAAATTCCACTGCCGCGCCACCCCCCTCAGGGAACCGCCTCGGCAGTGGAAGGATGTTTTTTTACTTCACCATCTCATTCCACTTCGTCGCATCGCCGAGGAAGATGGAAGCGATCTGCTCGACGGTCATATCCTCCGTCGGGTTTTCCAGATTGACGATCACGGCGATGCCGTCCATCGCGATGGCCTGATGCGCCAGCGCCGCCGCCTCGTCCTCCTTCAGCTCGCGGGAGGCCATGCCGATGTCGTAGGTGCCCTCGATGGCGGAGGTCATGCCGGTGGTGGAATCGCTCGTCAGCAGCTCGATGTCCGCGTTCGCGTTGACCGCCTTATAGGCCTCGATCAGCTTCACCATCACCGGGGACACGGAGGAAGAACCGCCGACGACCAGCTTGCCGCTCGCGCCGTTGGCCGCATAGGCCGCCGCGTCGCTGCTGCCGACATAACCGTTCTCATTGATGATCGCCTGACCCTCGGCGCTCATCACGTAGGCGATGAAGTCCTTGGAAAGGTCGCTCTGGCCGTCCGCCTTGTAGGCGATGTTGAACGGGCGCGCGATCTTGTAGCTGCCGTCGGCCACGTTCTGCGCCGTCGCCTCAACGCCCTCGATCTTCACGGCCTTCACCGTCTCGTTCAGCGAGCCGAGGGAGACGTAGCCGATCGCCTGCGTGTCGCCCGCGACGGTCATCAGCATAGCGGCGGTGTTGTTGGTGATCTGCGCGTCGTCGGTGGTCATATCGACCTTCTTGCCGTCGATCTTCTGCTCCACGCCCGTCAGCTCGACAAACGCGCCGCGCGTGCCGGAGCCCTCCTCGCGGGAGATGACGGTGATGGATTTGTCCGCGCTGAAATCCGCGCAGGCGGTCGAGGCCACACAGGTCAGGGCAAGCGCGGCCAGCGCCGCGATTTTGGCAATCTTGTTCATGTTGATTTTCTCCTCTTTCTTCACGTTCTTTGAGTGAATGTCGGGATTTTTTTCATCCTCATCTGAGAACGAGGTTATTGTAAAACCGACGTGTAAAATCAAAAAGCGCAAACGTGTAAAAAAAGGGAAAAGATCAGGAAAAGCGGAATATGCCCCGTTTTTAGCATTTTCCGCCATAGACAAAGAGCCATTCTCCCGCTCCGGGAGAATGACTCTCAGTTTGTTGACATAAGCAAACTTGGCTTGGATAGCAAAATCAAGAAATCCAGCTATTCTTTCATTTGCAGAAAGGGCTATTCTCCCCCCTTCGGGGGGAGAATAGCTTTTTGTCTACAGTCTGAGAGCCATTCTTCCGTTTCGGAAGAATGACTCTCTTGATTGCCCGCGCGGCGTTACCCCTGCGTCTCCAGCTTCTCGCAGCCGCGCAGCATCGCGCTTCTGGCGCGCGGGTTGCGCTCGATCTCCTGCGCGTCCGGCTTGATGCCGCCGCCGCCCAAAACGCGCACGACCGGCTTTTTGCCGCAGATGCACACCGGGATTTTCGGCGGGCAGGTGCAGGGATTCGCCAGCCGCCGGAACGTCTGCTTGACGATGCGATCCTCCAGCGAGTGGAACGTCAGCACCGCCAGATGGCCGCCGGGATTCAGCAGCTCCACCATGTCCTCCAGCGCCTTTTTGAGCGGGTCCAGCTCGTCGTTGACCGCGATGCGCAGCGCCTGAAACGTGCGGCGCGCGCTGTGGCCGTTGTCCTGCATGCGCACCTTTTTGGGGATGGCCGCGTCCACGCACGCCACCAGATCGCCCGTCGTCTCCAGCGGCTTCTGCGCGCGGTGCTCGCAGATGATCTGCGCGATGCGCGCCGCCCATTTCTCCTCCGAGTAATCGCGCAGAATGCGGGTGATCTCCGCCGCGCTCCATGTGTTGACGATCTCCCGCGCCGTCAGCGGCTGATCCTGATCCATGCGCATGTCCAGCGGCGCGTCCGCGTGGTAGGAGAAGCCGCGCTCGGCGGTGTCGAGCTGATGGCTGCTCACGCCGAGGTCGATCATCATGCCGTCGATTTTTTCCACGCCGCGCTCAGCCAGCAGCGCCTTGACGTCGTGAAAATTGCCCTTGACGGCGGTGAAGTTGCCCGCCGCGCCGAGGCGCTCCGTCGCCGCCGCCAGCGCGTCGTTGTCGCGGTCGATGCCGTAGAGGTGCCCCGTGCCGTTCAGCCGACGCAGAATCTCCGCGCTGTGGCCGCCGCCGCCCAGCGTGCCGTCCACATAGACGCCGCCCTCGCGCACGTCGAGCATATCCACCGTGGGCATGAGCATCACGCTCACATGTTCAAAATTCATCGCTTGTCCCTTTCTTCCCTCAGCACCGTTCTCATCTCGCCGATCAGATACAGCGAGCCCGCGCAGACGACATTGCCCTCCGGCCCGGCCAGCCGCCGTGCCTCTTCCAGCGCATCCTTCACATGGGCAAAGGCGTAGGCGCGGATCCCCTGCGCCTCAAATTCCTTCGCCAGCTCCCCGGCGGGCATGGCGCGCGGGTTATTCGGCTGGGTGCAGACGACGCAGCGCACGCGCGCGGCGAGGCGCTGGCACATTTTTTCCGTCTCCTTGTCGCGCATCATCGCGCTGATGAGCACGGTGTTCTCCTTCGGCATCCACCGGTCGAGGTAGCCGCAGAGCGCGCGAACGCCGGGGTCGTTGTGCGCGCCGTCGAGCAGCACGCGCCCAAAGTATTCCAGCCGACCCGGCCAATGCACGTCCGCCAGCCCCGCGCGAACGGCGCTTGTCGGAATTTTGAAGCCCTTTTTCTTGAGCGCCAGCAGCGCGCCCAGCGCCGCGCAGGCGTTATCCGCCTGATGACGGCCGCAGAGGGAGACGGTCAGCGCTTTGAGCCGCTCGCCGCCGAAAGCCACGTCGAACGTGATCCGCGTGCGCTCTTCCCTGATGTTTTCCGCCGTCAGGGAAAGGATGGGCAGCTCCTTGCCCTTCGCCGCCGCCAGCAGCACGCCGCGCGCGGCCTTTTCCTGCCGCCCCAGCACGACGGGCACGCCGGGCTTCATAATCCCCGCCTTTTCCAGCGCGATCTGCTCGATCGTGTCGCCGAGGAACTGCATGTGATCCATGCCGACCTCGGTAATGACGCTGACCGCCGGGGTGATGATATTCGTCGGGTCGAGCCGGCCGCCGAGACCGACCTCGATCACCGCGACATTGACCTTTTCCTTCGCGAAACAGCAAAACGCGAGCGCCGTGCCCAGTTCGAACTCGGTGATCTGCACGCCGTCCTTTTCGCAGGCCTCCACCGCAGGCCATACGCTTTCCACCAGCGCGGCCAGCTTGTCGCCCGCAATCGGTTCGCCGTTGATGCGGATGCGCTCGTTGTATACCTCGATATACGGCGAGGTATACAGTCCGGTCTTGTACCCCGCCGCGCGGAGCATGCGCTCGATCATCGCGCAGCAGGAACCCTTGCCGTTCGTTCCGGCGACGTGCACCATGGTCAGCTTTTCCTGCGGATTGCCGAGCCTGCCCATCAGCGCGCGCATATTTTCAAGGCCGTTTTTGCAGCCGGTCGGGTAAACGCTGTGAATCTTTTCAATCGCTTCTTTTTCCGTCATGGGGAATCCCCCCTTTCATCCTTTTTTATAAGCCATAAAAGAAGGGTTGTCAAGCCCGAATCGTCCTGACAGCCCTTTGATACGAATTCGCAGTTAAAATGCTTAACAGAGCGCATCAGATTTTTTGTTCTGACGAAGCCAAGTGAAGTGAGGCGTACTGGAGGTACGTTGAACGGAACGAGGCAAAGTCAGAGCGAAAAAGATGGTGCGCGGATTAAGCCATTTTAACAAGAATTAGTATGAGATTTACATATTTGCGAGATCCTCGATGCGCGCGTTCAGCTTGGCCAGCTTGTCGCGGGCGACGGCCAGCTTTTCGCGCTCCTGCTCGACGAGCTGCGCCGGGGCCTTGCCCGTGAAGCCGGGGTTATTCAGCTTCGCTTCGCCGCGTTCGATGTCGTGCTGCACGCTGTCGCGCTCCTTGGTCAGGCGCGCGGTCTCCTTGGCCACGTCCACAAGGTCGCCCAGCGGGATGAACAGCTCGGCCGCTTCGCTGACGGCGGAAACCGTCTTGGCCGGGGCTTCCTCATCCTGCGCGAGGAGCTGCATGCCGCTCGCCCACGCGAGGCGGCCGAAGTACTCGCCCGCGCCCGCCATGGCGTGCTCCCAGCCCGCCTTCGGGCGGACGATCAGGTGCGCGCGGCGGCCGACGGAAACGTTCATCTCCGCGCGGAGATTGCGGACGGCGCGGATCACGTCCATCACGCCCTCCATCTCGTGCGCTTCCTGCGGGAAATTCATCGCGTCGTCAACCTTCGGCCAGTCGGAAAGCATGATCGTGCCCTCCGTGCCGGGGATGTAGCGATACACCTCGTCGGTGATGAACGGCATGAACGGGTGAAGCATCTTGAGCAGGCAGATGAGCACATGGCGCAGCACGGCCAGCGTCGCCGCGCGGCCCTCGCCGTTCAGGCTGACCTTCGCCAGCTCGATGTACCAGTCGCAGAACTCGCTCCACGCGAAATCATAAATCTTCTGCGCGGCCAAACCGAGGTCATAATCCTCAAAGTGCGCGCTGACCTCGCGGATGGTGTCGTTCAGGCGGGTGAGAATCCACTGGTCGGCGGCGCAGAGCGTCTTGCCTTCCAGCGTCTCCGCCTCGTCGCCCATGTTCATCAGCACAAAGCGGCTCGCGTTCCAGATCTTGTTGGCGAAGTTGCGGGCGGATTCGACCTTGTCCGTGGAGAAGCGCATGTCGTTTCCGGGGCTGACGCCCATGACCAGCGAGAAGCGCAGCGCGTCCGCGCCGTACTGGTCGATAATCTCCAGCGGATCGACGCCGTTGCCCAGCGACTTGCTCATCTTGCGCCCCTGCGCGTCGCGCACAAGGCCGTGAATCAGCACGGTGTGGAAGGGCGGCTTGCCCATCTGCTCGATGCCCGAGAAGATCATGCGGGCGACCCAGAAGAAGATGATGTCGTAGCCCGTCACCAGCACGCTGGTCGGATAGAAATACGACAGATCGGCGGTCTGCTCCGGCCAGCCGAGCGTGGAGAACGGCCACAGCGCGGAGGAGAACCAGGTATCCAGCACGTCCTCATCCTGCGCAAGGTGCGTGCAGCCGCACTTCGGGCAGACGGTCGGCGTTTCGCGCGCGACGATGACCTCGCCGCAGTCGTCGCAATACCACGCCGGGATGCGGTGACCCCACCAGAGCTGGCGGGAGATGCACCAGTCGCGGATGTTCTCCATCCACGTCATGTAATTCTTCGCGAAGCGCTCCGGCACAAAGCGAACCTCGCCGCTTCTGACGCACTCGACGGCCGGCTTGGCCAGCGGCGCCATCTTCACAAACCACTGCTTGGAAACCATCGGCTCGATGGTCGTGTGGCAGCGGTAGCACGTGCCGACCTCGTGCGCCAGCGGCTCGACGCGCTTGAGATAGCCGCCCGCTTCCAGATCCTTGACGATGGCCTTGCGGGCCTCCATCGTCGTCATGCCCGCGTACTTGCCGCAGTCGATCACGCGCGGCTCGCCGACGGTCGCCTTGCCGCTGGCAAAGAGCGCGTCGTTTTCCGCCTTCTCCTTCGCGCCGGTCATGCGGCCGTCATAGGTGAACACGCGGACGATGGGCAGGTTGTGGCGCTGGCCGACCTCAAAGTCGTTCGGGTCGTGCGCCGGGGTGATCTTCACGACGCCGGTGCCCTTTTCCATGTCGGCATGCTCGTCGCAGACGATCGGAATTTCGACGTTCATCAGCGGCAGGATGACGTGGCAGCCGTGCAGATGCGCATAGCGCGGGTCGTTTTCGTTGATGGCCACGGCGGTATCGCCCAGCATCGTCTCCGGGCGGGTCGTCGCCAGTTCAAGCTGCTCGCCCGTCTCCTTAACGGTGTAGAGCAGGTGCCAGAAGTGACCCTCCTGCTCCTGATACTCCACCTCCGCGTCGGAAATGGAGGTGTTGCAGCACGGGCACCAGTTGACCATGCGGTTGCCGCGGTAGATCAGCCCCTTTTCGTAGAGGCTGTTGAAGACCTCAGTGACGGCCTTGCTGCATCCCTCGTCCATGGTGAAGCGCTCGCGGCTCCAGTCGCAGCTATTGCCCATGCGGCGGGTCTGGCGGACGATGCGTCCGCCGTATTCGTTCTTCCATGCCCACGCGCGGCGCAGGAATTCCTCGCGGCCGACGTCGTGCTTGTCGAGCCCTTCCTTGCGCATGGCCTCGACAATCTTCACCTCTGTGGCGATGGAGGCGTGATCCGTGCCCGGCAGCCAGAGCGTCGGGTCGCCCTTCATGCGGTGGTAGCGCGTCAGGCTGTCCTGAAGCACGCCGTCCATCGCGTGACCCATGTGAAGCTGGCCGGTGATGTTCGGCGGCGGCATCACGATGGTAAAGGGCTGCTTGCCCTCCACGCGGTGCGCCACGAACGCGCCGGTCTCCTCCCACTCCTTGTAGAGCTCTCCTTCGATGGCCTGCGGGTTATACACCTTGTCCATCTGAGCGGCTTTGTTTTCCATAGTCGTTTCCTTTCTCTCTATGCTCCATTAAACGGTAAACACCATCAATGCGCCGACGACGGCCAGCGCCACGCCGAGCAACTTCATCTGCGGCACGTTCTTCTCCCTGTGGCAGAGCTTGTCGCTGAAAAACGTCAGCAGCGCGCCGACCGCCAGGGCGCAGATTCCCGGAATCATACCCGCCTGAAAATTCATACGCATGTCTCCCTTGTGACGGAAGGAGTAAAAAAACGCAGACCGCCTCGCCCCAAAGGACGCAGCGCTCTGCGTGGTACCACCTTCATTTACACCCAAAAGGATGCCTCTTTGCGCTGTATCGGGCGCACCCTGTCCCTCCAAAGCGACCTTCCGCGCGCGCTCTCTCCGAATCGCCTTGCAGCCCATGGGCGATTCTCTCTGACGGCGGCACGCGCGTACTCCTCTTTTTCAACGGGAAGCTCATATACATGGATTATTATAGGCGGTTTTCGCCGGGTTGTCAACGGATTTCTTTTTTCATCCGTTCCACCTTTCCAACAGCGCCCGCCCCAGCTCGCTGTCAACGTCCACCTTGCGGGCAAAGCAGCAATCCGAGGCGCTCATTTTTTCCAAATCGCCCATGTTCAGCACGGCGGGCAGGCCGCGCTCCGGCTCGTTCCAGATGGAAAAATGCAGCTCCCGGTTGACGATCCGCTGCTCAAACGCCGTGCCGGAAAACACATTCTGAAAATAAAACTCCTCCGGAATATACGTCGTGCGGAGCTTGCGCAGCAGCCTCTTCCCCGCGCGGCCGGAGACGGCGTACTGCGCCGCGTCGCGCGGCAGGCTCAGCCAGACCATACCCTTATACGGCAGCGTCAGCCTGCGCCGGATGTGCAGCATATCCTGCCAGCGGTCGATGCGGCCGACCCAGTTCTGCGTCCTCTCCGACGGATCACGGTAGTTGAGCCAATGCATGAAGTGATAATGCTCGTAGCGGTGCGCCAGCTCCGGGTTTTCCGCCGTGCTCAGCCGCTGCATGAACAGGCGCGTCTCGCCCGCAAACCGCCGCTCCATCTCGTCCGCGCAGAGCAGCGGCACATCCTGCGCGCTCATCAGGTGCAGATAATCTACGCGCTCATCCTCAAGCGCCATGCGGCACAGGTCGAGCAGCGCGTAGAGGTGGCAGACGCTGCCCCAGTTGACCTTATATTTACGAATCGCGCGCACATTGGGCAGCGCGTTCAGTTCGTCCACCTGCCGCGCCGTAATCGCCCCCTGCGCGTCCGCGTGGATCACGCAGAGCCCCCTTTGGCTCAGCGCCAGCGTCAGCGTTTTGAGTGCCTCATAATCCTTATAAGCCGTGATGACAAACGCCTGCATGGTTTCATCCTTTCCGGGGATACGTTGAGGGCTTTGCCCTCAAACACCCAACAGGAACCCGAGGTTCCTGTACCTCCCGCCTCTTCAATCATACCGTTTTTCAAACGCAAAAGAGCCGCTGAAATCAGCGGCTCGCGATCTCTATTCTATTTTACAGGATATACTGCCTCATGTCCAGCTTTTTACCGTCTCCTCCGAGGTGTTCGGCCACATAATCGCCGTTGATCGTCACATCCACGTCCGGCATATCGCCGCCCGCGTTGAAGGAGATATCCTCCAGCATCTTTTCAAACAGCGTATGCAGGCGGCGCGCGCCGATATCCTCGCGGGTTTCGTTTTCCTGCTGCGCGGCCTGCGCCAGCGCGTCCAGCGCGGATTCCTCAAAGTGCAGATGCACGTGATCGACGGCCAGCAGCGCCTCGTATTGGCGGGTCAGCGCGTTATCCGTCTGGCTCAGAATCGCCTTGAAATCCTCGCGGGTCAGCGGCTTCAAATTCACGCGCACCGGGAAACGCCCCTGCAATTCGGGAATGAGATCCGTCACCTTCGCCACATGGAACGCGCCCGCCGCGATAAAGAGCATGTAATCCGTCTTGACCACGCCGTATTTGGTGTTCACCGTGCTGCCCTCGACGATCGGCAGGATGTCGCGCTGAACGCCCTCGCGGCTCACATCCGGGCCGTTGGCGGAGCGCCCGGCCACCTTGTCGATCTCGTCGATGAAGATGATGCCGTCCTGCTCGGCGCGGCGCAGGGCTTCCTCCGTCACCGCGTCCATGTCGATCAGCTTATCCTCTTCCTCGGCGACCAGCAGGCGGCGCGCGTCGGCAACTTTCATGCGGCGCATCTTGGTCTTTTTGGGCATCATGTCGCCCATCATCGAGCCGATGTTCACGCTCGCGCCGTTGATCTCCACGTCCTTCGGCGCGTCCTCCACCTCGACCTCGATCTCCACGTCCTCCAGCTCGCCGCGCTGAAGCTGGGCGCGCAGCTCGTCCGCCTTCTGGGCGATGCGCTGCTTTTCCTCGGCGGGCAGCTCCGGCTGCTTGGGTTTGTTGCCCAGCAGCACATCAATCGGGTTGACCGGCTTGCGGTTCGGGTGCAGAATCAGGTCGATGATGCGCTCCTCGGCGAGCACGGTCGCGCGCGCCTTGACCTTCTGGCTGGCCTTCTCCTTGCAGATCCGCACGCTGGCCTCGACCAGATCGCGGATGATGCTCTCCACGTCGCGGCCGACATAGCCGACCTCGGTGAATTTCGTCGCCTCAACCTTGACAAACGGCGCGTCCACCAGCTTGGCCAGACGGCGGGCGATTTCGGTCTTGCCCACGCCCGTCGGGCCGACCATCAGGATGTTTTTGGGCACGATTTCATCCCGGAGTTCCTCCGGAAGCTGCGCGCGGCGATAGCGGTTGCGCAGGGCGACGGCGACGGCGCGCTTGGCCTCGTCCTGACCGATGATATAGCGATCCAGCTCGCGAACAACCTGTTTCGGCGTCAATTCCATATCAGGCATCCTCCACAATCACGTTATGGTTGGTGAACACGCAGATATCCGCCGCGATATGCAGCGCCTTTTCGGCGATTTCGTGCGCGGAAAGATCGGTGTTCTCCTTGAGGGCGCGCGCGGCGGCCATCGCATAGTTGCCGCCGGAGCCGACGGCCGCAATGCCGTCATCCGGCTCGATGACCTCGCCCGTGCCGGAGACGATCATCAGCGTTTCGCCGCTGGCGACGATCAGCATGGCCTCCAGCTTGCGCATGGCCTTGTCATTGCGCCATTCCTGCGCCAGCTCGACGGCGGCGCGCTCCAGATTGCCGGAATACTGCTCCAGCTTCGCCTCAAAGCGGTCGCAGAGCGCAAAGGCGTCCGAAACCGTTCCGGCAAAGCCGGTGACGACCTTGCCGCCGTAGATGCGGCGAACCTTGTGCGCGGTCGCCTTGAAGATGGTGCTTTCGCCCATCGTCACCTGACCGTCGCCCGCGACGGCGATTTTGCCGTTCTTCCTGACGGCGCAGATGGTGGTGCCCTTGAGTGTCATCTATGTTTACCTCCGATACGTTGCACTGGGTTATGCCGGGACGCTGTCCCGGCAACTCCTTCCGTCTGCCTTCGGCAGCCACCTCCCTCTAGGAGGGAGGCGCTTCGTATATGCTTCCATTCCGCTCAAAAACTTCTTTTGAGCCGCATCTCTGCCTCAGCGGTTTCCTCTTTGAGGAAACCGACTGAAGGAGTTCGTTTTCTTATTATAACACGCCGTCCCGATTTTGAACAGGGCGGCGTGCGGGGAGTCAGTTTTGAAGCGTCCGGTCGAAATCGCAGGCCAGCGGATTGCTGCGGATGGCCTCGATGGTATCCAGCGCGCGCGCCGCGACGTGGGCATAACGCTCCTGCTTGTTGCGGATGCGCTTTTCGCAGGAATCAATCAGGCCGAAATTGGCGTTCATCGGCTGGAAATCGGCCGTCGCGCCGGAAACATGGTGCGCCAGCGCGCCGATGGCCGTGCGTGTCGTGAAATCAACCGGCGGCAGGCCGAGCATGCGCCGCGCCAGCGAAATGCCCGCGACGAGGCCGCTGGAGGCGCTCTCCACATAGCCCTCCACGCCGGTCATCTGCCCGGCGAAATACAGACCGGGGCGGCCGATCATGCCATATTGCGCGTTGAGGAAGCCCGGCGAATGGAGAAACGTGTTGCGGTGCATCACGCCGTAGCGCAGGAACTCCGCATTTTCAAGGCCGGGGATCATGGAGAAGACGCGCTTCTGCTCGCCCCACTTGAGCCGCGTCTGGAAGCCGACGAGGTTATACATCGTCCCCGCGCCGTTCTCCGCGCGGAGCTGCACGGCGGCGTAGGGCTCGCGCCCGGTTCGGGGATCGACGAGGCCGACGGGCTTCATCGGCCCGAACGCCATCACCATTTCCCCGCGCGCGGCCATCACCTCGATGGGCATGCAGCCCTCGAAGACCTGCGTGCCGTCAAACCCGTGCACATCGGCCTTTTCGGCGGTCAGCAGCGCCTGATAAAACGCCTCGTATTCCTCGCGGTTCATCGGGCAGTTGAGGTAATCGTCGCCGCGGCCGTATCGCCCCTGCCGGAACACCTTCGTCATATCCAGCGATTCGCCGGAGACGATCGGCGCGGCCGCGTCGTAAAAATTCAGCGTTTGCAGCCCCGGCAGCGCGGCGATTTTCTCCGCCAGCTTATCGCTGGTCAGCGGCCCCGTGGCGATGACGGCGTTGGTCTGCGGCAGCTCATCCGCCTCGCGGAGGACGACCTCAATCAGCGGATGGCTGCGCACGGCCTGCGTCACATAATCCGAAAACTTTTCGCGATCCACCGCCAGCGCGCCGCCCGCGGGCACGCGCGTCGCGTCCGCCGCCTTGAGGATGAGGCTGCCAAGCTGGCGCATCTCCTCCTTGAGCAGGCCGACGGCGTTGGTCAGCTGGTCGCTTCTGAGCGAATTGGAGCAAACCAATTCGGCAAAGCCCGCGCTGTGGTGCGCAGGCGTAAAGGCGTGGGGCTTCATTTCGTGCAGGGTCACGGGCACGCCGCGCTGGGCAAGCTGCCACGCCGCCTCGCACCCCGCTAGCCCCGCGCCGATCACAATCGCTCTTTCCATCATTCGTTCTCTTCCTGCGGCGCGGGAATGCGCTCGCGGCAGGTTTCGTTCGCACAGACGTAGAAATCGCCTTTTTTCGTGCGGGAAAGCGTCATGTAGCTTCCGCACTTCGGGCACTTCTCCCGAACCGGCATCTCCCAGGAGACGAAATCGCATTCCGGGTAGCGCTCGCAGCCGTAGAACTTGCGCCCCTTGCGCGAGGTCTTCTGCAAGAGCTTGCCGCCGCACTTCGGGCAGGGCGCGTCGATTTCAATCTGAATCGCCTTCGTGTTGCGGCAGTCCGGGAAGTTCGGGCAGGCCAAAAACCGGCCGTAGCGCCCCAGCTTGTAGACCATCATCGCGCCGCACTTGTCGCAGGGCACGTCGGAAACCTCGTCCTTGATTTCGACCTTTTCGATCTTGGCCTCCGCGTTTTCCAGCGTCTTTTCAAACGGGCCGTAGAAATCGGAGAGCACCTTGTGCCAATCCAGCTTGCCCTCTTCCACCTCGTCAAGCTGCTCCTCCATGCCGGCGGTGAAGGCGATATCCACGATATCCGCGAAATACTCCTCCATCATGTTGGTAATCATAATGCCCAGCTCGGTCGGGAAGAGCTGCTTCTTTTCGCGCATGACGTACCCGCGCGCCAAAATGGTGGAGATCGTCGGCGCGTAGGTGGACGGGCGGCCGATGCCCTTTTCCTCCAGCGCGCGCACCAGCGAAGCCTCCGTGTAGCGCGGCGGCGCCTGCGTGAAGTGCTGCGTGGCCTCGTCGCCCAGCAGCTCCGCCTTGTCGCCCTCGTTCACGTCCGCCATCGCGCCGGCCTGCGCCTCATCCTGCGCGGGTGCGTCGTCCGTGCCTTCTTCATACACCGCCGTGAAGCCCGCGAATTTCAGCCGCTCGGCGCTCGAACGCAGAACCGCGCCGCTCTCGGAGGCGATTTCAATCTGCTGGGTTTCATACAGCGCGTCCGCCATCTGGCAGGCGACAAAGCGCAGATACACCAGCTTGTACAGGTTAAACTGATCCTTGGTCAGCGAGGCCTTGATCTCCTCCGGCCGCAGGTCGATGTTCGCCGGGCGGATGGCCTCGTGCGCGTCCTGCGCGCTCTTGCGCCCCTTGTAGACGTTCGGCTTCTCCGGCACATATTCCGCGCCGTAACGCGCCGCAATCGCCTCGCGCGCGGCGGCCACCGCCTCGTCGCTCAGGCGGACGCTGTCGGTACGGATGTAGGAAATCAGGCCCAGCGTGCCGCGCCCCTCGATGTCCACGCCCTCGTAGAGCTGCTGGGCGATCTGCATCGTCTTGGCCGTGGTGAAGCCGAGCTTTCGGCTGGCCTCCTGCTGCAAATTGGAGGTCGTGAACGGCGGGGCGGGATGCTTGCGCTTTTCGCCGCGCTTCACACTGCGGATGACAAAGCCGCCCTGTTCCACGCGCGCCTTCGCCGCGTCCGCCTGCGCCTGATCGGAAAGGCTCACGCGCTCGCCGTCCAGCGCGATCAGCCGCGCATGGAGCTGTTTGCCGCCCGCGCGCAGCTCCGCGTCCACAAACCAGTATTCCTCCGGCTCAAACTGCTCGATCTCGTGCTCGCGGTCAACCACCATGCGCGTGGCGACGGACTGCACGCGCCCCGCGGACAGCCCCTTCTTGATCTTCACCCAGAGCAGCGGGCTGATCTTGTAGCCCACCAGCCGGTCGAGCAGGCGGCGCGCCTGCTGGGCGTTGACGAGCTGCATATTCACCGCGCGCGGCTGCTTAATCGCGCTCTTGACCGTCTTTTCCGTGATCTCGTTGAATTCCACGCGGCATTCGCTCTCCGGGTCGATGCCCAGAATGGTCGCCAAATGCCACGAAATCGCCTCGCCCTCGCGGTCAGGGTCCGTTGCGAGGATGATGGATTTCGCGCCCTTCGCCTCTTTGCGGATGCGCTCGAGCACCTCGCCCCGGCCGCGAATGGTGATGTACTTCGGTTCAAAATCGTGCTCGACGTCCACGCCAAGCTGGGATTTGGGCAAATCCCGAACGTGCCCCTGCGAGGCCTCCACCTTGTAGTTTCGGCCTAAAAATTTCGAAATGGTGCGCGCCTTCGCGGGCGACTCCACGATAACCAGCTTGTATGCGGGCTTACGACTGTTCAAATCCAATTCCTCCAACGCGGCGGAAAAACCGCCGTATTCTCTTCACGCTTCAAAACACACACGCCTGAGCCAAGCGCGGGAAAATTCCCGCTTTTCCCCCGCCGGCGGCGGGATAAACGCGGCTCAAGGCAACTGCCAAACGTCAAAAAGGATACCAGCCCTTTTTGAATCTGTCAAGGCCGCAATTTGAATTTCGCAGGAAGTTTCTTCATTAGTATGCGGTTTTATGCGCGTTTTCAGCCCGTCATCTGCGTCCCCGGCGCGTATCTCGTTCCGGCCAGCGGCGTGACCAGCCCATCCATTTCCATCTCGATGAGCAGCGCGCCCAGCTCGTCGCTCTCCAGCCCGCTGACCGCGCAGAGCGCGTCAAAATCCGCCTCGCCCGCCAGAAGCGCGGCGCAGATCGCCCGCTGCGTTTCATCCAGCCCGCCGGGGATGTGCGGTTTCTTTTCCGCCGGCGCTTCCATCGGCGCAACCGCCGCCTGCGCGGCCTTCGGCGCGTCCTTCGGCTCGATCACCAGCGCGGAGAGGATATCTGCCGCGCCCGTCACCAGCCGCGCGCCCTCGCTGATGAGCATGTTGGGCAGCTGCGCGCCGGGGCTGTCCACATTGCCGGGCAGGGCGAACACCTCGCGCCCGTTTTCCAGCGTCCGCGTCGCGGTATTCAGCGCGCCGCTGCGCCGCGGCCCTTCCGTGACCAGCGTGCCCAGACACATGCCCGCGATGATGCGGTTGCGCTGCAAAAAGCTGTATCGGCTCGGCGGCGTTCCCGGCGCGTATTCGCTGACGACACTCCCGCCGCTTTCCAAAATCCGCCGCATCAGCGGCTCGTTCTCCTGCGGATAGGGCTTATCCAGCGCGCTGCCCAGCACGGCGACGGTTCGCCCGCCGCCATCCAGCGCGCCCGTATGCGCCGCCGCGTCGATGCCCAGCGCCAGACCGGAAACGACGCAGACGCCGGTTTGCGCCAGCTCGGCGGCGATTTCCCGCGTGTGCGTCAGGCCGTAGGCGCTCGCCCGCCGCGTGCCGACCACGGCGACGGGGAAGCGATCCGTCAAATCCGTCTCGCCGTAGACATAGAGCAGGTGCGGCGGGTGGGCGATCTGCCGAAGCAGCGGCGGATACTGCGCGTCCTCGCGCAGGACGAGCGCCATCTTCTTTTTCGCCAGGCCGCCAAGCAGGCGCGCTTCATCCGCAAGCGCGTGCCGGAGCAGCGCCAGCCCCTTTTCCTGAAGCTGCGCCGCGTACAGCCCCGGCTCGGCCAAAATCGCCAGCGCGCTCCCCGCCGCGCGCAGCGCCGCCTCCCGGCGGCCATAGCTCACGCCCGCACCGACCAGAATCGCCATCGCTTCGGATTCAAGCATGGCCTCGTTCCCCCCTTGCCGTTCTTTTGCGTTCTTTTCTGTTCATTGTAGAGAATTTCCGGCTTTCCGTCAAGCCCGGCCGAGGAAATGCAGAAAAAAGGGGCGTTTCCTCGGAAACGTCCCTTTTGAATCTTGAGTTTTACTTGGAGAGCGCGTCCTTCACGGCGTTCTTGATGGCGTCGGAGGTCACGGTCGCACCGGCCACGCCGTCCACGTCGGCGCTGTTCGCTTCGACGATCGCGGCAGGCACCTTTTCAAGCGCCGGGTCGGAGATACCCGCGGTTTCGTTCTGAGAAACGACCTCGACGGCGGCAATCTTGTCGCCATCCATCGTCACCTTCACGGTCACGTCGCCGCCCATGCCCTTCGCCGTGCCGAGCTTCTCGTTCTCGGCCAGCTCGACGGCGGGCTCGGCGGGCGCTTCTTCAGCCGTTTCGGCCACCGGCGCATTCGCATCGCCTTCGAGGATGTAGCTGCCGTCCGCATTCGCGCCAACCAGCTTCTTGCCCTCGGCGTTGATCAGATCGCCCGTGCCGGAAACCCACCAATCCAGATCCTGATTCAGCGTATACGCCCAATCCGGGAGCATGGCCGCATCCGCGTTCTGAAGAATCAACTGACCCGCCTTGTCGCTGCCCTCCGGGTAGCGATCCAGCAGACCGTCGTGATCCATGTCAATCGCGTTGACCTTGCCGCTGGCCTGCTCGAAGTCAAAGCCCAGCTCCTGCTTGTTGTTGACAATCTGGAGGATGTTGAAGTGCATGTAGTAGCAAACGCCGGTCATGGCCTCAATCACGTCCGGGTCGGCGTTCAGCGTCTCGATATACGCCGCGCGCTCCTCGTCCGTGGTCAGGTTCTTGGCCGCGGCGTCGCCGGTCGCGCAGCCCCAATACTGCGGGATGGAGAGGAACTTATCCTTCCAGTTTTCCAGCGCAGCCATGCGGCCCGCCAGCAGCCAGCTGGACGTGGTGGGCAGCTCGCCGTCGTAGTATTCCTGCGGCGTGCAGGCGCGCGGCACATAGTGATCCAGCTCAACCTCGACCATCAGGATGTTGCGATACTCCCACGCGGGATCAATGCCGTAGTTGCTGGCCAGAGAAGCGTCGATGTAGAACGAACCGCGGCCGTTGCGGATGTAGTTATCCACCGTCTGTCCCGGAGACATGACGCTGATCATCTGCCACTTGTCGGATTTCTCGTAGCCCTGAACCTCGTTGTTTTCGATGGTCAGATCGGTATTCGGCGCGATGCAGGCCCAGTAAGAGCCGACGGAGCTGTTGATGCCGCCGTTGGGGTTGGTGCTCAGCCAGTTGACCGAGCGGGTCAGCGGATCGTAGTACGGGCCGCGATAGCCGCGTCCATTCACCGGGGAGCGCCACTGGGTATCAAAGCCCGTCTCCGGGTACTTGGTGAAGTTGCCATAGTACGGCGTGGCGCGGTTGATGTACCAATAGTGAGAGGAATCCATGAGGAACTGGAGCGCCTCGTCCAGCTGCTCGCCGGAGAGCACTTCCTTGGAGGAAGCATCCGTCGCGTGGCTGTACGCATCCGGCCACTCCATTTCCTCAGCGATGCCGACAGCGGAAACCGCGCTCGCGGCGGCCATGACCATCGCGGCCATGCCGGTCAGCAATCTACGCGCATTTTTCATGTTCTTTTCCCCTTTCGAAAATCATAGTTGTTATTTTGACGACATGGTGCAAGCGTTCAGCTTCCTTTTTTCGACGATTTTATCGAAAAATCCGCTTCTTCATGCGCCTTTCGCCTTTTGCATTGACAATTATACATCAATGTCTCCAAAAGAGGAATGACCGATTTAGAAACAGGCATTTACCTTTCGGTATCATAGCGCTGCACGGCCTGCACAAAGCGCTTCACCTTTTCGGAAGGCGTTTGCGTGAAAATCAGGCCGTAGGGAATGCAGTACGGCCAATCAACCGGAATTGTCTTCATCAGCGGATACACGCCGTTCCACGGTTCGATGGTAATCATCAGGCAGCCGTTGTTGGCACACTCGTTGAAATAAGTCAAATCAAACCGGGGAAATTCCTGAATTTGGACGAGCGGATGGTTTCGGGTCAGTTCCTCCCGAAGCGCGTCCACATCCGCAATCCAGCCCGGTTCGCAGAGCATCAGCGTTTCATGCTGCAAATCGTCGATGCGCAGCCGTTTTCGTTCGGCCAGCGGGTGATTATACGGCACGGCGCAGCAGATGGGATAGCGGCGCAAAATGAGGTTGCCGCATTGGCTGCGCTCCTTAAATTCCTCGCTGGCAATGCCCGCAATCAGGTCGATCTCATTGCCGAAATTTTTGAGAAAAACGCTGTATCGTTCAAAATCGGTATCAAAGGAGACGAGCCGAATGTCGATGTCCTCCAACTCGCGATAGACCTTCTGCCAATATTCCAGCAGGAACGACGCGGGATTGAGCACCGACGTGCCGATATGGATGATCTCCTTTTTGCCGCGCGCCGCATTCTGCACGCGCTCCTCCACGCTGCGCGTCTCCCGAATCAGCGCCTGCGCGTCGTGATAGAGCGTATGCCCGGCGTTCGTCAGGCAGAGCCCCTGATGCGTTCGCTCAAAGAGCTGCACGCCGAGTTCCTTTTCCAGCAGATTGATCTGCTTCATCACAGCCGCCGGGGTGATGTATTCTTCCTTCGCCGCTTTGGTGAAACTCCCGGCGTTGGCCACGTTGATAAACACATCCAGCCGCGGGTTATACAGCATTGCCCTTCGCCCTCCGTTTTACTTCCAGTAATTCCCTTCCAGATTGCGATATCGCAGCGCTTCCAGAATATGCGCCTTGCCGATGTTCTCCTCCCCCGCGAGGTCGGCGATTGTCCGCGCGACCTTGCGCACCCGGCTGACCGCGCGCATGGAGAGGTTGTATTTGTCGCAGGCCTTGCCGATCAGCTCGCGGCAGGCGTCGTCCAGCGGGCAGAACTGTTCGAGTTGGCGCGCGGAAAGCTCCGCGTTGCTGCTGACGCCCTCGCCCGCGTATCGCGCCTGCTGCCGCCTGCGCGCGGCCTGCACACGCGCGTGAATCGCCTCGGAGGGCTCTTCCGGCGCGCTCTCGGTGATCTGGCGCACGGGGACGGCCGTGACCTCGAGCTGCATGTCGATTCTGTCCAACAGCGGCCCGGAGATACGCCCCAGATAGCGCGCGATTTCCTTCTGGGTGCAGCGGCAGGGCTGCGTCGAGCTGCCGTAATTGCCGCAGGGGCACGGGTTCATCGCCGCGACGAACATCGCCCGCGCGGGGTATTTCGCCTGCGCGCTGACGCGGACGACGCTGACAAAGCCATCCTCCAGCGGCTGGCGCAGGGCTTCCAGCGCGCCCCGGTCGTACTCCGGCAGCTCGTCGAGGAACAGCACGCCGTTGTGCGCGAGGCTGATTTCGCCGGGGCGCGCCTTCGTGCCGCCGCCGACCAGCGCCACCGCGCTGACCGTGTGATGCGGCGCGCGGAACGGCCGCTCGGCCATCAGCCCCGCGTCGGCCGCCAGCGTGCCCGCCGCGCTGTGGATGCGCGTCACTTCCAGCGCTTCCTCCAGCGTCATATCCGGCAGAATCCCCGGCAGGCAGCGCGCCATCATCGTCTTGCCGCTGCCCGGCGGGCCGATCATCAGCACGTTGTGGCCGCCCGCCGCCGCGATTTCCAGCGCGCGCTTCGCGCCCTTCTGGCCGCGCACATCCGCGAAATCGCACAGGATTTTCTTTTCGCCCAGCAGCTCGGCATAGGGTCTGGCGCGCAGCGGCTCGATCCTCCGCCTGCCGCGCAGATGGTCGATCGCCTCGCTCAGGTGCGCGACCGGCAGAACGTCCAGCCCCTCGATGCAGGCGGCCTCCGCCGCGTTGGACGCGGGCAGCATGATCGCGCGCAGGCCGCTTTCCTTCGCCGCAATGGCCATCGACAGCGCCCCGCGCACGCCCATCACCCCGCCGGAGAGCGACAGCTCGCCGACCGCCGCCATGCCCGCCATCGTCTCCGCGTCCAGCCGCCCCATCGACGCGAGAATCGCCAGCGCGATGGGCAGGTCGTAGGCCGGCCCCTCCTTGCGCACATCCGCCGGGGCGAGGTTGAGCGTCAGCCGCGCGACGGGGAAGGGCGTATGGCAGGCGGACATCGCCGCGCGCACCCGTTCCCGGCTCTCCTTCACCGCCGCATCCGGCAGACCGACAATTTCAAACATCGGCATGCCGTCCACACAATATGCCTCCACCGTCACCGGGTAGCCCTGTATGCCCGTCAGCCCCATACTCTGAACACTTGCAAGCACGGCAAACACTTCCATTTCGTTCTTCTTTGTTTACAGAAAGTATATCATACGCATCCTGCGCAGGCAAGCGGAAAGGGGAAGCCGCCGCCGAAAATCATCTTTTTCGGCCGCCGTGCGCGCTCAAACCGCGCCCGCATCCGTCCCCTTTTTATTTTCGCCCGCCCGATCGGTTGCAAATCTGTCAACCGAGGCGTATAATGGGAGCGGCGCTTTTTTGCGCTCCAAAGTCAATCACAAAGGAATTTTGCTGTCATGCGTTTTCAAACTGTTCACACCCCCACGTCGCTCACCGAAGGCCCGATCTCGCAGGCGCTGATCTCCTTCGCGCTCCCGCTGCTTCTGGGCAACCTGTTCCAGCAGCTCTATAACACGGCGGATTCCCTGATCGTCGGCAATTTTCTGGGCAGCGAGGCGCTGGCCGCCGTCAGCTCCTCCGGTAACCTGATCTTCCTGATGGTCGGTCTGGTCAACGGCGTCTCGATGGGCGCGGGCGTCGTCATCGCGCGCTATTTCGGCGCGAAGGATTACGACCGCATACAAAAGACCATCCACACGCTGCTGGCCTTCGGCCTCGTCGCGGGCGCGCTGCTGACGATTGTCGGCGTCGCGCTCTCCCCGGTGATGCTGCGGCTGATGGATACGCCGGAAACGGTTCTGCCCGATTCCATCAGCTATTTCCGCACCTATTTCACCGGCTCGCTGGCTTTCGTGCTCTATAACATCTGCATGGGCATTTTGCAGGCCGTCGGCGACAGCCGCCACCCGCTGCAATACCTGATTATTTCTTCCCTCGTCAACGTCGTGCTCGACCTGCTCTTTGTCGGCGTGTTCCACATGGGCGTGTGGTCCGCCGCCGCAGCGACGGCCATTTCCCAGTTGGTGAGCATGGCGCTTTGCCTGCTCCGCCTGATGCGAAGCGAACGCGCGTACCGCGTCAGCCTGCGGAAAATCCGCTTTGACAGGCGCGCGCTCCTCGAAATTCTGCAAAACGGCCTGCCCGCCGGTCTGCAAAACAGCATCATCTCCATCGGCAACGTCGTCGTGCAGAGCAACATCAACCAGTTCGGCGCGGCGGCCATGGCGGGCTGCGGCGCGCACAGCCGCATCGAGGGCTTCGGCTTCCTGCCCGTCACCTGCTTCACGATGGCGCTGACCACCTTCGTCAGCCAGAACCTCGGCGCGAAGGCGTATGACCGCGTGAAGAAGGGGATTCGCGTGGGCATTTTCTGCTCGGTGACGATTGCGGAAACCGTCGCGCTGCTGATCTTCATCTTCTCCCCGAAGCTGATCGGCCTGTTCACCGGCGACGCGGAATCCATCGCCTTCGGCGTGATGCATGAGCGCACGACGACGCCGTTCTTCTTTCTGCTGGCCTATTCGCACTGCATGGCCGCCATCTTCCGCGGCGCGGGCAAATCCACCGTGCCGATGCTGGTTATGATGCTCTGCTGGTGCATCATCCGGGTCATCTACGTCACCGTCGCCGTGAAGTTCTTCCCCGTGCTGCAGACGGTCTCCTGGGCGTATCCGATCACATGGGGGCTGAGCACGCTGGTGTTCACGCTCTATTACTTCAAGGCCGACTGGATGCATGCGTTCGAGCGGCGCGAAAAACACGCCTGATCGTCCTTTCGGCGCTCTCCCCCGTCGGCGGCTTCGCCGGCGGATTTTTTGTTTCTCCCGTTCGGGGCGCGCCCGTTCTGCCGAATATTGTATTTTCACACCCGTTTTTTTTGCACCTTTTCGCTTTTCAAGTCGAATCCTTTATGATATACTATATGATTGTTTGAAAGTAGCTCGGGAGCGTGTTTCGCGCTCCTTTACATCGCCCCCAAGGAGGATCAACCCATGCCTGATACGCCGATGCCCGGTTCGCTCGCGGCCGAAACCGCCCGCCGCCGGACGTTCGCCATTATCTCCCACCCCGACGCCGGTAAAACGACGCTGACCGAAAAGCTGCTGCTTTATTCGGGCGCGATTCGCACCGCCGGTTCCGTCAAAGCCCGCAAGAGCGACAAACACGCCACCAGCGACTGGATGGATATCGAGAAACAGCGCGGCATTTCCGTGACCTCCTCGGCCATGCAGTTCGAGTTTGACGGCTACCACATCAACATCCTCGATACCCCCGGCCACCAGGATTTCTCGGAGGATACCTACCGCGTGCTCGTCGCGGCGGACAGCGCCGTAATGCTCATCGACGCGGCCAAGGGCGTCGAGGCACAGACCATTAAGCTGTTCAAGGTCTGCCGCCTGCGAAACATCCCGATTTTCACCTTTGTCAACAAGATGGACCGCGCGGGCAAAGACCCGTTTGCCCTGATGGAGGAGATGGAGCAGGTGCTCGGTATTCGCGCCTGCCCGATTAACTGGCCCATCGGCACGGATGGCGATTTCAAGGGCGTTTACCACCGCGATACCCAGATGGTGGAGCTTTACGAATCCGGCGACCACGGCAAGACGCGCGTGGAGAAGCAGGATGTGCCGCTAAACGATCCGCAGCTTCCGGAGCTGCTCGGCGAGCGCCTCTACAAGCGCCTGACGGATGAAATCGAGCTGCTGGATATCGCGGGCGATTCCTTCGATCTGGATCTTGTGCGCAAGGGCGAGCTGACGCCGATGTTCTTCGGCTCGGCCATCACCAACTTCGGCGTCGAGCCGTTCCTGACCCGCTTCCTCGAATACTCCACCCCGCCCGCATCGCACGAGAGCGACGTGGGGCCGGTGGCGGCGGACGACCCGGATTTCTCCGGTTTCATCTTCAAGATTCAGGCCAACATGAACCCGGCGCACCGCGACCGTCTGGCCTTCATGCGCATCTGCTCGGGCGTGTTCACCAAGGGCATGACCGTCTGGCACAGCGGCAGCGGCAAGATGATTCAGCTCAAGCAGCCGCAGCAGTTCATGGCGGACGAGCGCGAGGCCGTTGAAAACGCCTATCCGGGCGACATCATCGGCCTGTTCGACCCCGGCATCTTCGCGCTGGGCGACTCGCTCTGCACGGGCAAAAAGCGCCGCTTCCCCGGCATTCCGATGTTCGCGCCGGAGTTCTTCGCCCGCGTGAGCAGCATCGACAGCCTCAAGCGCAAGCAGTTCGTCAAGGGCGTTTTGCAGCTCAGCGAGGAAGGCGCGATTCAGACCTTCAAGCGGCCGGGCATCGGCTTTGAGGAGATCATCGTCGGCGTGGTCGGCGTGCTCCAGTTCGAGGTGCTCGAACACCGCCTGAAGACGGAATACAACGCCGAGATCCGCCGCCAGCAGCTCCCCTACCGCTTCGTGCGCTGGATCACCAAGTCGCCGAAGGCCATCGAGGATTTGAAGCTCTCCAGCACCTCGTCTCTGGCCAAGGATGCGCGCGAGCGCGACGTGATCCTCTTTGAAAACGAGTGGTCGATCCGCTGGGCGCTTGAAAACAACGAAGGGCTGGAGCTGGCGGAAACCGCATCCCGTTTAGGCTGACATTCCCCCCTACTGACATAAAACCGACATATCAACAGAAAGAAGGGCTTCCATTTGGAAATGATTCGTGAAAACCTCCGCAACATCGCCATCATCGCGCACGTTGACCACGGCAAGACCACGCTCGTCAACGAGATGCTCAAGCAGGGCGGCGTTTTCCGCGAAAACCAGCAGGTTGCCGACCGCGTGATGGACAATAACGCCATCGAAAAGGAGCGCGGCATCACCATTCTGGCGAAGAATACCTCCATGTACTACAAGGACGTGAAGATCAACGTCGTCGATACCCCCGGCCACGCCGATTTCGGCGGCGAGGTCGAGCGCGTGCTCAAGATGGTGGACGGCGTTCTGCTGCTCATCGACTCGTTTGAAGGCCCGATGCCGCAGACCCGCTTCGTGCTCCAGCATGCGCTGGCGCTCGGCCTGCCGGTCATCATCGTCATCAACAAGATGGACCGCCCGGACGCGCGCTGCGAGGAAGTCTACAACGAGGCCTTCGACCTGATGATCGACCTCGGCGCGGACGAAAGCCAGCTCGATACCCCGGTCGTCTACGCCAGCGCCCGCGCCGGCACCGCGACGCTCGACCCGAACGTGCCGAGCGAAGACCTGCGCCCGCTGTTTGAAACCATCCTCAAGTACATCCCCGCACCGAAGGGCGACCCGGACGCGCCGGTGCAGATGCTCATCTCCACCATCGACTACAACGAGTTCGTCGGCCGTATCGGCATCGGCCGCATCTCCCGCGGCACGCTCAAGCTCAACAGCATGGCGACCCGCTGCAACAACCTCAACCCCGATCTCCACGAGAACTTCCGTCTGAGCAGCCTGTTCGCGTTCGAGGGGCTCAAGCGCGTGCCGGTGGAAAGCGCCAGCATGGGCGAGATCGTCGCCATCACGGGCATTGAGGACATTATGATCGGCGACACCATCTGCGCGCCGGATACCGTCGAGCCGCTGCCCTTCGTCAAGATCACCGAGCCGACCGTCGCCATGACCTTCTCCGTCAACGACAGCCCGTTCGCCGGCCGCGAGGGCACCTACGTCACCTCCCGCCACCTGCGCGCCCGCCTGATGCGCGAGCTGCAGACCGACGTTTCCCTCCGCGTGGAGGAGACCGACTCTGCCGATTCCTTCCGCGTCAGCGGCCGCGGCGAGCTGCACCTCTCCGTGCTCATCGAGAATATGCGCCGTCAGGGCTACGAGTTCCAGGTTTCCAAGCCGGAGGTGCTCTTCCACTATGACGAGAACGGCAACAAGCTCGAGCCGATGGAGCGGATGGTCGCCGACGTGCCCAGCGAGTACGCGGGCGCCGTCATCGAGAAGATCGGCCGCCGCCGCGGCGTGATGGATAACATGTCCGGCACCGACCGCGTGCGCCTCGAGTTCACCGTGCCGAGCCGCGGCCTGTTCGGCTACCGCAGCGAGTTTATGACCGATACCCGCGGCGAGGGCGTAATGAGCGCCGTGTTTGACCACTACGAGCCGTATAAGGGCGATATCCCGCACCGCAGCGTCGGCGCGCTGGTCTCCACCGAGACGGGCGAAGCGGTCATGTACGGCCTGTTCTACGCGCAGGATCGCGGCACGCTGTTCTGCGGCCCGAACACCGCCGTCTACACCGGCATGATCGTCGGCCAGAACGCGCGTCAGGGCGATATCGACGTCAACGTCTGCCGCCAGAAGCACCTGACCTCCATCCGCAACGCCGCCGGCGCGGAGACCGCCATGAAGCTGACCTCCATGCGCACGCTGACGCTCGAGGAATGCCTGGAGTTCATCGACGACGACGAGCTGCTGGAGATCACCCCGAAGAGCCTGCGCATGCGCAAGCGTGTGCTGGAAACCGAGCTGCGCAAGAAGCTCGCCGCCAAGAAGCGCGCGGAAGCGAACAGCTAAGATATTTCATTCATCCGACCGGGATTTTCCCCGGCCGGATTTTTTTGTGTTCTGATTGTCATTTTTCTGTCAGGCCCAAAATACGAACAGCTTATGTCGCATGAACAACTTTGTCTTTTGCTCAATGCGCCATAAGCTGTTTTTTTGTTTTTGGAGATTTTTTCCAATCTTCGTTTTGTCTAATTTCAGTCGTTATTATTCAATTTGTCCGAGACTGCCAAACTTCTTTTTCCCCTATTTACAACAGCCGCTCTTTTGTGCTATCATCTCTGCCGACAGAAGGAAAGCGCCGCAAAGCAGGCGTGAGCCGCTTCTGTTGATATACGTTTCTGTTCCTGTTCAGGCAGAAAAAGGAGGTCTTTCTCAATGCTGAATTCTAATGTTGCCTTTGCGAACTGCGCAGACCGTATCGGCGAGGCGCGCACCGCTTCCGTGCGCGAGCTGGCGGACATGGTGGGCTTCATCTTCGGTATGGCCGTCTCCGTCGCCCTTGCGACGGGCGTTGCTCAGGTGATTGCGCTGCTGTAAGCGGCCTGATTCCGCGCATTGAAAGATTTGTGGAAAGGGCTATTCTCCCCCCCTTCGGGGGGAGAATAGCCCTTTCTCTACAGTCTGGGGACGCGCGTGGCGCGTCCGTTCTTTTTTCGAAAAATCGCCCGCTTTTATGCGCCAGCGTTCTTGATGTAGGTCGAATCCGACAGCACGACGATCTGCCGCGCCGTCAGCTCCTGCCGAATCAGCAGCATGAACCGATAATAGACGTCCCAATATGCCTCCGTCGGCGCATAGACGCGCGCGACGTATTCAATGCCGCCCGCCTGATAGGCGTTGATGCCCACAAACGGCGGCTTGATCGCCTCGCGCCCTTCCTCCGCGCGCTTGCAGGCCGCCGCCAGCGCGTCGAGCACCGCGTCCGTGTCGATTTCAGAACCGATGCAGAGCTTCACATCCACGCGGCGGTAATCCTTGGCCGTGTAATTGATGATGCGCTCGGCCGAAATCTCCTTGTTCGGGATCATCACGGCCTTGTTGTCCGCCGTGACCAGATGGGTGTACATCAGCCCGATGCGCTCCACCGTGCCCTCCGCGTTCTGCGTGCTGATGAAATTGCCCGCCACAAACGGCTTGGCGATCAAAATGACCATGCCGCTGACCACGTTCGCCAGCACATCCTGCACAGAGAGCGAAACAGCCAGCGCAAACAGGCTCAGCAGCGCAACCATGCTCGTAATCGGCACGTTCAGTTGACCGGCGACCATCGTGGCGAGCACAATCACCATCACAATCCGCGCCGCCGCCGTCAAAAAGCCGAGCATCGCCTTATCCAGCGGCAGCTTCGCCACCAGCCGGTTGAGCGCCTGCATGACGATCTTGATGACGACCGCGCCGATGATGCAGATCAGCCCCGCGCCAATCCATTTTTCCATCGACGCATTGTGCAGCGCGCCGACAACTTCCGTCATCTGTTCGGGGGTAAACGCATCCTCCGTATTCATGCCTCCGCCCTTCCGAGCACCGCGCCCTCGCACGCGCCCAACGCGAGGATCACGTAGCCGCCCTGCACGTTATGCGTTTTGCCGGTCATCAGGTCGCGGACGGCCTTGCAGCCCGCCAGCGCCTCCGGCAGGCGAATCATCCGGCGAATCGCTCGTTCGGACGTGTTGAGCGCGCACAGCACCGTCTCCCGCTCGGTCTGGCGCAGATAGGCATACAGGCCGTCCTCGCCGACCTCCCACGTTCTGAGCGTGCCCTCGCGCAGCACCTCGCTTTCGCCGCGCATGTGCGTCAGCCGCTTGTAATAGGCCAGCATCGCGTTGCCGTCCGCCTTGTCCCACGTCATGCTCCGCCGGCAGTCCGGGTCGGGGCCGCCGCGCATGGCCAGCTCGTCGCCGTAATAGATGACCGGCACGCCGGGATGCGTCATCTGGAAAAACACCGCCGCGCGCATGGCCTTCACGCGCCCGCCGCAGCGGGTCAGCATGCGCGCCGTGTCGTGGCTGGAGAGAAAATTCCACATGGAATTCTGCACTTCCTGCGGATAGAGCATCATGGCGCGGTTCACGCCCGCGTCAAACTCCGCCAGCGACCAGCGGCGCTCGGCAAAGAATTTCCAAATCGCCTCGGAGAGAACGTAGTGCATCGTGCCGTCGAACATGTCGCCCACGGTGCACCACTCGCGCGAATCGTGCCAGCACTCGGCGATCATAATCGCATCCGGTTTCGTTTGCAGCACGGCGCGGCGGAACTGCCGCCAGAAATCGGGATAGACCTCCGGCGATACATCCAGCCGCCAGCCGTCCACGTGCGCCTCGCGCAGCCAATAGCGCCCCACGTCGAGGAAATACGCCGCGCAGGCCTCGTTCTGCATGTTCAGCTTGGGCATGTACGCCCATTTTTCGCCGAAGGTCATGTAGCCGCAGGGGTATTGCGCCCCGAAGAAGAACCAGTCGTAATATTCGGACGCCTTGCCCTTCTCCATCGCGTCCCTGAACGGCGCGAAGCCCAAGCCGCAGTGGTTGAACACGCCGTCCAGCACGATGCGGATGTTCCGCGCGTGCAGTGCGTCGGCCAGATTGCGCAGATCCTCCAGCGAGCCGAGCAGCGGGTCGATTTGGTAATAGTCGAACGTGTTGTAGCGGTGGGAGGTATCCGAAAGGAAGATCGGCGTCATATAGACCACGCCCACGCCCAGCTCGGCCAGATACGGCACGGCCTCCAAAATGCCCTTGAGGTTGCCGCCGAAGCGATATTCGTTCGCCACGCGCTTGCTGCCCCACGGCTCGACGGCCTCCTCCCCCGGCACATCCACGCGGCGGAAGCGATCCGGAAAGATCTGGTAGCCGACGCACCCGCGTGCCCACTGCGGCTTCTCCTTCGCCGGATAGGCGTGGGCATAGTGGAAGCCGCTCACCCACGCGGGGTTCTCCGGCACGGCGCGCGTGCCGTCCGCATCGTGCAGCAGCGTCACGTCCCCCGCGCGCAGAATAAACGCATAGACGATGCGCGGGTCGCGCGGCGCAAACACCGCCTGCCAGACCTCGCGGTTTTCATCCCGCCACATGCGCTCCATCGGGATATCGGCCGCGTGGGCAAACGGTTCGCCCTCGGCATAGTGGAAGGCATGGCGCAGCGTCACCGCGTCAAACTCATTCGCGGCGGTCGTCAGCCGGATGCAGACGCGCCCGTCGCTGAGCGTGTGGCGATCCTCCAGCCACGGGATATGGTGAATGGCGGCGATTTGAAGGCTCTTCATGGCGTTCTCCTTTCACGCTTTTCGGCTTCCATCGCGGATTCCATGTAGAATCCAATACTAGATTGTGCCGTACAGTGGTTGACATACTTCTGAAATAATCTTATAATAATAGGGAAACCAGATTTTGACTGATCGAATCATTGGGAGGCTCTTGTATGACCATTCTTGCAGATAGCTGTTGTGATCTCTCCCCCGAGCTGCTCAAAAAAACGCAGGCGAAGATCGCGCCGCTGACCATTACCATAGACGATACGCATTACGTGGACGACGGCACGGTCGATATTCCGCCGTATCTGGCCGCCATGAAGGCGAGCAAAAACCCCGTCCGCTCCGCCTGCCCGTCCCCCGACCTGTACGCCGAGGATATCCGCGCCACGGAGGGCGACTGCTTCATCGTCACGCTGTCCGCCAAGCTCTCCGGCTCGCACAACGCGGCCTCGCTGGGCGTTCAGCTCGCGCAGGAGGATATGCCGGAAAAGAAGGTGCACGTCTTTGACAGCGAGAGCGCCAGCGCCGGCGAAACCTATATCGCGCTGATGATCCACGATCTCATCGCCGCGGGCAAGAGCTTTGAGCAGATCGTCGAGCTCGTCGAAGAGAAGATCCGCTCCATGCACACGCTTTTCGTGCTCGATTCGCTGGATAACCTCGTCAAGAACGGGCGCATCAGCAGAACCGTCGCCCTGCTGGCCAACGTGCTCTCCATCCGCCTGCTGATGAGCGACGACGGCCACGGCGCCATCAAGAACATCAGCAAGGCACGCGGCATCAAGGGCGCGCTGGGGCAGATGGTGGAAACCTGCCGCAAGCACACTGAAGGGCTGGCGGCCGCCTCTCAGCGGCTCGTGATCTCTTATTGCAACTGCCCGGAGCGCGCGCGTCAGGTGCGCGACATGATCCGTGAGAAGTGCCCGGCCATCGGCGAAATCATTATGACCCCGACCTCCGCGCTTTCCTCGATGTACGCTAACGACGGCGGCATCGTCATCGCGTATTGAGCGAATCTCCTTCGCTTTAGAGAGACTCTTTTTCGAGTATTCGGAAAAGAGTCTTTTTTTTTGCGAAATATGGGTGTGTTTTCGGGCAGCTTCGTACTCCTTCAGTCAGCTTCGCTGACAGCTCCCTCTGAGAGGGAGCTCTTTTGAGCACTTATAACACCCCGACCTCCCTCCTCGAGGGAGGGGGACCGCCCGCAGGCGGTGGAAGGAGTTTCCCGCAGGCGGTGGAAGGAGTTTCCCACCGAAGTCGTGACGGAAGGAGTTCCCGCAGGCGGTGGAAGGCGTTACCCGCAAATCCCCTTCAAATCCCCGAACGTCCTCATGGCATACGTCGCCATGCCGCAGGCCGCTGCCTCGCCAAGACCGGCGCTGTCAAAGCCGCCCGCGACGGCCGCCTGAATCCCGGCCTTCGCATCCTCGACAACGAGGCATTTTTCCGGCTTCATGCCGATGAAATCCGCCGCCATCAGGAAAACCTGCGGGTCGGGCTTGCTCTTTGTGATGTTCGTTCCGTCGGAAATCGCGTCGAAATAGTCGCCCAGCCCCAGCCGCGACAGGATAAATTTCGTGTTCTTGCTGGAAGAACCGATCGCCAGCTTCAGCCCCATGCCGCGCAGAGTGTCGAGCGTCTCCTTCACCTCGGCGGAGAGATCCGCCGGGGACATGTTCGCCAGCAGGCGGCGATACAGCGCGTTCTTCTCCTCCGCCAGCGCTTCCTTCTCCTGCGCGGTCAGCTTCCCGTCGTAGCGCTCCAGAATGATTTCAAGGCTGTCCATCCGGGATACGCCGCGCAGGCGGTTGTTGATCGTCTCATCGAAATAGATGCCGAGCTTGTCTGCAACGGCCTTCCACGCCTGATAGTGATATTTGTCCGTAAAGCAGATCACGCCGTCGAGGTCAAAAATCACGCCCGTATATTTGCCCATATTGTTTCTCTCCTCGTTTTGTTTTGCCTTCATTATACCCGTTTTGGCGGTCAATGTCCACAGCATCCTGACGCGCCTTTTCAGCAAAAAAGAAGCTGTCAAGCTCAATCCGAATATTTCAAGAATCAAAAACTAAGCATTTTAGGATATGGGGCTTTGCCCCATCGCCCCACCAAAGGGCTTTCGTTTTCAATTGTTTGTTTCTGCCACTGGCAGCAACAACCGAAAACCTCTTTGGAAACCTTCG
>ERZ827108.1119-NODE-1119-length-38278-cov-8.734244_pt1 | contig 38278 bp, 31 predicted proteins | sample MGYA00519921_ERZ827108 | MGnify/ENA primary metagenome ERZ827108 (study PRJEB31778, sample SAMEA3449258) | human gut metagenome | biome: human gut; feature: human-associated habitat; material: faeces | place: United Kingdom | collected 2010/2012 ...
CTTTTGTTTCTGTCTGTTTTGTTTGTGGGATTCCTGATGATGCTCTGTCATACATTTTTTGTATGACTGTCAAATTCAATCCTGCTCTTTGTGTAACCGAATGTCGATCACTTGTTTGTGAACTTCTGTTCGTTTACAGCCCTGAGTATATATCAGAACTTTTGTTCTGTCAAGATAATTTTTTAATTTTATTTTTTTACCGTATCAGGCAGCGAAGCGGATCGCTATAGTTCCCCTCTACTCTTCCTCGCCGCTCAGCTTTGTGCGGTACTGGAAAATCCATACGCCAAACAGTACCATCCAGCCGATCTGGCCGGCTGCGCTGATGATCGTGCCGATTTCCGCATTTACAATACCGGAAAGCAGGCTGATGATGCCAAGCAGGCCCGCGATGATATGAATCACTGCCACATACCCGGAAGCAGTACCGTAAACTTCACCGTTCGCATTTTTGCGGAAGGTTTTCAGTGTCGCAAGGTAGCTGAAATAGTACATGACAACCAGCATGGTCACTACGATCAAAAGAATCAAAACGATTACCGACACTGCGATTACGCTCTTTGTACCGGCTACCCATGCAGAAACAACGATTGCCACGCTGATAATAAGTCCGCCCAGAAGTGCAAGACATGCACCGATCATTCCGATGATCACATATGCCTTCCACAGGCCGAGTCCCGTGCCGGACATTTTTTCTTTCTTCGTGCGTGCTGCGATCACGGTCATCCACAGGCCGAGGCAAAGCAGCAGCTCCGGAATGCGCGGAATCAGGTTCGCCACGATCGCGCCGCTTCCCAGCCTGGAAATAACATTAAGCACACTGTTCATATAACCGGCCATCTGTGCCGGGAAGTTTACGTTTGAGAGAAGTCTTGCAGCCTGTGAAAAGTCCACCTGTTTCAAAAAGACCGCCATCACCGCCCCCGCAAGATATACCGTCTGCAGCAATGCCACGAGGATCAGCAGCGGAGACTTCAAGACACCTCTTGCCGTCATGGCAAGCCGCTGTGCCGCATAATTGACCGGACGGGCTGCATTTACATAAGCGCCTGCCGGACGGTTCTGCATGTTGACCGGACCGCCCTGTACGTTGACCGGCCGGACCGCCGCCGGACCGCGGTTCGCAGCTCCCTGACTGCCATTTGGACTGCCCGCTGCTCTGCGTACATACTCTGCACCATTTGTCTGCACCGGACGTCTGCCGTTTGCTGCCTGCATCGGACGACCGGCGTTTCCCTCCATTGCCTGCGGTGCACGTCCGCCATTTCCTGTCCCTGCCTGCGGTGCACGTCCGCCATTTCCTGTTCCCGCCTGCACCGGGCGTCTGCCATTTCCCGCTTCACTCTGACGTCTCTGCATACCGGCCATATCCTCCGGACGAGCCTGTTCAGCTGCATTTCTTCCTTCCGGACGCCCTGCCCGCTGTGCTCTTCCTGACATCTGTGCCGGTTTGCGGACATCCGCCGGTCTGGCCGCCCCTCTTGCCGGAGCATCGGCCCGCGAGCCTTCATATGCACGCCCCATCTCTCTTCGGATCGCACCGGATGTCATCCGCTGCTTTCCTGAACGGTCAACATCGCCCTGTCCGTAAATATGCGGTTCACCACGAAGCGGAGCCGCCTGTTTTGTCCCGGTTTCCGCATCCGGATTCGGTACAGCCTCTTCTTCCGGTGCCTCCTGCATGCGCGGCACCTCATACAGTCCAGCATCATCCGGTTCGTCCGCTTTTCGCTGCGGCACATACGCCAGATCCTCTTCTTCTGATGCTTCAAATGCATCAAGCGGCTCATATTCTGCCTCGGCAGTATGATCTTCCGCATTTACATTTTCTGTCTGAGTGCTCTCTTTTGCCGTTTCCTGCACAAAATCCGTGCCAGCATCTTCCTGTTCGTCATTTCTCGCTTTATATGTATCTTCAACAGCTGCTGCATCCTCTTCATATACAACATCTGCGTCATCCATCTGTTCGTCTTCTTCTGTACTGTAATCCGATTCCCGGATGTCCAGGTACGGATTACCACATACTTCGCAGACCGTGCTGTCATCACTGCCCACATGTCCGCAGATAATACACCGCTTCATTCTCGATCCTCCTATCCTTTCGCATGCTCTTCGCCGCAAAAACAAAAAACCATTACATTTAATTATACCTTATATCAGATATCTGAGCAAGCAAAAAAGAAAGGGAACGGTAAATTCCGTCCCTTTCGCTTTTATCGCCTCTGTCAGTTATTCTTCTCCAAGCAGCTTCTCTGCAGAAGCAAGCTTTACACAGATTACAAACAGCTCCGCTGCCTTTCCGAGCTCTTCGAGTGTCGGGAAAGACGGAGCAATACGGATGTTGCAGTCCTTCGGATCCTTTCCATACGGGTAAGTCGCTCCGGCTCCTGTCAGCACAAGGCCTGCTTCCTTTGCCATTGACACGATCCGCTTTGCACATCCATCCAGAGAATCGAAGGAGATAAAATAGCCGCCCTTCGGCTTTGTCCAGCTACCAATCTCCAATCCGCCAAGGCCTTCCTCCAGCGTCTTCTGTACCAGTTCAAACTTTGGACGCAGGATTGCCGCATGCTTTCTCATATGCTCATGCATGCCGTCCATATCTTTGAAGAAACGCACATGACGCAGCTGGTTAAGCTTGTCGTGGCCGATCGTCTGATAATGCATCCACTTTCTTGCATCATTCAGGTTCGCTTCTGATGCTGCCATTGCCGCAATACCGGAACCCGGAAAACTTACCTTTGAAGTGGAGATAAATTTGTATACCATATCCTCCGTGCCGACTTTTTCACACTCTGTGAGCAGCTCCGGAATCACATCCTGATCATCGTCATACAGATGATGGATGGAATATGCGTTGTCCCAGAAAATACGGAAATCCGGGGCAGCCGGCTTCAGTCTTGCAAACCGTTTTACCGTCTCGTCGGAATAGGAAATTCCGGTCGGGTTGGAGTACTTCGGCACACACCAGATTCCCTTGACTGACTCATCTTCTGATACCAGCTTCTCTACCATATCCATATCCGGGCCGGTCGGCAGAAGCGGAACGTTGATCATCTCAATTCCGAAAAACTCTGTGATGCCAAAATGGCGGTCATAGCCCGGTACCGGACAGAGAAATTTTACCTTATCAAGTTTGCCCCACGGCGTATGTCCACAGACACCCATTGTCATCGCGCGGGCAACCGTATCAAACATTACATTCAAACTGGAGTTGCCGTAGATCTGGATATTTTTCTCCGGCACTTCAGACATGTCTGCCAGCAGCTGTCTTGCCTCCGGAATACCATCCATGATTCCGTAGTTTCTGCAGTCCACACCTGCCTCACATACCATATCTGAACTGCTGTTCAGTACGTCCATCATTCCGTTGGAAAGGTCAAGCTGTGCCTTGGATGGCTTTCCTCTCGACATATCAAGCTTCATTCCCCTGTCCTGAAACTCTTTGTATTTTGCTTCAAGTGCCGCCTTTTCCTGCAACAGTTCTTCACGGGTCATTTCTTTGTATGGCTTCATAGTCCGTCTCCTCCAGTATTTTTCATTCTCCTCAGTGTCTTTTATACGCGTACAATTGTCGCGTCTAAAAACTCACTTTTCCTATTTTAGTACCTGCCCCGTCATTCGTCAAGTCTTTTCCTGCCTCTTTTTTGCCTTATACTGCGAAACATTCACCGCATCCTCGATCTCAAGATCCCGCTCTCCGGCCAACGACTCCAGATGATGACGGAATTCATGCAGCAGGACTTTGCGGATCTGTACCTGGATCTCCTCCTCGCTGCAGGTACCATAGCACTGTGCAAACGAACCGTAGTACAGCACAATAAACCGCCCGAGATACCGGTCAATGTGATACTCGCCTAAAATAAAAAGGTCATGATCCTCCGCAGCCGGGTGCAGCGGGCTTCCGGCTCTGACCATGACTCCTCCATTCAGTTCCCGGAAGAACACTTCCGGGAACGAATCTGCTGTTTCCATTGTATACTCTTCAAATACTTCCAGTGAAATCATAAACCTCCCACCGATCCTGCAATGTGTCTGCCAAACCATTCCCACAATCTGTGCGTCACAATTTGCAGGAAACATGTATAAAGCAGACCTTCTCAATCCGCTTCGCAGCCTGCTCTACAGCTCACCCACGATCTGCCCCATCAGCAGACATGTTTTCGTATGCTCGCATCTGCCCCAGGCACAGTCCGAAGAAACAATCTCTTTTTTGCCATCCGGCAGCACCTTAAGTTCACACATCACCATGCGCGTCTGGTTCTGAGCCTTGCAGAACCCACTCGCAAACTCTTCGATGATATCGTCATCATCCATTTCATTTTCAGTCTGCTTCTTATCTTCCATTTTTTCTGCCCTCTAGCTGCTCTAAAACGTGTGTGACATGCTCCGCAGACATGATGGTTTGCTTCGGCGATATCTCTTTGCTTTATTGCTCACCGCTTCAGCCACTTGCCCGTCTGCTCTTTGATCGCGGAAAAGTCTACCTCACCGCGGATCCCATCCAGCTTCTCTGCCATAGAACGCTTCAGATCTGCAAACGTCTCTTTGTGTTTAAACGATACCGCTGTCGGATTTCGTCTCAGCAGACCACGAATAGATTTCGCATATTTAATCTGAAGCTTCTGCTTCATACCGCCTGCCGTCATATACAGCTCCTGCAGCTCCTGGCGGATCTGCTCCTTCGCCCTGTCACCTTTGCCTGCAACTGCCTTTTCAAACGCAGCCTCCAGTTCTTCTTTCTTCTCCGCAAGTTTCTTTAATTCTTCCGTAATACGCTCCTTGCTGATCAGGATATCGCGCAGACGCATCGCTGCTATGAATGATGTCACAAAGTCGGCCGTAAAAAACGGTGTCGCAATCAATACGATCAAATCAACCATCTGTGTACTCAGCAGCATGACAACATGCTCGATGCGCACATGGATCACATCAACTACAAGCAGCGTCATCACGCCCCAGCAAAGCACGGATGACAGGCAGATATAGCCATTGATATTCAGAAATTTACCGGTGTAATCCCAGTACCGCACGCGGAACAGCCGCTCCATCACATAACCGGTCACGTACTCCAGAACCGCCGCTGACACCATACCCACAATACACATCGCCGGAATGTTGCCGCGCACCGGAATCGTCACAACCAGAATACAGATTGCGCCGCTTCCGTAGATCGGTAAGAACGGTCCCTTCAAAAATCCTCTATTTACAAGCTTTCGTTCGCATACTGACACATACGCACTCTCCCATACCCATCCGAGAAAGCAGTAAATGTAAAAAAACAGCAGCCACTGTGACAGGGTATACTCTGTCATTTTATTTCTCCCCTTTTCCTTTTCATTACCAAAACGGCTTTTCAGCGTCTGCTCTGCCGCCCGGCTCTCGCTGGTATGCGCTTCCCAGTCAAAGCGGATATTCGCAATCCGCTTCGCTACTTGCAGGATCATAAGGGATCCTCCCGCAAGCGGGTCCTTCCTTATGATATTTCATAACCGAGTAGCTGCTTCGCAGCTTATCAGGAGTGGCTTGTACCACTCCTGATACAAGCAAGTCCCCACCCACTGCTTATTGCTCCGCGCAATTGAAGCAGGGGACTTGCTTGACTCGGTTAATTTTTATTCTTCCTCGTCTTCCTCCGCCGCGATCACGCCGGAAACGACTGATACGACCGCTGCAATTACAACAACTGCCACGATCACTACCATCAGAATCAACACTGCAAGTAATACTCCGCTGTCCATACTCTGCACCTCGCTTTTTGTTTTTTGCCATTTGTTTTCCACTCAGTCCATCTGTCTGCACTGTTTTTGCCACCAGGATCCGCAGACACTCATTTCTTATCAGTATAGCACAGCTTGCGCCAATTGTCATTGAAAATCCGACAGCAAAGCCAGAACAGATCTGAAAAATTATTTCTTCACACAAAATATTTACTCTCTTTTATATGCCAGATTTTTTGCCTGAGCGCATTCACTTTTAGCGCCATCTTAACATCCCCCCATACTCAATCAAAGAAAAGTATAGTATACTATCCCTTATGGGCATCCCACGTCCCCAAAAGAAAGGAGGTCTCCATCTCTTGACCACCCCAAAATTTCTTTCCGGTAAATTCAGGCATCTGCATACAGACACCGTACTGCACGACATCCTCGTCTCGATCGCGCTTTTCGCCTTCGGGACGATCCTTTGTGTGCTCATGCGGATTACCACGCAGAATATTCTGAATGCTTCTTTTATTTATCTGATGATCGTCGTTGCGATTGCGCGTTTTACAACCGGCTATCTCTATGGCATTCTCGCTTCTGTCATTGGTATTATATGCATTAACTGCTTTTTTACTTACCCCTATATGCGGATTAATTTTACACTGGACGGTTACCCGCTTGCCTTTCTCTCGATGCTCGTCATTTCCGCGATCACCAGCGCCACCACAACCAACCTGAAGGCGCAGACAAAGATCCGTATCGAACAGGAAAAGCAATTGGCCATGGCAGAAAAGGAAAAGATGCGCGCCAATCTTCTGCGGGCCATCTCGCACGATCTGCGCACACCGCTCACCGGTATCATCGGCGCATCCAACCTTTATCTGGAAAATGGCAGCCAGCTGGATGAGAAAGAGAAAAAGACACTCATCTGCAACATTCAGGAGGATGCCAACTGGCTCTTAAATATGGTCGAAAACCTTCTGTCTGTCACGCGGATCAATGCCTCAAATGCAAAAGTGAACAAATCGCTGGAACCTGTCGAGGAAGTGCTCTCCGAGGCTGTACAGCGGCTGAAAAAAAGACTGCCGGACGCGCAGATCAATGTGCGGATTCCGGATGAATTTCTGATGATTCCAATGGACGCGGTATTGATCGAACAGGTCATCATCAACCTGCTTGAAAATGCGATTGTCCACGCCAGAAGCACCCGCCCGATTGACTGTTACGTCACATACGACGACACTTCCGTATCGTTCCACATCCGCGATTACGGTGTTGGCATTTCAGAAGAAAAGCTGCCGGTCATCTTTGACGGCACCGGTGCCGCGCCAACCGGCAATTCCGACAGCAGCCGCGGCATGGGTATCGGCCTTTCGATCTGCAAGACGATCATCGCCGCACACGATGGGACGATCACGGCACGCAATATCTCATCCCCGGAAAATGAATCCAGTCGGCGGCGCTCCGCACCATTTCACCGTTACAGCGCCACCCCGGAAAAAAATCCAGCTCCACAGGGCGCAGAATTTTGTTTCACACTTCCACGCGAAGAACAGGACACTTTACAGACGGAGGAAAGCAAATGAATACCAAAATCTCAATCTTGATTATTGAAGACGAAAAAAACATCTGTGATTTTATTGCGACCGCCCTTATCAGTCAGGGATACCGCGCTTTTAAAAGCTATTCCGGCACTGACGGTATCTCTCAGATCACATCCCGCTGTCCGGATCTTCTGCTCCTCGACCTCGGCCTGCCGGATATTGACGGCATGAACATCATTGAAGAAGTTCGCAAATGGTCCTCCATGCCGATCATCGTCATCTCCGCACGGACGCAGGAAAATGAAAAGGTACTCGCACTCGATGCAGGAGCAGATGATTATATCACAAAGCCGTTCGGCACTTCCGAGCTGCTTGCCCGCGTCCGCACCGCAGTCCGCCATCTCTCCGCAGCAAACGGTCAGGGCGCACAGTCTCATATTTTTGAAGCACACGGTCTCGTCATTGATTTTGACCGCCGCCGTATTTTCGTCCACGAACAGGAAGTCCACCTGACACAGGTCGAATATAAAATTGTTTCCATGCTCGCAAAAAATTCCGGCAGAGTCATCACCTACGACGCACTGATCTCCCACGTATGGGGACCTTACGCAGATGACAACAACCGCATCCTGCGCGTCAATATGGCAAATATCCGCCGGAAACTCGAGCAGAATCCCGGTCAGCCGGAATACATTTTTACGGAAATCGGAATCGGGTATCGGATGATTGATGCGGATTGAGACCTTTACTTCCGGATCTCCAGCAGCTTGCCCTTGAGCTCCTCCTCCATCCTGTTCAGTTCTGCCTCAGCCGCACGGCGCTTCTGCCGTCCGTCCTCCTGGATCTTCATTACCTCGTCAAATGTGGAAATCAGTGCCTGATTTGTATTCTTTAAGGTTTCAAGATCGACGATGCCCCGCTCAGAAGCCTTTGCACTCTCTATCGTAGCAGTCTTGAGCGCTGCCGCATTTTTGCGCAGAAGTTCATTCGTCATATCAGTCACTTCGCGCTGTGCTTTTGCCGCCTGATTTGCATGCTCCACGCCAAGTGCAATCACCATCTGGCTCTTCCACAGCGGGATCGTATTGACGATCGTGGACTGGATTTTCTCGATCATCACTGTATCGCTCGACTGGACGAGACGGATCTGCGGTGCCGTCTGGATCGCGATCATCCTCGTCAGTTCCAGATCATGAATCTTCTTTTCAAAACGGTCACACTTATCCTCCAGATCCTTCGCTGCCTGCGCATCCTCCGGCAGATTGCTTGCCTGTGCCTTTGCTACTGCCTCCGCGAGTTCATTCTGACGCACCTGTGCCAGTTTTTTCTTTCCGGCCAGAATATACATGGAAAGCTCTTTGAAATATGACAGGTTCAGTCCATACATCTTGTCCAGCACTGCAACATCCTTCATCAGCTGCACCTGGTGGCCTTCAAGCACTTCGCAGATTTTCTCTACATTGACCTCTGCTTTTTCGTACCGCGCACGCATCGTCGTCAGCTTATTGCCTGACTTTTTGAAAAATCCCAGAAAACCTTTTTCCTCCTCTTCCACGTCAAAGCTTTTCAGCTCCGTGACAAGCCCGGAGATCATAGTTCCAACCTCGCCGAGGTCTTTCGTCTTTACGTTTTTTAAGGCAGTCTCGGAAAAATCCGCCATCTTTTTCTGTGTACCGACTCCGTACTGCAGAATGCCATTCGTATCATTCAGATTAATCTGTTTGCTGAAATCATCCACCATTTTCCGCTCTTCCTCGGTAAGGATGCTGTCATCCAGCTGTGGTTCCTCCGGCTTTTCCGGCTCTGCCGGAACTTCCTTTTCTTCTGTAACCGGCGCACCAAATGTCAGCACCGGCGTCGGTGCCTCGTCAAATTCCTTGAATTCGTCGCTCATCTCCTGATCCTCCTGATGTTTTCTGTTTTGTTTCCTGTGCCCTGCGGTAAAGCAGACATTCGCAATCCGCTTCGCTACTTGCTCATGAACGCAGATAAGCATCCCGTCTACCACTTAGCGCTCCGCGCACCTGAAGTTGGTGAATGCTTATCTGCGTTCAAACCGATTCCCGGTCAGTCCCTCCTGCGCCAGCATCGTGTTCAGCACACTGATGTCCGAGGATATGTCCCATGCCTGCTCCTCAAACAGGTCATCGAGCAGTTTTTCAAACGCTGAGTTTAACGTATCCAGCGTCTCCTCGATCTCTTTTTTCATAGTGTCGATATTCTGCCCGCCTACCGGCTGCTCATTTAAATTGCAGTAAGCATCCAGCAGCTTCTTCGTGGTCGGCAGATAATAGCTCATCATCTTTTTGAGATCATCCACTACCTCCGGATTCCGCTCCGCCTCCGTAAAGATTCTGGTCACTACCAGCTCCAACCGAGCCAGCTTTTCCGACATCGCTTCGTCCGGAATGCGGTCATTGCACTCATGAATATGGCGAATGTAGCTTCGTCCCTGCGCGATCAGTTCTGCGCATTTCGGGTCCAGATCTGCCCGAATATCACTGTCCGCAAAATGCTCAGAAGCTGCTCCGTTCTGATTCGTTCCGTTTCGTTTTGCAGCTGCGTTTTCACTCCCGCCCCTGCTTTCGGAATCAAATGCAGTCTCAAAATGCTGCCCATCACCATCCTGTCTTCCAGGATCTTTGCTCTGCTGTGCCGCTTTCTTTCTCGCTTCATACGACTGCTGCGCGTCCTGATACTGCTGATACGTCTGCTTGTCCGTAATCAGGCATGTCTCCCTCTGATCGAGATATCCCTGTGGGAAAAACCCCTGCCGGATCATTTTTTTCAGATCTTTCCGCACAAATTTGCTGCTCTCACCGACGGAATCTGCCAATTCCTCTACCATGCAGTACGTCCTGTTTCCGAGCACGCTCACATATTTTCGGAAGCGCTGCGCAAGCTCCAGCCGTTTTTTCCCTCCGATGCCAACCCCAAGCGAACCAGCAAACAGTACACTCAAAATACTGACCGGCACTGCCAGAGAGACTCCCGTCGCCGCTCCGACCACGCCAAGGATCGCAAGCGACAGACCGAACATGCCGCTGCAGCTGTAGCCAACCCATTTCATTACCGTCCCGCTGATCCTTCCCGGCGCTTTTACCGGCACAAGGGCTTTGCTCTCTTTCTGAGCATGCCCCGCATCGTTCGTCCGATGTGTCTTCTCCATGTTGGATCGAATACGGTCGGCGGCCTCCTGCCTTGCCTGCGTCGTCCAGGTCTGGTAAGGACGGCGGTTTCGATACTGATCTCCCGACTCACTCTGTGTCCGGCCGCCGCGGTTTGATCCAGCGGCGCCCGTCTGACCGTCTGCCTGATCCTGAACAGTTTGCCCGCCGCCATACCTCGCGTCCTTCATCTCATGCCGTGCCCCGGAACTGTCTTTTTCCGCTCCGGCCGCACCGCCAGGCTGCTGAGTTCCGTTCCCAAGCGAATCCTTCAGCGCCTTCTCCAGCCCGCTCATCGTATCGTTCACCACATTCGAGATCGTGCTGCTCAGCTGTGAAAAATCTTCCTTATCAATTGCATCCTGTACGAGATTTCGGATCTGATCTCCGGCCTCGTACCAGTCCTTCTTCGTCATAAAAATCTCCCAAATCACTGCGTCGCGCAGATCTTCCAGAGCCATCCATCTGTAAAGCCCTGTACCAAGCTGCCAACTTTTGCTTTCATGTTGCTTCGAGTATAACACTATCCCTTCCGCCATACAAGGGAAATCACGTTCTTCTCATTCTCCTTTGTATCAGGCCGCTTTTTTACTGATTCCATCCGCAAAAAAGGAAACGGCACCCAGGTTTTTCTACCTGCGTGCCGCTTCCTTTTGGGTTTTGGTTTGTTTGGTTTGTTTGGGTTTTGGTTTTTTGGTTGCTTTGTATATTACCAATATCTCCTTGCACTGCACGGTGTACGATAACCGTAGTCAGAGATAGTAATACCTGTGCTTGCGTTGCTTGCGTGTACGACCTGACCGTTGCCCATGTAGATCGTAACGTGGCCGATTCCGCTGTCTCCGTAGTAGAAGAGCAGGTCGCCTGCCTGGATCTCACTTAAGTCAACCGGTGTTCCGCTGGATGCCTGTGCAGCTGCCGTACGCGGAATCGAAATACCGAAGTTTGCAAATACTGACTGGGTAAATCCGGAGCAGTCTGCTCCGTTTGTCAGGCTTGTACCGCCCCATACATACGGGTTACCAACAAACTGTGTTGCAAAGTTTACGATTGCCATTCCGGTAGAAGATGCCGGAGCTTCCGTCTGCGGAGCCTCGGTTTCCTCATACTGAGGTGCCTCCGTCTCTTCATAGGCCGGTGCTTCTGTTTCCTCATACTGAGGAGCTTCTGTCTCTTCGTAGGCCGGTGCTTCTGCCTGCGTTGTCTCTCCGGTGTAACCGCCTGCTGCCTGCGCATCTGCCGCTGCCTGTGCGTTTAAGTATGCCTGATATGCTTCCTGAGCTGCCGCTGCAGTATCATATACTGCCTGCTCATCTCCCTGGGTAGTTGCCGCGTCTGCTGCTGCCTGTGCTTCAAGGTATCTCTGGTATGCTGCATCGGCTGCTGCCTGTGCGTCACCGGTATAGCTGTAATCATAAGACGGTGCTTCCGTCTGCGGTGTCTCCTCGTAATACTGCGGAGCCTCAGTCTCTTCTGTATAGGAACCGCCTGCTGCCTGCGCATCAGCTGCCGCCTGCGCATTTACATACTCCTGATATGCTTCCTGCGCTGCCGCTGCGGTGTCATATACCTGCTGCTCATCAGCCTGAGTGGTCGCTGCATCTGCCGCTGCCTGTGCATCCAGATAATTCTGATATGCCGCATCTGCCTGCGCCTGTGCATCGCTTCCGGAGTCATAAGATACTGCCTCTGTCTGCGGAGCCTCGTAAGACTGATCCTCATAGGATGCTGCTGCCGCGCTCTCCTGTGCTGCCTGTGTATCCAGGTACTCCTGCCACTGCTGATTCTGTCTGTCTTCCTCTGCCTTCTGCTGTGCAAGGTAGTCCGTCCACTGCTGGTCCAGACGTGCCTGCTCCTCATCCAGCGTCTCTGCCGTCGCATAATACGTATCATAGCCTACGTAGTAAGCATTCACATAGCCGTAAACATCGTTGCCAAGGGCAACCTTCATCCAGTCTCCTTCGTATGCTACAACTTCAAGCTGATCGGAGCTGTACACGGTACCGATCGCCTCAGAATCCTCACTTGGCTGGGAACGTACCGTCAGGGCATCGGAATAAACCGTTGCCACATTATAACCAACTTCTTCCGCAATCGCCTCTGCCTGTGCACCCGTCGCAAAATACTCTGCATTTACATAACCCGTCGCATTGCCGGACTGTACTTTATACCATCCATCAATCGCACCGAGGATTGTGACGGAACCGTTATTGTATACCTTTCCGACTACCTCGCTGTCTGCGCTTGCTTCTTTTCTTACGTTAATATATTCCTCACACTGTGCAAACGCCATCTGGCCATTCATGCTTGTATCCAGTACGCCTGCCTGTGCGCTGTTCTCTGTCTCTTCCCCTGCGGACGCATCCGTGGTATCCTGCGCTGCTTCCGCCGCAGTCTCCTGAACTGCTTCTGTCGCAGCTTCTTCCTGTGCGGCTTCTGTTGCCGCTTCCGTCACAGCTTCTTCCGACTGTGTCTCAGCTGTTGTCTCGCTCTCCTGTGTATCTTCTGCTGTACTTCCTGATACACTCTGTACTGCTGTACCGCCAAATCCGGCCAGCGCATCGTCCTTTGCAGCAAATGCTGCGATTCCCGTTCCGGACACGGTCATGCCCGCCGCCAGAACACATGCTGTAAACTGTAATACTGCTCTTTTCATTGCTATCAAACCTCCAAAAAAACCAAACCAAATATATTTATTACGAATTTGTTACATTTATTATGGCGTAATCATAGCAAATATGAACTCAAATGTCAAGTATTATTAATATTTTTTAATTTTCGTAATTTTTTCGATATAGATTTGATAACAATATGAGTTCATTTTGTAACTTATGCAGGAGTGATATGGCAAAGCCAAAGCGGCAGTTCACAACCTTCTCCCTGATACAGATAAATTCTCTGCTTACCGTTCCGCGCGGCCTCACCGGTGGCTTGCCTGAATCCACAAAAAGACCGGGAATGCTGCCACTCCCGGTCTTGCCTGTTTATTATGTGATATTTTGTAACTGTTCAGAGCCAGGCAAAATTTCATAAAACAGGCGGAAAATGCTTGCATTTTTAAGCCTGTTTTTGAAATTTTATTTGGCGGATACGCCACACCGACGAAATGCGTAGCATTTTGGAGGTTGGCTCTGAACAGTTACGATCTTTTTTTTACGCCATCAGATACTTCTGCGCCGCAATCGCCGCGTTCGCTCCATCCGCCGCAGCCGTAATGATCTGCCGCAATGCCTTGGTCCGGATATCGCCTGCGGCAAAAATGCCAGGCTGACTTGTAGCGGTATCTTCCCCTGCCACAATATATCCCGTCTCATCTGTCTGTAACAGTTTTGAAACAATTTCCGTCTCCGGAGTCATTCCGACTGCGATGAACACGCCGTCCAGATCCAGCATCCGCTCTTCCCCGGTTTTTACATGCTTCATCCACAGCCCCTCGACATGTTCCTCCCCGACGATCCGTGTGATTTCCGTATCCCACAAAAATGTGACATTTTCGCAGCCTTTCAGCTGATCCTGCAAAATCGCTGCTGCCCGCATTGTATTCCGCCTGTGGATCACATAGACATGTTCACACCCTTTTGCCAGATAAATCGCATCCTCTGCCGCAGCATCACCGCCTCCGATAACCGCCACCGTTCTTCCCTTAAAAAATGCCCCGTCGCAGGTCGCGCAGTAGGAAACGCCCATGCCGGTCAGTTCCTTTTCCCCCGGAATACCAAGCAGACGATGCTTTGCACCCATCGCAAAAATTACGCTTCTGGCACGATATACCTCGCCATCTGTGTAAATCGCTTTGATCCGGCCTTTCTCCTCAATATCAAGATGTCTTACTTCTATATTAATAAAGGAAACGCCAAGTCTGTCTGCATGTTCCCGCATCTTCATCCCAAGTTCAAAACCACCGATCCCGGGAAGCCCCGGATAATTATCCACCTCATATGTGTTCAACACCTGACCGCCGCTCATGCTCTCCTTTTCCAGAACAACAAACGACAGCCCCGCACGTTTTGCATAAATAGCTGCCGTCAGACCGGCCGGTCCGGATCCCGCGATAATCAAATCATAAATCATGCTTTTCTGCCTCCCATTTTCTCCCGAATTGATTCTGAAGATCTGCTTTGATGGCTGCCATCGTCCATCTGTCTCTCTACATCTTTCGGACTTACTGTTTCATTGTGTTGCTGTCCCACACAGCAGATACCCGCTTTCATCCCCCTGCTCTTACAGTTTCTCTGTTCTGCAGCATTTTTATCCATACGGCTTTCATTTTTCCGGCTCTTTTGACCCGGAGCGTGTTTGAAAAATCATTCTGGCAATCGATACGCCGCTCGTCTTTTTCTCTTCATCTCTGTATTTTTAGAATACCATTTTCTGCCATGAATGGCAACCAGAACACCGTTTACTCTCCGTTTATTTTCTGATCAGCCAGGGTGCGGATCCGCTTCCAAAATCCGTTTATTTTTTTGCATTTTTCACTTGACATTGGATACTTCTTCTGTTATATTAATTACAGTAACAATTATTATTATCAAGGAGATGCAGTGTATGCAGAGAAAATATAGCAGACAGCGAGAGGCAATCAAGGAGTTTCTGGCCGGTCGTACCGATCATCCCACTGCCGACACGGTCTATACCTGCCTCCGTGAGCAGTATCCGAATATCAGTCTCGGCACAGTCTACCGGAATCTTACTCTCCTCACTGAAATGGGTGAGATCATGAAGATCACCACGGGCGAAGGAGCCGACCGGTTTGATGCAAATGTACAGCGGCATCATCACTTCATCTGCACCAGCTGTCAGAACGTTTACGATCTTCCAGGCATGGGAAATATCGATTCCGTGATGGATACCGCAGCTGCCAGCTGCAAAGGAACGATCGACACATACCGGATCAATTTTTACGGAACCTGCGAACATTGTCTGAAAACAAAAAATCCCTCTTGAAAATATGATAACTATTTCTCAATAAGGGCTTGACAATCAGACAGCAACGTGTTATATTAAAACAGTAATAGTTACTGATATTAATTAAAAATTATTTCAGTACTTTTACTACACCGTTTCAGAACGAATAGCTGTTTTTCAGCTTATCAGAAGAAGAGGATTCTTCTGATACAGGCAGATCCATTCACTCACCTGTAAAATAATTACTGCCTGATTCGGTTAAAATAACAACAACATGACATCAAAAAGAAAAGGAGATCATTACTATGAAGAAATTTGTATGCAGCGTATGTGGATATGTTTATGAAGGAGAAGCAGCACCGGAAGTATGTCCGATCTGTAAAGCACCGGCTTCCAAATTTGTTGAGCAGTCTGATGAGAAGACCTGGGCAGCTGAGCATGTAGTTGGCGTAGCAGCTGACGTTCCGGAAGATATCAAAGCTGATCTTCGTGCAAACTTTGAGGGCGAGTGCTCTGAGGTAGGTATGTATCTTGCAATGGCAAGAGTTGCTCACAGAGAAGGATATCCGGAAATCGGCCTCTACTGGGAGAAAGCAGCTTACGAAGAGGCTGAGCATGCAGCAAAATTCGCTGAACTTCTCGGCGAAGTCGTTACTTCCAGCACCAAGAAGAACCTTGAGCTTCGTGTAGAGGCAGAGAACGGCGCTACCGCAGGCAAGACTGATCTTGCAAAGCGTGCAAAAGCAGCAAACCTTGACGCGATCCATGACACCGTTCACGAGATGGCAAGAGACGAGGCTAGACACGGCAAAGCATTCGAGGGTCTGCTGAAGAGATACTTCGGCTAATCAGAAAATCGCATAAAATAAGGATTTAAAAAAGAGGGATGTCGCACGACATCCCTCTTCCTTTTTCTCTATTACCACCGATAGTTAAACACGTAGTCATAATCAAATGTACACGGATTCTTTACAAAATCATAATCCTTTCTGACTCTGTTTGCCGGAATCGTTACAGTCAGTTTATTTACGCTGTAACTGCTCGCCCGGAATCCAAATTTCGGCATCTTATAGTCTCCGATCAGATTATCATTACTGTCTCTGACAGCAAGATACATATAGTCAAAGCTGGTAATATTGTATTTGTGGGTATTTACAAAATAGCCTTCCACCGTGATACTTCCATTTGCATTCCGTCTTACTTTTGAAATGAAATAATCATCCATGGCATTTTGGTAAGCTCCCGGTCTCGTTACTACTTTCCAGTTCTTTTCGTTTGAGCGAACTTGAACGGTAAAGGTTAATTTCACACCATTTGCCGTTGCAAAAATCTTACAGCTGCCAAGTCCTACCGCCGTAACCTTTCCATTCGTTACAGTAGCTACTTTTTTATTGCTTGTTTCCCATTTTACAGACTGCGACGCGCCTGTTACCTTTAAGGTCAGGGAAGTGCGGAGTGACATCGTTGCCTTCTCCTGAGACAGCTTCGGCTTATTTACTGTGACAACACAGCTGGTCTTCCTGGTCTTTCCCTCCAGTTTATAGGTGGCTGTGATCGTTGCTTTTCCAGGCGCTTTTGCCTTTACCGTACCATTTGCAACCGTCGCAATCTTCGTGTTGGAACTCTTCCATGTAACAGCCGTTCCTTTCGGCAGATTTTTCAGGGTCAGCTTTGTGCTTGCGCCAATGTTCAGGGATGCGGCCGCTTTACTCATCGCCGGAAGTGATCTGACGGTAAGCTCCAGCTCTGCCCTTCCGCCCTCGTTCCATACCATCAGGAATGTTTTTCCTGCCTTTTTGGCAGTTACCATTCCGGTCTGAGAAATCGATGCAACAGACGCCTTTTCCGAAGCAAACTGTGTTTTTACCCCGCTCTTTCCGTCCGTGATCGTTTTATAAGGAAGCTTAAACGTAGTTCCTGCGTATACTGTCTTTTTCTTCGGCACACAGGAAACCGCATATCTGTGTACATTCAGGGTTGCCACTTTTTTATTGCCTGCAGCATCTGTTTTTGTTGCTGTCACAGTAATCGGCTTATACGTGTTATACGGCACATCGTAGTTTGCGCAGAGGTAAAAACCATCCGGCTCACTTTTCTCATACTCGAGATATGCCACACTTTTGTTGCTTACCTTTATCGTTACATTTTTGTCCGTATATTTCCAGTTCTCCGGAAGCTTGATCCGATACCAGTTGACCATCCCGTTAATCATCTGGTCCGTAGTTGGTTTTTTGCTATAGCCATCAATAAATTTTACCTGCTGTGTCGCCGCCTGTGCATTCTCCGGTACGATCACCATCATTCCGATCAGAAGCACTGCCATCATTAAAAAATGCGATGCTACGTTGAAACATCTTTTTTTCATCTCTTCTTCTCCTTTCCGCCCTGCATTGCCAGAGGTGCCACAAGTATATGGCAAAAGCTTCCTTGAAAACAATTACCTGACAGCATAGTAAACAGTAATAAGGAACTTTTTTAGTCGAACGAGGCATTCGCCGTATTCACCGGATGCTCCGCTTTATTCACAATATCTGCCTCATTTCCAGAGAATACGCTTCCCGAAAAATCGAGGACTTCATTGCCCGGCAGGCTGTCAATGCAGACCGCTGTGCCATTGCCGGTAAAGGTATCATTCTGATAAGTCGGACAGGTACCGTAAGCCATGCTTGTATTAAATTTCAGCGCTGTCCGATTATTCGTAAAAGTGCTGTCTGCCGCACAGACCCATCCTCCGTTCCGCGCAATCGCCGCCGTGTCAAATCCGTCAAAACTGCACCCTGAAATGTACACAAAACAGTATGCATCCACTCCGATTCCGGAATCTCCCGCAAAACGCAGCCCAAACAGATCCGCAGAATTTCCGTTCTTCCCCTGCAGGCGGACCGTCCCGGTAAAGGCAGTCATCTCATCACCCTCTGTACTGCCATAAATACCAAAGGTATGGTCACCGAACATAATATCGCCCTCATAGGTAACAGCCGGGAGATACAGATAAACCGGTATATCCGAAGAATATTCCTCATCGATCGACGCCAGCAGTGCATTTAATTCTTCCGCGGTCTCCATCGGTGCATCCTCCGGATGGTAAGTGACCGCCTCCTGCTTTTCAACAGTAAGCCTCGTTCCAAGTGAAATCGTATCTCCGTTTTTCATCGTCAGATTCCAGACGATATCATTCACTCCGCTGTCGGACAGATAGTGGATATTCGAAACGTACGCCGCATTTGGAAAACTTTCTTGATGAACCGGTTCTGAATAATCCATCTGCTTTGAATCTTCTCCCGGTTTCGTCTCAACCTCGCAGGACTCTACCTCGCTGACAAACTCCTCCCATGCAAGCACTCCGCTTTCCTCATCCAGCACGTACAGCTGGCATGGAAGCGCACTGTCCATTCCTTCCGCGATCCGGTCTGTCCGTTCCTTTTCCGCCTGTCCGGCCACGCCATCTCCTTCCGAAAATGTCAGCAGCACTTTGTAAGACTTCTCTTCATTCGGATAAATGATCTGTGCACCGCCTTCATAACTGCGTGGTCTGTGATATTGGGAAAACGCCATCCCGACGGCTGCCGCAAGAACCGCCAAAACTGCGCCTGTCACTACCTTCTTTTTCCAGCGTCCCGGCGCTTTTACCTCCTGTTTTTCGGTCTGAACCGCCGTACAATGAGGACAGAAAGACGCCTTCTCCGGAAGCAGCTGCCCGCATTTCACACATTTTTTGCTCATATTTTTCTCCTTTATAGAACCTCCATCAGATGAAGGATATTTCTGTATCTTTTTTCCGGATTTACCATCGTACAGCGCTGGACAATCCGCCCCATCCTCCCCTTTGCAAGCTTTCTCGAAGGGTGCTCTCCCGTCAGCATGATATTGAGCAGCACACCGACCGCATAAATATCGGCACGCCCGTCCGACTGGGACAGTCCGTACTGCTCCGGTGCGGCAAATCCGGTCGTTCCAAGAATCTGCGTATCCCCCTGCCCTGTACTTTTGTAGACTCTGGCCGCATCAAAATCGATCAGTACCGCCTCGTCTCCCCGCAGGATCACGTTGTCCGGCTTGACATCCCGGTGCACCATTCCACGCGAATGGAGTACCCACAATGCGCCACACAGCTGCCTTGTGACCTGCTTTGCCTGCGCCGCACTCAACAGCCCTCCCTCCAGGATCTCTCCAAGCGTATCACCCGGTATGTATTCTTCAAGCGCAACTGTCTGTCCGTTTTTTTCTCCGACTTCCATGATCTGCGGCAGATTCCGGCACGATACGCCAAGCAGTTTCTGATACACCTCACCGCTCCCGGAAAAATGCCGAAAAATATAACGAGTGCCGCTTCCTCTGTGACGCACAAGAGAAACCCGGCCCCGTTCGCTTTCCTTCAGAAGCGCGATCGTATCGTACTCCCTGCTGACCGCTTCCAAAAGACTTTCGTAAATCTCCATATTTTCTACCTTTATCCGCACAGCACGTTTGAACGCCGCCGCGAAGCAGATTGCAAATATACGCTTTCCTGCTTTGCGCACGATTTTTTCACACGCGCTATGCCCCGTGCATATTGTTTTTTGGAATTTTTTATAGTTTAATAGAAATAATGTGGACTTTTCTATCCACTTTGACAAGATTGTAACATACCAATTGTAAATAATCAAATTTGAACATGGTCGCGAAGCGGATTGCGAATGTCTGCTTCAATGATACCAATATACCAAAACTCTGTCAGGACGTAATATATGGATAAGAAAAATACAGACGGCTTACAGCAGGAACTTATGGACTCAACAGATCTGTCGCAGTTTTTGTCCAGAAATCAGGAACAGTTCGTAGATAAAAGCGTCGCCGAATTATTAAATCACTTATTTGAAAAGAAAAACATCTCCAAAGCTGTGCTTGCCAAGCAGGCCGGTATGAGCGAGATCTATCTTCATCAGATTTTTGCCGGGAGGCGGACACCTTCCAGAAATCGTCTCCTCTGCCTGTGCTACGGACTGGAAGCCAGCATTGAAGAGACCCAGGAGCTTTTGAGACTGTGCGGCATGGCCGAACTTTACCCGAAGCTGAAACGCGACGCGATCATCTACTACGGACTGCTCCACAAACTTGATCTGTTTGTGATCAATGACAAGCTGTTTGATGAAAATGAGGATACGCTGTTTTGAAATGAATTCACATTCTTTATGTAAAGCGTCAGCTTTCTGTTTTTCACAGAAAACTGACGCCTTTATTTATAGGAAGCAGCCGGTAAAACAGTAATTCAGTCAGGTTCTGTTCACTGTCCTCTGGAAATGCATCCGGCTGCATATTCTTTTGTGATACGAGTTTTTGGGGACGATTTCGATACTTATGCTTTATTGTATCCGATTTTTTACCTGCCGTGCATGTCTTTTTCATTCTTTCTTTTTATCAAAACAATCCTATCTGGCTGTGGTGGGTCCCCCGCTTCACGCAGTCTGCCTCCGCATCCCGTCATTCAGTCAAAGCGGATATTCCAGATCCGCTTCACTGATTGCTCATAACCGAATACAGCGCCATCGCATTTCCGGGTTCTCACTCCAGATACAGCACCGGATCCACCGGTTCTCCATCCTTCGTCATTGCAAAGTACACATTACTACCCTCTGTACTGTAATATTTCGTCGGTTCGCTGACATATCCAATCACTGCGCCGGACTCCAGCACATCTCCTTCCTTTGCCTGAAGCTCTTTCAGACCACCGTACGTCAGCTTATAGCCGTTTCCAATGTTCAGCACAAGCGTTGTCCCCGTTTCCTCATCGACATACGTCGATTCCACGATTCCCTTCGCTGCCGCAAGCACCTGGTTGCCGGTATCACTGCCGATCACAAGGGCCGGATTGTATTTGTACTGATTCAGCGTCGGGAAATAAACGCTCCCGTCCATACTGTAATCGATCAGGATCGTGCCCGCCGCCGGCCAGAGAAGTGATGCTCCCTGTGCCTCGTAGGAGACACCGTTATCCATCAGCGTCTGCTCGGAGATGATGCTTGCAGAGGCAGCTTCCGCGGCATCTGTGGTATCATTTCCATTCGTGCCGCCTGCATTTTCGCCATCGCTTCCATCCGCCGTACCTCCCGCGTTTGCGGCCGCCATAGCGTCTCCATCTGCACTTTCATTCATTCCGGCGCTGCCTGAACCCAAGCCGCTTCCATCTGATCCGTCCGCTGTGCCGTCTGCATTTGCCGTCACAGAAGCATCCGTATTTCCATCCGCTCCTGTCTGACCGTCTTCTCCGTCCGCCATGCCATCCGCATTTGCGGCCGCCAGGTCATCTGCGTTTCCATCCGCTCCATCTGCCAGCGCCTGTTCCTCATCAGCTCCTTCCAACATATCGCCCTGCATCCGGTTGTCATTTCCCGCCGTCAGGTCATCCGCCAGCGCCTGTTCTCCCGGCACTGCCTCTGTCTCCTGCTGCACTTCGCCCCGCTGTGCCCGTTCCAGAGACGCAATACTGCCCAGTACAATGATTCCGGTCATGCAGAAGCTGAGCGTCCAGATTGTGCTTCGTTTCGTAATGAATTCTTTCAAACGTTTTCCATCCATATCATTCACCTCATCCATTTCCCGTGAACACTGACCTGACGCCCTGCCCACGTGTTGTCAGAACGGATCTCTTCAACCCGTTTTATTTTGCAGTCCGGCCACCAGTTTTGAGTCGGAGGATTTATTTTCCGAAGTTTTTTCGTTACTGCTTTGAATCAACCTCTCCGGTCTTTTCACTCTCTCACCTAAAAATGGTAGCCACTGATTTACTGATAGGATTTCCAGAAACGCAGCACTTATACACAAAAAGAAAAAAAGCCGCCGCCCCGCGATTTTTCGCGAAGCGACGACCCTCTTATTTTGTAACTGTTCAGAGCCAAGCAAAATTTCATAAAACAGGCGGAAAATGCTTGCATTTTTAAGCCTGTTTTTGAAATTTTATTTGGCGGATACGCCACACCGACGAAATGCGTAGCATTTTGGAGGTTGGCTCTGAACAGTTACCTTATTTTTTATTTTGTTCCATCTGATGACTCATAAGGAATCTTCTTCCTTATGAAATTCCCTCATCCTGGGATTTTACGCCTCAAAGGTCTCCGGATCTACCTTGATCACTTCGTGGTCAAGATGCCAGATCTCATCTACGTACTGCTGGATCGTACGGTCGGATGTGAACTTTCCGCTGCATGCCATATTCAGCATTGCCATCTTAGCCCAGCGCTCTTCGTCGCGGTATGCTTCCTCTACGCGCTTCTGAGCTTCTGCGTAGGATTTGAAGTCTGCCAGGATGAAGTACGTATCTGCGCGGTCGCTGCAGTTCGTGTTCAGCAGAGAATCATAGATCTCGCGGAACATTTCCATATCTCCGTTTGAATACTGGCCGTTAATCAGCTGCATCAGCACGCGGCGGATATCCTGGTCGTTGTTGAAGTAATCAGTCGGATTGTAACCGCCCTCATTCTCATAGCGGATAACTTCGTCTGCACGCAGACCGAAGATGAACGCATTCTCCTCGCCTACTTCCTCAACGATCTCCACGTTTGCTCCGTCCATTGTGCCAAGTGTCGGTGCGCCGTTCAGCATGAACTTCATGTTTCCGGTACCGGATGCCTCTTTACTTGCAGTAGAAATCTGTTCAGATACATCTGCTGCTGCAAAGATCAGCTCTGCGTTGGATACGCGGTAATCCTCGATAAATACTACCTTCAGCTTTCCATTAATGGACTTATCGTTGTTGACCACATCTGCCACGCTGTTGATCAGCTTGATAGTCAGCTTTGCACGGCGGTAGCCTGCTGCTGCCTTTGCACCGAAAATGAATGTTCTCGGGTAGAACGGCATCTCCGGATGATCCTTGATTTGGTTGTACAGATACATAACGTGCAGGATGTTGAGCAGCTGACGCTTATACTCATGCAGACGTTTTACCTGTACATCGAAGATGGATCGCGGATCGACATCGATTCCGTTGTGCTCCTTGATGTATTTTGCAAGACGCAGCTTGTTCTGATACTTGATGTTCATGAATTCCTGCTGAGCCTTCTTGTCATCGACATAGACTTTCATCTTTGCGATCTGCGGCAGATCTGTGATCCACTCATCGCCGATGTGCTCTGTTACCCAGTCTGCAAGCAGCGGGTTTGCATGAAGCAGGAATCTTCTCTGTGTGATACCGTTTGTCTTGTTGTTGAACTTCTCCGGCATCATCTCATAGAAATCCTTCAGCTCCTGTTTCTCCAGGATCTCGGTGTGCAGTCTTGCAACACCGTTTACAGAGTAGCCTGCAGCGATTGCCAGGTGTGCCATCTTCACCTGTCCGTCATAGATGATCGCCATCTTGCGGACCTTCTCCTGGTTGCCCGGATATCTTCTCTGGATCTCCTCCACAAAGCGGCGGTTAATCTCTTCGATAATCTGGTATACACGCGGAAGCAGTCTGGAGAACAGCTCGATCGGCCATTTTTCCAATGCCTCAGCCATGATCGTATGGTTCGTGTAAGCACAGGTCTTTGTCGTTACCTCCCATGCCTCGTCCCATCCAAGTCCTTCCTCATCCAGAAGGATACGCATCAGCTCTGCAACTGCTACCGTCGGATGGGTATCGTTGAGCTGGAAGGTAGCCTTCTCATAGAACTTGCGGATATCGCTGTGTGTCTTCTTATATTTTTCCACTGCTGCCTGAACACTCGCGGAAATGAAGAAATACTGCTGCTTCAGGCGAAGCTCCTTGCCTGCATAGTGGTTGTCATTCGGGTAAAGAACGTCAACGATATTCTTTGCAAGGTTCTCCTGCTCAACCGCCTTCTGATAATCACCCTTATCGAAGGAATCCAGATGGAAGTCCGTGATCGCCTCTGCATCCCATACACGCAGGGTATTTACTACGTTGTTATTGTATCCAAGGATCGGCAGATCAAACGGTACGGCACGTACAGACTGATATCCTTCCTGGATAAAGTTGTTTTTCTTCTTCTCTTCATCGTACTCAACGCGCACATAGCCGCCGAATTTTACGATCTTTGCATACTCCGGACGGCGAAGCTCGAACGGATTGCCATCCTTGAGCCAGTTATCCGGTACTTCTACCTGATAGCCGTTCTCAATTTTCTGCTTGAACATTCCGTAGCGGTAACGGATACCGCAGCCGTATGCAGAATAACCAAGGGTTGCCAGAGAATCCAGGAAGCATGCTGCCAGACGGCCAAGTCCGCCGTTTCCAAGTGCTGCATCCGGCTCCTGATCCTCGATCACGTTGAGGTCAAAGCCCATCTCGTCGAGCGCTTCCTTTACTTCCTTATATGCACACAGATTGATCAGGTTGTTTCCGAGCGCACGGCCCATCAGGAATTCCATGGACATATAATATACGGTCTTCGGATCATCCATCTCATACTGCTTCTGGGTTGCCAGCCAGTTGTCAATGATTCGATCTTTTACTGCATACGATACCGCCTGGAACAGCTGCTGCTGTGTTGCCTCATCGATCGTTTTGCGATAGAGAGTTTTCACGTTCTCCTTTACACGCTCTTTGAATCCTTCCTTGTCAAATGTCTTACTCATCACATTCTTCCTTTCCTTCAAATGGTAGTAATCGGATCCTGTCATATAATCCTGATACTGCATCAGGGTCGGGGAGTTACTGCTTCTCCACGCCAAGTGTCACGGTTTCTCCGTTGATGCTCCACTCTTTGCTGTATCCAGACACGATGCCGTACTCTACCTTCACGGCAAGTACTTCATCCCTGATCTCAGACTCATATTTTTTCAGAATCGCATCTATCTTATCGTTACCCATTGCGGATACCGTTATTTTATCCATTACCTCAAAGCCGGCTTCCTTACGCATTGTCTGGATCTTGCTGACCAGCTCGCGCACAAGGCCTTCCTCGATCAGCTCCGGTGTCAGGTTTGTATCAAGCACTACGGAAACCTCTCCGTTTGCCTCACTTACACAGCCCTCTGTCTGAGCCGTCTCGATCAGAAGATCTTCCTCGCCGAGCACTACTTCCGTGCCATCTACATCAAGATGGATCGCACCGGTCGTCTTCAGCTCGTTCATCGCAGCAGCGCCATCCAGTGCCGGAAGCATCTGGCGGATCTTGCCAAGCAGTTTGCCGTATTTCGGTCCGACAGTTCTCATCTGCGGCTTGAAGCTGTAGGAAATAAATCCGCTGACATCATCTGTGAAGGCAACTTCCTTGACATTCAGCTCATCGCGGATGATTGCTGCAAAATACTCCGGCAGTGCTTCCGGCGCTTTCACATACATCTTTGCAATCGGCTGACGGTTCTTAATGTTTGCCTTGTTGCGGCATGCACGGCCAAGGACTACGACCTTCAGGACCTCATCCATCTCAGACTCCAGCTTTTTGTCGATATGCGCTTCTTCCACTGCCGGGAAATCGCACAGATGAATGCTTTCCGGAGCCTTCGGATCTACCCCGACAACGATGTTGCGGTAAATCTCCTCAGTCATGAACGGAATCATCGGAGCTGCGGCCTTGCATACAGTTACAAGTGCGGTGTACAGTGTCATGTAAGCATTTACTTTATCCTCTTCCATGCCCTTTGCCCAGAAACGCTCACGGCTTCTTCTGACGTACCAGTTGCTCATGTCATCCACAAACTCCTCGAGCGCTCTTGCAGCCTCCGGGATACGGTAATTGCCAAGATTCTCATCAACTGCTTTTACCATGGAATTCATCTTGGAGAGCAGCCACTTGTCCATAACCGGAAGCTTATCGTAATCCAGACTGTAATCCATCGGATTGAAATTGTCAATGTTCGCGTACAGCACGAAGAATGCGTACGTATTCCACAGTGTGCCAAGGAACTTATTCTGTCCCTCCTGCACTGCCTTTCCGTGGAAACGGTTCGGCAGCCACGGTGCGCTGTTGATGTAGAAGTACCAGCGGATTGCATCTGCACCGTAAGTGGAAAGTGCATCAAACGGATCGACTGCATTTCCCTTGGATTTGCTCATCTTCTGACCGTTCTCATCCTGTACATGGCCAAGAACAATGACGTTTTCAAACGGTGCCTTGTTGAACAGCAGTGTTGAGATTGCCATCAGGGAGTAGAACCATCCTCTCGTCTGGTCTACCGCCTCAGAGATAAACTGTGCCGGGAAGTGTTTCTCAAAGTATTCTTTATTTTCAAACGGATAGTGGTACTGCGCAAACGGCATCGATCCGGAATCGAACCAGCAGTCGATTACCTCCGGTACACGGTGCATCTTCTTTCCGCACTTCGGACAGCGGATCGTCACCTTGTCAATAAATGGACGATGCAGCTCAATCTCCTCCGGGCAGTCATCTGACATCTCATGCAGCTCCTGCTTGCTTCCGATCGCATGCATATGGCCGCACTCGCACTCCCAGATATTCAGCGGAGTACCCCAGTAACGGTTTCTGGAAAGACCCCAGTCCTGTACATTTTCCAGCCAGTCACCGAAACGTCCCTTTCCGATGCTCTCCGGAATCCAGTTGACCGTGTTGTTGTTGCGCACCAGATCATCGCGCACCTCGGTCATCTTGATGAACCAGGATTCACGCGCATAATAAATCAGCGGCGTATCACAGCGCCAGCAGTGCGGATAGCTGTGCTCAAACTTCGGCGCGTTGAACAGAAGTCCTCTCGCATCCAGATCCTTGATGACTTCCGGAGATACACCGTTCTCACCTTCCAGATCTTTTCTTGCGATACAGGAGTGGCCTGCCCACTTTGTTTCCTTTGTCATCATACCGTTCTCATCGACCAGCTGCAGGAACGGAAGGTCATATTTTCTGCCGACCTTGCTGTCGTCCTCACCGAATGCCGGAGCGATATGGACGATACCGGTACCGTCTGTCATCGTAACGTACGTGTCACACACAACATAGTACGCTTTTTTCTTCAGCTGTGCCGGGTAAAGAGCCTCATACTCTTTATACTCCAGATCTTTTCCTTTATAAGTCTCAAGGATCTCGTACGTACCCTCGCCAAGCACGGTATCAGCCAGAGCCTGTGCCAGATAGTAAACGTAATCCTCTTCTTTCATTTTTACCTTTACGTACGTCTCATCCGGGTTTACGCAGAGCGCCACGTTGGACGGAAGGGTCCACGGTGTCGTCGTCCATGCCAGGAAGTATGCATCCTCACCGACTACCTTGAAACGTGCTGTTGCAGAACGCTCCTTGACATCCTTATATCCCTGTGCCACCTCATGGCTGGAAAGCGGGGTGCCGCAGCGCGGGCAGTACGGAACGATCTTGTAGCCCTTGTACAGCAGCTTCTTATCCCAGATCTTCTTCAGTGCCCACCACTCAGACTCGATAAACGTGTCATGATACGTAACGTACGGATCATCCATGTCCGCCCAGAATCCGACGGTCGCAGAAAAATCCTCCCACATTCCCTTGTATTTCCAGACGCTCTCCTTGCAGTGCTGGATAAACGGCTCCACGCCGTACTCCTCGATCTGCTCTTTACCGTCAAGTCCAAGCATCTTCTCTACTTCCAGCTCTACCGGCAGACCATGTGTATCCCATCCTGCCTTTCTCGGAACCATTTTTCCCTTCATCGTCTGGTAACGCGGGATCATATCCTTGATGACACGCGTCAGCACATGGCCGATGTGCGGCTTTCCATTTGCAGTAGGCGGGCCGTCATAGAAGGTATAGGTTTCTCCTTCCTTGCGGTTCTCCATACTTTTTTTGAAGATATCATTGTCTTTCCAGAACTGCTCGACTGCCTTTTCATGCTCTACGACATTCCGGTTTGTAAGTACTTTATCGTACATCGTCTGCCTCCTTTATGAGCGCTCTCTATATTCCGTTCAGTATCCTTTATCAGTATCCATTATTATGTACACATTTTTTTATTATAGCTCAGCAGTCAAGAGCTTGTCAATTTATGATGTGCTGAAAATACCCTCATTTTTCGTTGCATTTTTCCTACATTTCCCTTATACTGGAAATAATACTGCGGATCTTCCCCAGATACTCGCAGATACGTGTGGGACAACACAAAAAGGCAGGTTTCTGCCGGAAAGAAAAGAGAGTGAGTGTTTAACAAATGAGTAATTTTTTCAACATGGACAATGGCTTTTTCCGTACACTCGGAAAGCTGGCCGATCTGATGATCCTGAACATCCTTTTTATCGTGTGCAGCATCCCAATCTTCACGATCGGAGCCTCCCTGACCGCCATGTATTACGTGACTTTGAAGATGGCGGAAAATGAAGATGGCTACATCGCCCGTTCCTTCTTCAAATCGTTCCGCCAGAACTTCAAGCAGGCGACCGTGATCTGGCTGATCATGCTCCTGTTCGGCATCGTGCTTGTGCTTGATCTTCTGATCATAAAGGAGGCGACCGGCACTGTCTGGACCGTATTCCGGGTCATCATCACCGCTACCGGATTTTTGTACCTCATCATGCTGAACTACGTATTCCCGGTGCTGGCCCGCTTCTACAACAGCACAAAGGCCATCTTCAAGAACTCGTTCATCATGGCGATCGCAGATTTTCCACGCACCTTCATCATGCTGATCATCACAGTCGGAGCAGTCGCCGTTATGTTCCTCAACAACTATACGTTCTGGTACGGCATCCTCGTCTGGATTCTTGCAGGCTTTGCCCTCGTGGCATTTGCACATTCGTTCTTCCTCAAAAAGATCTTCGCAAAGTATATGCCGAAAGAGGAAGAAGAGGAAAGCTCTTCTGACGGCTGGTCTGTCGATGAAATGCCGGCATCCATCTTTGATGATCCGGATGCAAAGGCTGGGGAAACTGCTGAAGCAATCCCGGAAACGGATGCAGGAAAGAAAGACGAATCAGAAAGTACGAACGAAAAATAAATGGGCACAGCGGATATTCACAATCCGCTTGACCCGGTTAAAAAACCGGCCGGTCATCTTCGGTGGAGATGACCGGCCGGTACTTTTTGTTCTATGCTTTATTCTATGCTTTGTTCTTCTGTGCTGCTCCGGTACTGTGCTTAATTGCCCCAGACTGCTCGGTATACTCTCAGAAGGTTTGCAACCTGCGCATCTGTTACTCTCGACAGTGCCTGCTGGATTGCTGCGTAGGTCTGCGGTCTGGATGCTTTCAGAGCTGCCGGATTTTCGGTGTAGTCCCGGAACGACTGTGCAAAGTACTCTGCGCTGTTCTGAAGGACATATTCCTTATCGTATGCGGTATACCTGGATTTCTCCTTCTGGAAGGTCTGCTGGAATGCAGCAGAAGTATCTATATTACCTGCAACGAATGCAAGGAAATGACCAAGTTCATGGTAAACAGTCTCATCGGCCTGTTTCAGAGTAATCGTTCGTGTCTGTGCATCACACAGTCCCGAATACGGAACACCTGACTGGATAACCACCTGAAAGCCAAGCTTCTGGAATGCATTCAGCACTCTCTTATCCGCTGCCGGTGCGATCTGGGTTACAGCTACTGTGCCGTTTGTTACGGGGGTAATCGGTCTGGTAGTCGTCGGTGCTGCCGTGTTTGTTACGGTGGTCTTTGTAATCGTTGTCTTTACGGTTGTCACCTGTGTGTTGATTTTGGAACCCTTTTTATAGTTGTTTGTGATGCTCGTTACTATTACAGTATTGGTTGTGACTGTTTTTTTTGCGCTCTTTGTCTTTGTCGTTTTCTTCTTTGTTGTCGTCTTTCCTTTCTGTGTATACGTCCTGGATGATGCTGATTTCAATGAAATCTTCTTTGTAGACTTTGTCGTTTTTGTGGACTTTGTTACCTGCGGTGATGCCAGCGGTGTCTCATCCTCCTGAATCTGTACAACGCTGTCCTCATCTACATAAGTCACCAGCTCCGGAACCGGATTCTGCTGATTGTATACATAAGTGCCTCCGCCAAGGACAATGGCTGTTGCCAGTACCAGTGCACCGGCCTTTTTCGATATCTGTCGTAACGTTTCTTTCATTTTCTGATTTTTCATGTCTTCTACCTCCCTGAAATCCGTCTGATATAAACTTTATCCAGGATGTAAAAAAACCGCTTGATTTTCTTTCGAAATCAGCGGTCACCACTTACACACTACCTGATGAAAATTCTTCCCGTATTTAAAAGGCTTCATTCACAGAAACCGCTGGGAAGATGCATCAGTATCACAGCTCACGCCTGTGATGGAAAATGCGGCAACCGGCTGTCATAGACTCCGGATACGGAACCCTTAGACCCTTTGGCTTTGCGTCTCTGCTTTTCAACAGATTTGCCTTTATATCAGATTTTCTTAATATTTACAGTATTATCATAGTTTTTTCGCCCGCAAATGTCAACCGATTCTGGCATGTTTTTCATTTTTGTTACATTTTTCCGTCATACTTTCCATGGTGCCGTTCTGCCGATGTCTGTTTGTGCAAAATGCACGGAAAATGCAGAAAAAATGCGAGGTTGCGGCGTTTTTCTTTTGAGGCAGTGGCGGTCAAATCGTCACAGTGTTTCTCCTTCCATGACCTCATACGGTAAAATACATTCTTCTTCCGCCAGCATTTTTTCACTGGCATCCGATTCCTCCGTTGTCTCTTTCTCCTGCCCCGCCTCGATCCGCTCAAACAGACGGTTCACCGCCGCCTTTGCGATCTCATCCACTGCATTCGAAACGGTAGCCAGGCGTGGGATCACATAATTTAACGTATCAATATTGTCAAACCCAATGATTCCATAGTCAGCCGGGCAGCGTTTTCCAAGCTCTTTCAGCCGCTTCATAATATCAAGCGCAAACTCATCCGCTGCACAGACAAAGGCCGTGCGGCTGCTGTCTGCAATCAAATCTCCCACTTTCTCCAGATAACTCCAGTCCAGAAGACAGATTGTCTCTATTGCCCGCTTCTGCTCCCGGATCGCCTCCTCGATTCCCTCCCGGAAGCCCTTTAAGCGTTCGCGATGTACGTACATGTTTTCCTTCTCCCCGGATGCCATCGCCGGGCAGACGAATACGACACGCTCATACGGCTTCTCCAACGCATACCGGACAGAAGCCTTCATCGCTTCTCGCTGATCGATGGTCACAAATGGAATTCCATCCGCAATCCGGTTGTCGACGGATACGATCGGCATGCCAAGGCTGCCCAAAAACTCCCGATATTCCTCGCCCTCGTTCACCGAAGACAGGATAATACCGTCCATGCGGTAAGCCGCAAGATTCATCAGCTGCCGACGCTCCAGTTCCCGGTCGTTGCCATGCAGCGCAATGTTAATGTTGTAGCCGCGGCTCATGGCTTCCCGGCTGATCGCACTGAGCATTGCGGAAAAGTAGCGGTTCTTTACATCCATCACGACAACACCAATATAATACGTGCGTCCCTTTACGAGACCGCGTGCCAGCAGATCCGGCCGGTAATCATGCTCTCTTGCCACCCGCAGGATCATCTCCTTTGTATCCGGATGAATGCGTCCACCCCCGTAAAGTGCCCTGTGTACCGTCGTTCTCGACACCCCGCACAGCTGTGCGAGATCCTTTGTTGTAATTCCCACTGTAATGCCTCCCGCTGTCTGAATTCTGTTTCTGGATCCTGATTCTGCCGGCTGTTCTTGCCGGATTTTCTTTTCTCATTATGTTTACTATTCAGAGCCAGGCAAAACTTCACAACGCAAGCATAAAACGCCTGCGTTTTTAAATCTTATTTGGCTTTGAACAACAGTTTCATTATAATGGAGGAAATGACACACCGCAACTTTTTTCCGACACTAAAATGCAAAAAACCAGGAAGCGCCTGTCTTACTGCTCTATCCTGGCCTTTCATTCGTATCCCTTTTTTACTTCACTTTCACCCTCACCATCTCAAATGAAAGCGGCAGCAGCTCGCACGTCACCTTTCCGTCTTTCAGGCTGACATTTTCGCATGTTTTTGGCACAACACGATCATGCTGAATCTGATTAGCCGCTTTTTTATCTTCATGATGCAGCACTGTGGATTCAAGAATCATTTCTGCCTCAAAGCCCTGCAGATCAATCTCTGTCTCCGCTGCTTCCTCACTGCGGTTGACCAGGAAAAGTACCACTTCCCCTGCATTTTCATTCCATACGGCCACCTTATCGATCACCGGAACCTGTGCAAACTCTCCGCTTGCGTACGATGGACCTTCGCTGCGCTCGTCCAGCACGACGCCCCGGCCGTATTTTGCCATCAGTGCAAATGGATAATAGATCGGCTGTACCCACACATCGCCTCCGCGCTCTGTCATGATGCAGGCGCTGATATTGGTCAGAAGGGACTGGCAGGCAATCTTTACGCGGTCACTGCAGCGCAGGAAATTCATCATCATACTCGCAAAGAGCAGTGCATCCTCCATCGTGTAAATCTGTTCACTGAATGATGGTGCAATCTGCCACGGTGCGTTTTCAACAGCCGCCTGCACCTCTTTGTCCGGAATCTCCCAGACACCCCACTCATCAAAGCAGATATCGATCTTTTTCGAACTGTGCCGCTGTACACCGACTGCATCGCAGATGCCGCACACTGTCCGAATATAGCGCTCCATATCCATCGACTGCGCCAGAAACGCCGCTGTCCCTTTTTCCTGTCCGCCGTAATACTGGTGCAGAGAAATATAGTCCGCGCAGCCGTACGTATGCTGCATCACGATCCGCTCCCACTCGCCGAACGTCGCGTTGCTCGACAGCGAGCTGCCGCACACCGCCAGCTTAATGGACGGATCCAGAAGCTTCATCGCTTTGCCTGCCTCGTAAGAAAGGCGCCCATACTCATCTGCCGTCTTGTGACCGATCTGCCAGTCACCGTCCATCTCATTGCCAAGGCACCACGTCTTTATGCCGTACGGTGTCTCCTGCCCGTTTGCCCGGCGCATATCGCTGTAGCAGGTACCGCCCGGAAAGTTGCAGTATTCGAGCAGCGAAACCGCTTCTTTTACACCTCCAGTGCCAAGATTCACGGCAAAGATCGGATCGATCCCGGTCTTTTTTGCCCATTTCATAAATTCATCGGTACCGACCTCATTCGTCTCGATGCTTTTCCAGGCCAGATCCACTTTGCGCGGCCGTTTTTCCCGTGGTCCTACACCGTCGCGCCAGTCATAGTTTGAGACAAAATTGCCGCCCGGATAGCGCACGGCAGTGACACCCATCTCCTTTACCGCCGCTCTCACATCCTCGCGGAATCCGTCCGCGTCCGCCGCCCGGTGCGTCGGCTCATAGATGCCCGAATAGACGACCCTTCCCATATGTTCTACAAAGGAGCCGTAAATCTCCGGGCTGATTCTTCCTTTTTGAAATTTTTTATGTACGATTATATTTGTCTTTTCCATGCTTTCCCCTCATTTTCTATTCCGGGCTCATGCCCTGTTTTCCTGTCATCCGGCTTTCTTATTGTCAGCTGTTCCGTTTTTCTGCTCTGCACAGGCCAGTTTTCATTTTTCCCTGTGTCTTTGCCTGTGGCTGGACACTATTTTCCGCCTGTACCTACTCCTTCATGCCGGATGTCGCAATTCCTTCCATAAAGAACCGCTGCCCGAACAAGAACAGGATCAGAAGCGGCGCAATTGAAATCACGGTTGCCGCCAGCGTCGGCCCGAATTTGATCGAGTTGCTGCCGACCAGCACTGCCAGACCGGCAGATAAGGTACGCATCTCGACGGAGCTTGTCAGCATCATCGGATACAGCAGATCGTTCCAGTTGTTCATAAAATGAAAGATTCCAAGTGTCACAAATGCTGGTTTTGCAAGCGGTGCAATGATCCGCGAATAGATCTGAAACTCCTTCATGCCGTCAATGCGAGCTGCCTCGTCCAGTGATTTCGGGATGTTCCCGAAAAACGAAGTCAGCATGTAAATGCCGTAGGCACTCGCCGCACGCGGCAGGATCAGCCCTGCGTACGTATTCAGGATGCCAAGATTAAACTCCTCCAGATACAGCGGGATCATGATGACCTGAAATGGCACCATCATGGTCAGCAGGATCACGTTAAAGATCACTTTTTTGCCGCGGAAATGCATTCTGGAAAATGCATAGGCTGCCATCGAATCAAAGAACAGACTGATGACGGTCACGCTGCCCGCAAAGATCACTGTATTTCGCAGCATCCTCAGTACCGGAATTGCTTTTACTACATAGCGGTACTGATCCGCGACCCAATCCGCAGGGAAGAAATGCGGCGGCCATTTGATGACATCCGCATCGCTTTTGAAGGAGGAGACGAAAAGCCACAAAAGCGGCAATATCACGATCAACATGATCAGAAGCAGGATCACATCACCGACCCACTCAAACAGACTTGTTTTGCTCTTTTTCATTCCTCCTCACCTCCCTGCGGAAATGCATATTTTCTGAGTACAAACGTCAAAATTGCAATAATCAGAAACAGATAGACCGCCACCGATGAGGCATAACCAAGATCGAACGGAGCCGTCTGAAATCCCTTGTTGTAAATGTATCCGACGAGCGTCTCTGTTTTATACTGCGGTCCGCCTTCTGTCATGACGTAGATCTGGTCAAATACCTGCAACGCCGTGATCAGCGTTGTGACCGCACAGAAGCCTATCGTATCACGGATTCCCGGAATCGTCACGTACCTGAATTTCTGCAGCCCTCCTGCACCGTCAAGCTCAGCAGCCTCATAAAGAGAATTGGAAACGCCGAGTGCCGCCGCGGACAGCACCGTCAGGGTATAGCCAAATCCTTTCCATACCGTCACAAAAATGACGGTTGGCATCGCCCAGGTCGTGCTCGTTAAAAGGCCTGGCATCTGAATCCCGATCCTGCCAAGCAGATACGGAAGCATTCCATAGTTTTTGTTGAGCAGCATCGACCACATGATGCTGACCGCCGTCATCGAGCAGACATACGGCAGATAAAACGTCGTGCGCATCAGCTTGTGCCATCTTGTATTTTTTGTCATAAACATCACGAGCAGCAATGCCAGCAGAATCTGCAGCGGCACCTCCAGAAGCGCAAAGTAAAACGTGTTCAGCGTCGCATTTCCAACGCGCACATCCGAAAACATCCGCAGATAATTTTTCAGGCCGGCAAAAGAAATATCATTCATGTAGATATTGATATTCATGATGCTGATCGCAATCGCACCGACAAGCGGCACAAAAACGAATATCGTCAGGATAATCAGGGACGGTGCCAGAAACAGATACGCCTGTTTCTGGCTTTTCATTCCTTTTCCCACAGCTTTCTTTTCCATAATGTAAAACTCCTATCATAAGAAATCCTCCGGACATTTGCCCTTTTCACGCCTGCCCGGAGGTATCTCTTTTTATAATTCCTTTTTCCTGATTTATTCTTCCATTCGCATCTGCGATAAAAATGGCTTCCTTTTAATTAATCAATGCCGCAGATTGCAAACATCCTCTTTACCTTTACTTACTGTCCTGCAATCACAGAATCCAGTACATCAGATGCAGCCTTTACACTCTCAGCCACATCATCACCTGCAAGGATTTTTTCCATCATCGGCTGCATGACATCGGTGTCGATCTGGCTGCCGATCGTCAGATTCAGATGCCAGTCTCTTCCGATCTCAGATGCTTTTGATACGCTTGAGAGAATCTCGTTTGCCTGGATATCCGGATCTTCCAGTACGGAGTAAGACCATACCGGGAATCCGTTGCGATTTGACCACTCTTTTAAGGTCGCATCCGACAGCCAGTATGCCATAAATTTATAAACGGCTGCTCTCGTCGCATCGTCTGCGCCCTTGGTCAGCATGTATGCGCATCCGCCTTCCGGTGAGTATGCGCCAGCGCTGCCGGCCGGAATCGCTGTGATACCATAATTTACACCGAGCTGTGTCAGTCCGTTGATGTTCCACGGGCCGCTCGTATACATTGCCAGCTGTCCTGCCTGGAACATTGTGTCTGCATCTGCCGCAGTCAGTCCCTCCGGTGATACGCCCTCGTTCCGTGCCAGATCCTGCAGCCAGGTCAGTGTATCGATGTTTTCCTGGGAATTCAGAAGATTCTCTGTGCCGTCCGTACTGATGACATCTCCGCCGTTCGCCCACAGGTACTCACAGTAGGAAGCGTAATCATACGGAATGCCGATGCCGTACTGATTTTTGGAAGCATCGGTGCAGGCAATCGCGTCTGCTTTCAGCTCCTCCAGCGTAGTCGGCGGTGTTTCCGGATCAAGGCCTGCCGCCTCAAAAATATCTTTATTATAGTAGAGATACTGCAGATTGTACTGCATCGGCACACCGTACTGCACATCTCCGATATAGGATTTTGCCAGTACATTCTCATAGAAATTGCTCTTGTCGACACCTGTTACATCCCAGAAATCGCTGATATCCTCAATCAGTCCGTTCTTTGCATACTGCTGCAAAAACTCGATACCGACGAGAACGAAGGACGGGCCGGTGCCGGTCGAAACGGCAGTCGGCAGCTTGGACTGCAGCGTCGCATTATCCATAATATCGATCTGTACTGTGATATTGTCGGTGTTTGTCTCATTATAATTGTCAATGATCTCCCGCAGCACATCCCCGTCAGAACCGGTAAACGGCGCCCACACAGAAAGTGTGATCGGATCGGATTCTTCCGCGTATCCGACGATTCCGCCTGCAAGCATCGATGATGCAAGTGCTGCTGCCATAAGCAGACTAATAGTTTTCTTTTTCATAGTGATGATCCTCCTTTTTTGTTGTGCGGACAGCTTCGACCCGCTTTTTTTCTTCCTTTTTATTTCCGTGCGTACACGTGTACATTTTTAAGGAAAAGAAAAATGCAGTTCTGCTTTTATCTGATATGTAAATCAATCCCCTGCATTTTCTTGTGCATCTTTGCTTTGCGTACACGTGTACTTCATATTTGCATTATACAGATTGCACACCATTCTGTCAACCCTGTCCTTTCTTTACAAATTACCAAATTTTCATTTCCATTTTTGTGTATTTTTGAGCAGGAATCTGCTATACTGAAGAAAATTAATTATGTTTACGAAGGGATCTTACGATTACGATGAAAACTATCGGCTTTCGCCGTTTCGGCGCAGTGCTCCTCTTCTTCTGCTGTCTTTTTCTCGGCTTTGGCTGCGGAAAGAAAGGTGGAAATGAAGACAGCCTCAAACCGCCGCAGGCTTATACGCCCGGTAAGACTACCGTGCTTGTCCCGGAAGCCCCTGGCACTGTGACCACCGGAGAGGATCCTCTGATCCTTGATTTTTCCAACGCCGGTCAGGGATATTTTATGGGAAAGCTCACGCAGCCGGATACAAAAATCAACATCCAGATCACCGGTCCGGACAATGTCTGCTACAAATATTTTCTTACGGAAGCAGACAGTTGGACCGCATTTCCGATTACGGCAGGAAACGGCACATATCTGGTACTCGCCTATCAGGAAATTTCAGATGGACAGTATGCTTCTTTGTTCAGCTATTCACTGAATGTTACATTGGACAGCGAATTCTATCCATTTTTATATCCGAACCAGTATGTGAATTTCACATCTGACAGCAAAGCCATTTCCCTTGCCGCTTCACTCACAAAAGATGCCGCTGAGGATCTTGATGCGCTGGATGCCATCTACCAGTATGTGACCACTCATATCACCTATGATTCGGATAAAGCAGCAACCGTAGGCACAGGATATCTTCCCGACATTGACGAAACGCTGCGTACCGGCACCGGCATCTGCTTCGACTACGCTGCACTCACCGCTTCCATGCTTCGTTCCCTGTCGATCCCCGCACGGCTCGATATTGGTTACAGCGGCGACGTACGCCATGCATGGGTCGATGTCTACATTGAGTCGGTCGGCTGGGTAAAACGCGCCGTCGAATTCAACGGAAATGAATGGAAAATGATCGATCCCACCTTCGCGGCCGCCGCCGGAAATGAGGATAATGAAGCGATTGATGAATACATAGGTGACAGCTCCAACTACACCGTACAGTATATCCGTTAATAGATCCGTTAGTACATCGCTTCATAAATAACTGGAGTCAAAGCGGATATTCGCAATCCGCTTCGCTACTTGCTCATAACCGAGTAGCT
>ERZ827108.1123-NODE-1123-length-38171-cov-4.340697_pt1 | contig 38171 bp, 38 predicted proteins | sample MGYA00519921_ERZ827108 | MGnify/ENA primary metagenome ERZ827108 (study PRJEB31778, sample SAMEA3449258) | human gut metagenome | biome: human gut; feature: human-associated habitat; material: faeces | place: United Kingdom | collected 2010/2012 ...
CACGTTGCTTTTTTATACCGTATTTTGGACTTTACACATAATTTGAAGAAGAGCCAATTTTTATGAAAAAATCGGCATTTCAAATCACATTAGACCATATAGTTGGCGAATAACAGTTTCATTATCAGCATACTTAAATTTTTCATCACCTTTAAAAACAGAATTTTCTGCCGATGATATCTTATCTATGGCCTTTCGCTTCATTTCAGTTGTAGCTCTGGCATAAATCAATGAAGTTTCCATTTGTGAATGTCCAAGCCATTGAGATATAAGCTCTAGAGGCATACCGGCCATATAGAGATGCATGGCACGAGTGTGTCTGAACAAATGCGGATGCAAATGTGGTATTTCAGAAGCAAAATTTCTTGCTTTGTCGCCATATTTTTTAATGAAAGACTGTGCTGCATCACTTGACAATTGCGACCTAACACCTTTTCGGATAGTATAGAATAAGTAATCCTCATAACTACTGGCTTGGTGGTATATGCTACAGTAACGTTCAAATTTTGGAATCAATTCCTGAGAAATCGGGGTTACTCGGTATTTATTGCCCTTTCCAACTATGTGCAACTCGGCAGTGTCTTTCTGTATAACAAAATCTCTGAGTTTTAGGTCAAGAATTTCTTGAATTCTGCATCCGCTGTCATAAAGAAGATACAAGAAAAAATTATCTCGCAAGCCTACCGTTTTATTGATATCCGGCTGAGAAAGGATAAGCTTTGTTTCCTGCACGGTCAAAAATTTAATATTATCCTCTGTAGCATTGGGGATATCGGCAATTCTTTGGATTGAGGACAATTCAGATATCAGCAGAATATTTTCGTCCATTAAGAAGCGACAGAATCTTTTTATATGCTTTAGACGTAAGTTGACCGTCGAAGCTTTGTTACCACGCACTTTCAAAAGCCAATCCATAAAATCCAAGACATTATTTTGGCAAAAATCTTTTGCAGTCACCGAACTGAGTAATTTATTATGTTTTTCCCGCAAAAAGATCAAGAAAAGATTAATGGTATAACGATAGGCATCAATGGTGTTTACACTCTTTTTTCGCACAACTGGCATATCTTCCGTTAAGAACTTTCGTATACTCTGAAATAAAGTAGGATCTTTAATCTTCCTCATAAGAATTCTCCTCTGTGCAATATATATCACCCAACATATCCCAGTTAATACCCGGTGAAGACTTTATTCTCTCCGGCAAAAGATGCACATAATATAAAGTTTCTTCCAAACTAACATGTCCCATATAGGTACTGAGGTACGGCATAAGCGTCATAACATCACGTTTTTCATCTACCCATCGCATCAGAGTACGGGTAGCGAAGTTGTGCCGTAGATCGTATGGTCTGGGCTTGTTCAGTCTTATGGGAAGCCCCGTTTTGTTCCACGCTTTATTAAAATTTCGCAGAGCCCAATAGGTAGGAATTTTCCCACCGTCCATATATTGAAAAAACCACTCTCTTTTGCCTGTGATACCATCATAGACGTTGCAAAGTTGTCGCATTTCCTCCGACATAATGATGTGTCGGTCTTTACCACGCTTACTCTTTCTTATGAAAACATCACCAGTTTTGAGGTTAATATCCTCTACCCGTAGGTTAAAAGGTTCTGCGGGACGCATTCCACAGCATAGTTCAAGTCTAAATGCAACTGGAAGGATAAGGTTAGGAGTTGATGCTTCATAACCGCGTCTGTTGTTTAATGAGTCAATCTCATCAAACAATCGGGACAATTCATTATCATTAAAAATATACGGCTGATATCTCCGCACTCTGACATTGTACTCAGAGGATGGAATATATGCATGTATCCCTGTAGCATTCAAATAACGAGTGAAATGTCGAATATTTATAACAGCAATGCGACGAGTGTTGTCAGTGTTAAAAGCCTTTGACACCAGCCACTGGTCTATCATTTCTTTTGTTATTTCGGTTGCATTCGGATACTTATCAGCACAAAATTCAATAAACTGCGGTATGTGGGATGTGTAATTGAGCCGAGTGAATCCCAACGAAACCTTGACATCAAGCATATCATTGTATGCAGTGGTCAATTCTTGTATAAAACTCATTTCTGCTCACCGCCTTTCTCAAGGCTAGAACAATTACAAATAGCATACACACCCTTAGTAATTGGAACATCCGAAAAGTCGGATGCACACAGCAACGTTTGTGTATTATTGAAACTTAGATACGCTATATCAGCTCCCATATTTCTGTGACCGAGCATCTGAGAGATGGACGTGATGGGCACTTCAGCAACGGCAAGCTCCGTGCCGAACGCCCGTCGCAAGCTATGAAATGACCGGTATTTAATCTTGTTGATTGATGCCAACCGGCAGTATTTATCAACCATATAGTCAAAGGAACTTGTGCTTTTTATCGCCACATACGGAGGCTGAGCTCTAAGAAAGACATTGGAATCCTCACTTTTAGGTCTTTCTTCTAAAATATAAGTTGCAATTGCATTAAGTGTCTTGCCGTTTAGAGGTGCGGAAAGTGATGTTCCAGTTTTCTTTTGGACAATCCTTAATTCTTCCTTTTTCCAATCAATGTTATGTAGTTGCAGATTTCGGATGTCGGCACAGCGCAGTCCTGAATTGAACGCAAGCAGAATTATTGCCGCATCTCGTTTGGGTGTTTGAGAATTATTATCTATCACGCTTAACATTGCCGATATATCATCTTGAGTGAATGGGACTATGAGCTGATGCGGTGGGGCCTTGGGGTTAAACACTTTGAGGTCTACATTTATTTTAGCCAACCTATGTTCATTGAGATACCGTATTAGGTAACGTAATGATCGTAACACACAATTCATATTGTGGGGATTCTTCTTTGCGACCACAGGGATAAATTCAATGAAATCCCGATCCGATATTTCGGCAATACTCTCATGCCGCTTCTCATAATAGCAAAAAAATTGCCGCATAACTATGCTTAATTTATACTGTTGGTCTTTCGATACACCCGTTTCCTTTAATGCAAAATCAACCAGTTTTTGATACTCTGCGTCAGGTTTATATGTTTTGGTGTCTTTAATTATAGAAAAATCGACCTCACCGGTATTCACATACGAGCGAATACGAAACACAGCGGTAATAAAACTCCTGTAGTATTTTCGGCTTATTTCACTTTGCTGATAACGCTTTTTCTGCTTTTGGCATATTTCCTCCAGCAGATCATCGGAACAAACATCGGTACCGTTATCAAAATGATACCGAATGATGTGTGTATAAACGCTCCATCTGTTTTCTTTTAGTGTGTACTCACTGCAACCACGCAGCCGCATGGCGCTTATAACACCATCCACCGCATCTTGAATTTTAATCATATATCATACCTCCTGTTACAATTGATGCATTTCAATTATAACAGAAAAGCCGAATATTCGTTTGAAACATACTTTAAAACGCTGTATAATTTAATTTATCGGCATTACTTAACTTTCGGCATTATTTAATAAAAGCCGAATTCGGCTTTTATTAAAGAGCTTTTATGCCTCGGTGGAATGCGTCACGCGCGGGCTTGATCCGCTTACCACAAATCTTGTGGTGGCTGATGTCACAAGAACCGAGAAAACCATCTGCCTTGCGGTTACGCCGTCGCTGAAAGCTTACGGTATCCCCGGCAGAGCAAGACTGTTTGAAGTAATCCAAAAGGTTGAGCAAATCAATCGGCAGCGCAAATACAATGCGCCGCGTCATAAACTCGACTGCGAATCGTATAACGCCGCCATGCTCGCAAGAAACCCCTCCCTGGCTCTCAGCTATATTGCCGCACCGCCGAGGATGGCTTACTATATGGAATACAGCACTCGGATCTATAATATCTATCTCAAATACATTGCTCCCGAGGATATCCATGTGTATTCCATAGATGAGGTGTTCATTGATCTTACGCATTATCTTTCAACTTACAAATGCACTGCGAGAGAACTTGCACAGACAATGATAAAAGATGTCCTTGCGAACACGGGTATTACCGCAACGGCAGGCATCGGAACGAATATGTACCTTGCCAAAATCGCAATGGATATCACCGCAAAGAAAATACCTGCCGACGAGAACGGCGTCCGTATTGCCGAGCTTGATGAGATGTCATACCGCAAAGAGCTTTGGACACATAAGCCGCTGACGGACTTTTGGATGCTCGGCAGCGGTATTGCCAAAAAACTTGAAGCAAACTATATGTATACTATGGGCGATGTTGCCCGCTGTTCGCATTATGACGAGGCAAAGCTGTTTAAGCTGTTCGGCGTTAATGCGGAGTTGATTATTGACCGCGCTTGGGGTTGGGAGCCGACCACTATTGCCGATATAAAGGCGTATAAGCCGTCCTCTAACAGTTTAAGCGTGGGACAGGTGCTCAAATGTCCGTATAACTACGAAAAAACAAAGCTGATTGTCCATGAAATGATTGACCAACATGTGCTTGACCTTGTGGATAAGGAACTCGTAACAGATCAGATTGTGCTCGATATCGGGTATGACATAGAAAACCTGACCGATCCGAAAATCAGCGCAAAGTATCACGGAGATGTCACAACCGACCGTTACGGGCGTAAAGTACCGAAACACGCGCACGGAACGGCAAATTTAGAGAAAAAGACATCTTCATCACACATCATAACAGAAGCGACAATGAACCTGTTTGACCGAATTATAAACAAGGATTTGCTTGTACGCCGTATTACGGTTGCGACCTGCAAGCTCGTCAGAGAAAGCGATGTAAAAACCGAAACCGTTGCAGAGCAAATATCGCTTTTCGATGATCCTGTCGAAAAGGAAAAGAGAGAGCAAGCCGAAAGGCAGGCTCTTGAACAGGAAAAACAAATGCAGAAAACGATTATCGGCATAAAAAAGCGGTTCGGTAAGAACGCCATTCTGAAAGGTATGAACTTTCAGGAGGGCGCGACAGCTCGGGAACGCAACGAACAGGTCGGAGGTCATAAGGCGTGAGCGAAAAAGCAGAAAACTTATATTCGGATATAATAAATCTTCCGCATCACGAACTGACAACACGGCAGCGTATGCCGCGAATTAATCGTGCCGCGTCTTTTTCTCCGTTTGCGGCTCTGACCGGATATGACGATCAGGTAAAGGAAGCCGGACGGCTGACGGACGAGCGTATAGAGCTTGATGACGGCACAATAAGTACACTGAATGATAAGCTGAACTACGCCGTTTCACTGTCCGATGAGCAACCGGAAATATCCGTAACTTACTTCAAGCCGGACAGTAAAAAGAACGGCGGAGAGTATGTGACGCATACCGGAGTAATCAAGCGTGTTGACGAATATGAGCGCAAGCTGATATTCACCGACAAAACCGTAATTCCGATAGATGACATCTACGGAATCGACGGTGAGATATTTAACGGCTTATACTGAAACCGAAAACAACTGAATAACTGACTTTAATTCGTGCAAGCAGAGCCGGTCGAAAGACCGTGATTTCCAAGCGCCGTACAAGGTTGAGACTTAATAGTATGGAAAACCATATCTATTGGTCTTGATTTGTACGGCGCTTTTTTGTGCGCAAAAAAACTTGTATGGTAATTGGAGTCCTTTCTCGGCTTGCCCGGGAAAGGACTTTTTTATGTATGTAAATATAACGGAATTATTTTATATTGCCGACTGTTTCACTACACCGAACCGCAAAGGAGAAGATGCAGTGAAACAGTGGCAGTGCTACATAGCCGGATATCCGTAATCACCCGAATTTTTGATTTCACCCAAAATTCAAAAATTTAAGGAGATTACGAAAGTGAGTACCAAATTCTATATCAAAGACAATAACGGTATTTATTTGTCCACGGACGGAAAAATCAGATACACCCTGCTGGAAGGGAAGGCGTTGTATGACTTCCTCAAGACAGAAAACGGAAGATCAAGATGCTTCCATGTAGACATTGATGAGAACGGCAACAAGATCGGAATTGAAGCAGAACCCAAAATGATTACGGCATGTGCAGCACAGCGGGAACGGGATCGTTATCGCTACAAAGTGATGACTAAGCTGAACATTACAGTTGTGTCGGCAAATACGCTTGTTTCAGTCCCCGGCGAGGATGACCTCGAACTGCTTGATACCGTTGCGGACGAAGATGTCGATTTGGAAGCCGAGGCGATGCACCACCTCGACCTCGAAACCTTGAAAAAGGCTTTACAGACCCTCACAAAAGAAGAATACCGTATCATCCACTGTCTGTACCTGTCCAAATCCCCTATGAGTGAAAAAGAGATTGCCAAGCATCTCGGTATGACACAGCAGGCGGTGAGCAAGCGCAAAAAAGCCATTTTCGAGAAACTGAAAAAATTTTTCTGATTTTTGGTTGTGAGCCTTTGGATTTTTCCCAAATAAGGAATGAGAGGACTCATACAGCCTCTGTTGCACCTTGAAAACCGAATAACGAAAGGATGCCGAGGTATAAACTCACCGGACCGTAAAAGGAAAGCTGTCGGACAGAAGCGCCATGACTCCACGCAAGTGGATGAGCGATACATTCTGCACCGAGTCGAAAGAGGTACAGCATATTTCGATTGGCCATAACTCCGGTGGAGAACTAAGGATACTTCTGCAAAAAGCAGCTCGCCGGAAGGCGGGATATGTTGTTTCAGGCTGAAAACCATGTCTGTTACACCATATATGATGCTCGTTCCCCCCCATGGCGAATCTGACCGCGGGGAAATATGCTGCGAGATACTCGACATCCTTAAATCCAAAGCTCAATAACGAATTATTTGTGTTTGAGCGATGGAACTACTGTGCAGGAGCAGCAATGCTCCTGCATACCATTCTGTCGCTCAAACAAATCTTAATCACTAAGAAACAAGGAGACATTAGAAATGTTTGAAATTACTTATAGCGACAACGAAACCTTTGAAGCATACCAAAACGCGGGAAAAGCCCATAAAGGCGGCACCTACGATTTTACTTTTGAAAACCGATATATTATTTATCACGCAAACCTGTGTCATAAGGTGGATTACATTGCCATCGATATGAGCACCGGTCTCGCCTCTTTCGTTATTACCAAGAATCCCGGTAATCTCTACACCGAAGCATCCTACAAACGGCTGATCCCCCCTATTCTTTACTCCGTGAAATATACCGGAGACATGAGATACCTCAATCGCTTTGCGGACGATCCCCTCACGGTTATTGACTCAATCTTCCGTGTTGTTCTCCCCAATAACGGATATAACATTCGGGAAGAACAGATTTCCCTTGCAAAGAAGATGTATATCGGTTTTACCGAAAAGCAGGTTGCTCTCTGTGAGGCGGAGGTCGGAACAGGCAAAACTCTTTCTTATTTGGTGGCAGCCATTGTAGCAAAACACCACAACGGCATCACTTACAGACAGAACCTGCCCGTAACCATCACCACATCGAGCATTGAATTGCAGAAAGCATTGGTGGAGCGTGAAATCCCCCACCTTTCCAAAATGCTCTTAGACTATTACATTATCGAGCGTCCGCTGACCGCGGTTCTTCGCAAAGGCAAGGAACACTACCTTTGCCGTTATCGTTTCGATGACTTTCTCAAGAATATCCGTATGTATCCTGAAAAATACAAGACCACCATTGAAACACTCGAGCAGATGAGCAACCTGCGTGCAGGAATTGACCTGGACAGATACCGCCTCAGCGGAGCGATTAAGAGCCGAATCTGTATTAAGGGTACATGCGCAGGCTGTGCGCGAAAGAAGGAATGTACATACAACGAATTTGCTAAACGGATGTACGACCTTCCCGACCTTGACTTTCAAGTTACAAACCATAATATGTACCTCATGTCCCAAAAAACGAAGACCGACGACCATCCCCCTCTGCTGCGCGAGAGTTGCTTTGTGGTCGTAGATGAGGCGCATAAGTTCAAAGAAGCGGCTGAAGACACTTTTGGCGAGAGAATCGGAGAAAAAGACATCCCCCGCTATGTAAACGCAGTAAAAATTCTTTGCTCAACCAAGGCCAATAGGGATAAGTACAAAGAATTTCTCGCAAATATCATCAAGGAAAACGATGCCCTGTTCAACAGCCTTCGCAAGAAGCAGCACAGCGACATTGAAGAAGAACGAGGAAATATTATTTCTCTGTCAGTGTTTCAGACAGCCAAACTCAACAAGATTATGTACCTCATTGATAAAATCGAAGGTATGAAGATCAAACGCAATTACGGTATCCCCGTAACCGGCAGCTACTTAAAAACGGCGATTGCTGCTATCAATAAAACAAGTAAAACTACCATTTGGTTGGATACGGATGAAAACGGACTTCTTTCGTTATGCAGTACCCCAAAAGATATCAACAACATTTTCAGGAGTAAAATTTGGGACAGAAATGTGAGCCATGTGCTGACCTCCGGTACGCTCTCGGATGGAACGGATTTTGAGTACTTCAAAGCGGAAAACGGATTGGACTTTATTCCGCATCGCCTGCTCTTGGAGTCCCGTACAGAATCGCCTTTTGATTACACTAACCACACAAGGCTGTACATTCCCACGGGGATGCCCACTCCGGACAACGACAACGAGGACTACTTCAAAACCATCGCTGATGAGATTTATAGGATTATCAAAGCCACAAACGGTCATACGGCAATCCTCTTCACATCCTATAAAACGCTCAACCTTGTACACGACCTTCTGCGGGACAGACTGACCGCATACGATACCATCTGCATGACCCGCAGCAATAAAAATGCCATTACCGATTTCAAAAAATCGAAGAATGGTATACTTTTTGCTTCCGGCTCTATGTGGGAAGGAGTTGACTGTGTAGGTGACTGTCTTTCATCCGTAATTATTGTTCGACTGCCATTCCCGATGAGAAGTGCTCTCATGGAGGAAAAGAAGAATAACTGCGACAGCGTCGGAGATTTCGTAGACAGATACTGCACCCCCAATATGCTGATCAAACTCCGACAGGGCGTGGGAAGACTCATTCGCTGTGAAAGCGATACCGGTGTCGTGTCAATTCTGGACCCGAGAGCCATCTCTAAGTCCTACTCCGTTAAAATCGGACAAGCCCTTCATAAGTTCCCCAAGGTGGACTCCGCTCAAGAAATTGAGATCTTCATGAGAGGCGTTAAGGACGAAGAATACTACGGAGAAAAGAAGGAGAACAGGAAATGATAGCAGAGAAACAGACCAAGTCCGCAAACTTCCTTCGGATTATCGCCATACTGAAAAGCCTTCGTGATGACGGCAAAATCAGTATCCAGGAGTACAGCAGAGCGAAAAAATACTATAAGAAACTCACCGGTGCCGATATTATAATCGCAGACTGAAAAGTTTGAAAAATATCAAGATTCTGCTGGACTTGTGCGGTTCTATGGATATAATGTTGTGTTGAAAAGAGGTTGCGCATAAAATGTATGCGCAACCTCCCCACCAAGGAAAGGAGAGAAAACGATGGCAAAGCCGATGCTGATATCCCCGATATCAAGGCAAGGAATTAAGTTACTGCGAGTGGCAGCCTACTGTCGAGTTTCCTCCTCTTCTGCGGATCAGCTAAACTCATACGCAACTCAAATTGATTATTACACCAGGCTTGCAAAAAAGAAAAAGAACGAGTGGAACATGGTTGAGATTTTTGCTGATGAAGGCATCAGCGGCATGAAAGCCAAAAATCGCCCCGAGTTCCAACGGATGATCCGCATGTGCGAATTACATCAACTGGACCTCATTATCACAAAATCGGTGTCCCGGTTCGCACGAAATGTTAAAGAGGCCTTGGAGTATGTGAGAAAGCTAAAATTTCTCGGTGTCGGCATAATCTTTGAGAAAGAAGGCATCAATACTCAGTCCCTCGGCGATGAGATGCTGCTCAATACCTTCACCGCAATCGCTCAAGAGGAATCCAAAGCGATTTCGCAAAATCAACGCCTCTCCATCGTCAAACGAATGGAACTTGGCATCTATGTAGACAGTAACGCACCATACGGATTCAGACTTGAAAACAAGCAGCTTGTGGAGTATTCTCCCGAGGCCGATATCGTGCGATGGATATTCCACTCCTATCTCAACGGTATGTCTACAACGGAAATTGCAAAGGTGCTGACCGAGCGAGGTATCCCCACAAAAAACGGCAAAGAAAAATGGAAATCCACTAAAATATCTTATATGCTCTCCAACGAAAGGTATATCGGAGACTGCCACTATCAGAAAACATACCGTGACACGACTGTGCCGTTCAAGCAATCCAAGAACCGCGGCGAAGAAGATATGTACTATGCCACCGGCACACACGCTTCCATTATCGAGAAAGGAACCTTTGATAAAGCGCAAGTCCTCCTCCAAAAACGAAAAGAGCAGTTCACCAAATCAATAACATTCAATACCTACCCCCTTACGAGCCGCATTCGATGTTCCGAATGCGGCTCTTTCTATCGCCGAAAGGTTCGGAGCGGTGGAGTCAAATGGGTCTGCGCCAAGCATGAGGAAAACACAAAATCATGCAATTCCAACTACTACAGCGAGGAACGAATCTATGACGGTTTCCTATCAGTGGTGAATAAGCTACGATTCGGGCAAGAGAACATCCTCGGTCAAGTTATCGCCAAGCTTGAAAGCGCAACACAGAAATACAAGCGAAATAACAAAACAGCGATGCAGATCAGTCAGAAGATTGCGGAGATAAACGCCACAATTCTAAAACTGAATGAGCTTCGCTCAAAAGGATACCTTGCCCCCGAAATACATCAGTCCCAAGTCAGAGAGATGCAAAAGCAGCTCTGCACACTCAAAGAAGATCGGCAGGATCAATTCGAGTCCCGAATACTTACAATGCTCCAAGATGTGCGGAAACTAAAATCTCTGATTGACGAAATAGAAGAACCCTTGGATGAGTTCGATGAGAAGCTTTTCGAGGAAATTATCGTAGGAATGGCACTCAATAACGCAGATGAATTGACCGTCACTCTGCTCGGCGGACTGAAATTCACTGAATTGATATAGGAGAAACCGCAATGAAAAAGACACGCTTTATTCCATACGGATACACCATCCGTGAAGGGCGAACGGTGATTGAACACACCGAAGCCGAAATTATCCGAGAAATCTTTGATGAGTACATCAAGGGTGCTTCCCTCAAAGAAATAGCGGAGTGCCTCACGCAGAGGAAAATCCCCTATACCGAGAAGACGGATACATGGGATAAAGCGAGAATTGCAAGAATTATCGACAACGCAAAGTACATCGGGGACGATGAATACGACCCAATCATCGATGAAGATACATACGAGGGTGCGGTATCCATGAAAGCCGCACGGCAGCGCAATACCGTACAAAGAGAATGCGAAGGCATCGCCCTGCTCCGCAACAGAATCAAATGCGCCGATTGCGGAAGCCCGATGCTACGCAGAGTCTGCTCGAAACGACAAATCAATGAAAGCTGGACCTGCCAAAATGCAGAATGCGGAAAGAGACTGCGTATCAGCGACGGCGACCTCCTACAGAAAATCGCCATCCTCATGAATCGCATTATCGAAAACAGCGAACTGCTGATACCAAAGCCCAAGATAAGGATAGTTGACTCCCCGACGGTCGCAAGCCTGCAACGGCAAGTGGATACCGAACTCGAGAAGGAATACCCGAGCGAGGAATACATTGTCGAGAAGGTTAGTGACATCGCAAGTCAGTTATATAAAGAAACCCAGGCAAAGAAAATGATTGCCGCTCAAATTGCAAGGAAACGAGCCTCAATGATGAAACCCCAGGAAAACTTTAATTACGATTACTTCTCCGACCTTGTAGACTATGTCACACTCTCAAGTTCGGGGAAAGTCAGGCTCTACACCAAGGTAGGGACAGAAATCACCGAAGGAGAGAATGAATAATGGCAGTAACCAAAATTCCAAAGAAAACAATTACCCTCATCGAGCCGAAGAAATCCTTCATAGTAGACAAGGCGCAACATCGTCAAAAGCGAGTTGCAGCATACTGCAGAGTGTCTACCGACAGCGAGGAACAACTCACATCCTATACCAATCAGATGAAGGTGTATACCGAAATGATTGCTTCAAATAAGGAGTGGGAGTTCGCAGGGCTGTATGCCGATGAGGGCATCTCAGGTACGAGAGCAGACAAAAGACCTCAATTCCAAAAGATGATAGATGACTGCCACAAGGGTAAAATCGATATGATCATAACAAAGTCAGTATCGAGATTCGCACGAAATACTGTGGATTGCCTTGACTATGTCAGATCACTCAAAGAAATCGGCGTGGGCATCTACTTTGAGGAACAGAACATCGATACGCTGAAAAGTGATAGCGAATTGTACCTTGTCATATACGCAGGATTCGCACAATCCGAATCCGAAAGCATCAGCAAGAATATTACTTGGACGCACCGAAAGAACTTCGAAGAAGGCAGACCCATCTTTATGTATAACCGAATGCTCGGCTACAAGAAAGGTGAGGACGGGAACCCCGAAATCGTCCCATCGGAAGCAGCAATAGTGCAAAGAGTGTTCGATATGTACCTCTCCGGCAAGTCCACCGATGAAATCTCCGAAATCTTGCAAGGCGAAAACATCGAAATTCCCGGCAAGAAACTGAACTTCAGTAAATCAATGATTATCCGAATGCTGAAAAATGAGAAATATTGCGGAGATGCCATCCTGCAAAAAACGGTGACACTTGATCCAATCTCAAAAAAGCGAAAAGCCAACGAAGGTGAAGCGCCCATGTGGCTCGTCGAAAACAGCCATCCTGCCATTGTCAGCCGTGAGATATTCAACAAGGCGCAAGAAGAATCTGCCCGAAGAAAGGCAAAAACACCACAGTCTGAAAAGATGGCGCTGACCGCATCGGGGAAGTATTCCAAATATGCGCTCACAGAAGTAATGATGTGTGGAGAATGCGGGAGCAGGTACAAAAGAGTAACATGGAACATCCGAGGCAAGCACAGAATCGTGTGGCGATGCATGAGCCGCCTTGACTATGGCAAGAAATATTGTGCCGACTCCATCACCGTTGATGAGCGGGCACTGCAAAGAGCCATTGTAAGAGCCTTGAATCGATTTAATATCGAAGACGAATCTACCTACCTAATGCTGATGAAATCCACTATCGGGGAAGCCATAGGAATCAACGGCGGCTCAGATGAAATCGACCTGCTTGAAAGAAGAATCGATGCCCTTAATAAGCGTATGCTTGACCTTGTAACACTGAGCGTTCAGGAAGATAGTGATGCCGAGGACTATGAAGATGAGTTCAAAAACATCTCCATGCAAATCGAGCAACTCTCGGGGCGCATCACGGCAATTAGAGAAAGTGAAAGTGAGGACGGAGAACTTCAAGCGCGGATTAAGGAAATCCAGGACACCATTGACAAACGAAAAGAAAATAAAGATACCTATGATGACTCAATTGTCCGGCAGATGGTAGAATGTATAAAAGTCTACCATGACGGCAGACTGCAAATTATACTCGGCGGCGGATATGAACTTGAAGAATACCTCGAAAAATAAAAACAGCAAGCAACGAATAAGCCGTAGTTGCTTATTCGCTGACTCTATTAAGCATTGCTTTCGTTATTATCGCTTTCTTCATCTTTGCCAAGCTGTCCGATAGCGAAATTCTCAAAAGCTTCGGAATCGTCAAAATCCTCATTTTCGTCCGGTTCAATCCAGAGAGAAACATCCCGAGCATAGAGTTTGTTCATGAATAGTTTGCCCGCATTACTTTTCCTTTTTCCGTTATATTCTAAAAGCATCGCTTCGGCAAAGCCCATTGACCCCTTACGGCGATCCCTGGCGGTACGAGTCAGTTGCTTAATGGAAACAGCACCGAGTTTCTCGCTGAACACCTCATCCTTTAACTGATCTTTATATACCACGCAAAGCTTGGTAACTGCATTCATAATGTTGGCGGAGAAAGAATTGGAGTCTCCCTCCCATGTGCCGATGATCAGGCGAAGAACACGGTTAAGAACCTGATACCCGTATTTGGAGTAAATAGCCTCCAAAGTGGATACAGCGCAGATGTGTCCCGGTGCTCTCTTGGCAGATATCTTCAAACCGTAAGACTCCACCAAATCTCGAATCATAAGCTGTTCTTGGTTCTTAGCCTCCAAGTTCGCTACGAAAATTTCAAAAGGCGCAAGGTTTTTTGCGAATTTCATCTGATTGGCAAAGATATCGGCTTCATGTTCATAGCACAGATCATCATAGATCATGCACCATACCGGAGTTTCGCGAGAGCCGGAAGCAAGTGCAACAATTTCAATGGTATGCTGCCCGTTAAAAACATAATTGATCCCGTCTCTTCGGCTGACCTTTACGGGATTGATTTGAAACAGATCGAAGTTTTCTGCCGTTTTCTCAATACGCGCCTGCGACAGATTCCGTTGATAATCCTGGTTCGAAACCAGGTTTTTGATTGGAATTTTCTCGAAATGAACATTCGGCACAAACGGCGAATAATCATCCATGTTATATATCCTCCACTTCCGACAGCATATCCGCTATCGTATTTCGCAGCTCACGCAAAGCCTGTGCCAAGTCACCTTTAGCCTGGGGAGAAACGATGGTGAGGTCTGCCGTATTCTTTGCCCGTTCAATAGAACTCTTCCATGAAGGAATCGTCAGAGTCAGACTGCTGATTTCCGCATCCGGATCATACTCGGGCATATCCTTCACGGAAGGCCCCGTGGAAATATCTCCCTCGGAATAAACTGTTTTATTCCCTTGCACAACCGGTCGCGTGGCTTTGTAATGCATAAACTCAGCAGGATTTCGATCAATCTTCCGATTGATTCGCCGAAGATCCTGCGGATTTAGTTCCGCCATTTCCAACACATGCTTATGGGCAATCTTGTACTGCCCCGAAAGAATCTTGGGCACTAATTTCGGCTCTTTCTTTCCGATTTCTTCTAACGCTCTCGTGAATATGGCATACTTCTGCACAGTGGCAGCCGACACATTATTATCTTCGGCAATTCTCTGTGCCGTCCAATGGCGGCAAGCCTTGTCCGCATCCTCTTCGTCCATCGTGGATATATCCAGGGTGTGCTGATTTCTCCCTATCTTATTGCGAATTCGGGTAACCAATTTTTCATTCTCGTACTGCATACCAATAAGGAACTTGCGAGTCTCTTCGGTAATGTTTCTTCTCCCGAGTTGATTAGCACATATCCAGGCGACAGCAGCCTCTCGGCACTCAAATTCCATATCCTTTATATCAAAGGGGATGCTGTGGCGCATACAAATTTCATAACGGTTATGACCGTCCACAATGGTGTCATGCCATACAACGATAGGGTCACGACAGCCGTCGTTTATGATATTCTGCTCGAGTTGTAAAAACTCTCTGTGCCGCAGCGGACGGATTAAATGTCTGAATTCTTCGTCTATTTTCAGCCTTTTCAACTCCATTATCGCTCCTCCAACCCATCAATTTTATGGAGAGAACTGAGTGGAAAAACACCTGCATTTTCTTCTGCTATAATCTCTCCGGTCAGTCTGTATGCGTAAGCGCTATCTAATCCTTCCATCAAGGAGCAAAGTTTATTGACAAATGAGGTGCTGTAAATTTCGTAGGAGTTATCCGGATGCAGCGCAGCCAAATTTACACGATGAGTATAATTTGTTCTCTTGTCCGTTCCTTGGATAGCAAGCATCATAGCTGAAGGGCTGACAAGGAACTGAACATACTTGGGTGTCCCGAGCAAAGCCAGTGTGCTTCGATGAATGCGAATACGGTATTTTTTCAAGTCAACCGCTATAGTCACTTGTTGTCGAGTCTGTTCGCTCATGATTTATTTCTCCTTCCGGCAGTGCAACTGTGTCGGCAGTCACAGTTGCTGTCGGACTTTGCCGAACTGCCTTATTTTCCTTGATTGAGTAGATGGCATAGCCATCGAATATGTTCACAAGCATGGACTGCTTGTGCTCATTTAAGGTCATTCCGAATTGGTTCTGCCAACCAATCGGATATACCGGTGTCCTTGATGCCGTTGATTTAGCACCTTCCGCATCATATGTACGCTGATACACCTCGGTGGATGTTAAATCAAATGCTATCAGGTATTCGCCATTAGCGCGGATGATATTCCCGAGCATCTTATAGCGGTGATCAGGATTCCAATCCATCATGTCAAACATTTTCAGGAAGAACAGCGTACATGTTGTTTGCCTCGGCTTCCTTTTGTCTTGACCGATTGAACACCACTGGAACGACCCTCGTTCATTCTCACCACAGGGACGGAGAGCCAAAATCTTTGTATGAGGATTGATCAGCGCCTGGACATAGTCTGTGTGCGGAAACTTGGTCAGGCAAGCTGAATTCACATAGAATTTGCGGTTATTGAATGTAACCGCAGGCTCACGAATATGAGCAAAGAACTCTCTGCGGACAACCTGGAATTCCTCCAGGTTGAAGTCCATGCTCATTTCAATCAATTCTTCCTCGTCATTTAATACCGGAATCTTGTGCAGCTCTGAGTCCGCCGGGGGAGCAAAGGCCTCTGTCATTGTCCTTTGCTCAGTAATATCATTCATAAACTACCTCCTGAATATCTACGCCCTGCAATTCCCGCGTGATAAAACTTTTGAGTTCTTCAAACGCCGTCACATGGAGCTTGTTGCCGGTCTCGAAAAGTTGGCCCTCCAAACGGAGCATCCAATCTTCCTCGCTCTGCCGCTGAAGTTCCGTTACGGACTTCTCCTGTGCATAGAACTGCTTACCAAAGGAACTTGTCCATGATTCGGGAATTGCACGAATGCGTTTTCCGGATGGCATCAACGGCTGCACATTTATACAGTCTTCTTCGCCGTTTTCTTTAGAAAGCACATTAGGCTTGAAATATGCCTCGGAGTCAACGGTATCAAAGATATAGGCAACTACGCCATCCTGCTCATAGAGAGTGCCTAAAATGCGGTATTTGTATTCGATGTTCCAACCAAGAAGGTTGAACATCGTCTCACTGAAAGCGGCGGTTGGGATTAACCGTGGGTATAGAATACCTTTCTCCGGCTTTGACGCCATTACACTATTACGATTTTCTTTGGTGGTCGGTCGAATCGCAAGTTTTCGGCTAATGGGATTTATCAGAATCTCAATATAATTCTGTGTGCCGAATTTCCGGACACACGCGGTACTGAACTTGATAAACTTATGATAAATAATGGCGTGAGGCTGACGCGGAGCATCGAAGAACTCGCCGCGGGCTATTTCAAAACCGCGCAGGTCAAAGTCACCTGCTTCCACCTCAAACTGAATTTCTTCCTCCGGATGCGGTTCTTCCTCGGGAGATGAATACACGCTTTTGGAAGCCAGGTAGTAGTCTCCCTCTTTGAATCCTGCCCATCGGGGATTAATAGTGACGAAACCTTTGAGGACGCCGTCTTCTACAACGCGAATTTCGGGAAGGATAGACTTGTTTCCGTACTTAGCGTTATCGAGCATTTGCTGAACCGCAATATAATCATCACGGGAAACGATGCCGGGATGATGATTACGATATCGGCTCTGCGGTCTTTGGCCCCTGTTTTTCTTCGCCTTATGGGTACGAAAGTTTGGCGTAAAGGTTTTGCGAGTGAGGACATCACCGCAATGTCGCTCGTTGCGTAGTATTTGAACAATACCGTTGGAAGTCCAGTTGATATTTCCCAAATAGGACTTGCGTCCGAGAGCATTGAAAGCATCGGCAATCTGCTGTGATGAATAGCCGTACAGATACATATAAAACGCAAGTTTAACCGTAGGCGCTTCATCAGGATTCGGAATCAGTGTCCCGTCAGCATCATGCATATACCCGAGCAGTTTGGGAGTCAGAGGGATACCATTGTCCAATCGCATACGCAGAGATGTTTCCATCGACCTGCTTCGTGTGTGTGACTCTTCCTCGGCCATTGTGGCTTGGAAAGACAATGCAAGCTGTGAGTCATCATTCAGTGAGAAAATCCCCTCACTTTCAAAAAAGACTCCGACAGGCGGATTGCGTTCGGCAAGGTCTCGGACTATACCGATAAAGTCATAGATATTGCGGGCAAAACGGGAAACGCTCTTTGTGATTATCATGTCGATTTTTCCGCGCTTTGCGTCGGAAATCATCTGAAGAAACTGTTCTCGTTTATTCAGAGAAGTGCCGGAGATACCCTCATCAGCGTAGATTTTAACGAGCGTCCAGTGAGGGTGCTTGATAACGAAGTCTTCATAATACTTCTTTTGCAACTCAAAGGATGTAGTCTGCCGGACATCATCCGTAGAAACACGAACATAGATGGCAACCCTTTGCGGGACATCATTATCGTAATAATCGGCTTGTCTGGTCTCGGGAAAGTAATCATAGTTTTCGGGATCGACCTCAACATAGATGCGTTTTTTGGTCTTCGCCTTGGCTTGCTCTTTTTCTAAGCGTTTCGTTTTGTCAATCATGCAGCAGCCTCCTCTCGGAGTCATCGTCCGACAGGCTCACCCATCCATCGGGGAAGAAGTCTGTGTCCCGCATATCTTCTTGATAATAAGAAGCAAGGGTGAAAATATCTTCGGAGATAAAGTAGATTCCGACCGGATGCGGCAGCGTTGCAAGGAAGCGAGACATGATTGTAATCTCCTGTGGTTTCTTCGTTACATTGGAAACCTTCTGTGTAATGATTAAATCCACCTTGCCGTCAAGACAATCTTGAAGCAGTCTGCACCACTCGGGTGCATTCTCCATATTGGGGGCAGTTGAGCCTTCATCTATATAGAAGTCAACCAATTCCCACTTCGGACACAATGCCAATGTGTCTACAAATCCCTTCTTGTGAAAATCGAGATAATTCTCATACTTGGTCTGATTAAAGTATCGGATGTAAATGCCAACCTTGTACGGCTTTGACACAAGAGGTCGCTCACGGCGAATCGTATGCAGCCATATCAGATGGTCAGCAATCATCTCAGCCCGTTCCGTGTCTCCGTCAAATATCTCCGAAAAGTGCGGTGCAGTTTCTATCTGAGCCAATTTAGCGTGAATATCTATTTCGTCCATTTTGGTTATCCTCCCACTTGCAGTATTCAAAATAAGGCTAAGATTATTGTAAATCATGCAAGGCTTAATATCGACTAACCACAGGTCAAGTGCTTAACCACCGGTTTATCACAGACGAAAAAAATGCAAAAAAATAAGGTCGGCAGACTGAAAACTGCCAACCCAAAGAGCAAAAAAGGAAGGTCAAGATTGACCTGCCTCGAAAATCATATTTGAATTGAATAGATAATTGTCTCCGCTGAAAAGTTGATTGATTTTTCAGAAAACCCTTCAATGAAAGCGGCAAGAACAAAAACCAGGTCAGACATTGCTGCCCGACCTGTCAAAATAGGTAATCGTCTTTCTTCATCCGCATTGTGGTTTTTAATTCCTTCACGATCTTGATAATGGAATCAATCTCGGCAGGAGAACAATCTGCCAACAAATCGTTGAACTCACCTTGGTATATTCCAATGACCTCGGGAGTGTTGGTGCGGAGCAGTACATCGGCAGAAACCTGCAATGCCTCAGTTATATATACAAAAGTGGAGAGCCGCAATTTGGTCTTTCCGTTTTCAACCTCACTCATATGCGGAACGGAGATGAATGCTTTTTCCGCCAATTCAGCTTGGCTCATGTTTCGCTGAAGGCGAACATCACGAATCCTTGCACCGATTGCCTTATACCTTGCATCGTCAAGTTCTCTCATGACGCACCTCCCTCATCCGTTTATAGTATATAGATTATTATATAATCTATGCCCGATGTTTGGAATAAGCCGCAGTTGAACACATCGGCTATACCTTATAATAGAAACATCAATTTTTTGGAGGTTTCTATATGCAAATCAACTACATTCTTCTTGGGCAGAGAATCCGTGCGTTCCGCACAAAGAAAGGCATTACCCAAATGGAGCTTGCAGAGCGAATTGATCGTTCTGCTGCCTATATGAGTTATGTGGAGACGGCGTACAAGTTTTGCAGCCTCGATACCTTGGTGAGGGTGGCAAACGAACTGAATGTCTCCACCGATGACCTGCTTATTGACAGCCTTACCAATACAATCAAGGCATCCAATCATGAATTCACCGCAATTCTCTCGGATTGCAGTGACTATGAAATGCGGGTATTACTTGATATCGTTAAGGCAACCAAGCAAGCGATGCGTGAATACAAGTATTTAACCCGAGCCAACCGCAGATAAAATTATAAGTTGCTTTCGGCTTCGATGGAACACTCCGAAAGTCAAAGAATAAACCTACAGTTTGCGAAACAACAACTGCATAAACAAACGGTTAAAAGAGCAAACCCTCGAACTGTTCGCTTGCGAATATGATTTCGGGGGTTTGCGAATATATTTTCTCAAATCGCAGGACAAGAATCAAATTGACTGATATACTTATCATCGGAAAGGTGGCACAACTATGATTTATTACACCGGTGACATTCACGGGCAGAAACATGATATAGAACGATTCTGTAAGCGTTTTAATCCCACAAGGGAGGATATCATCGTAATTCTCGGCGATGTCGGTGCTAACTACGGGCAAGACGAAAGAGATGCAGAATTGAAGTATGCACTTGACAAATTGAAGCCCACTATTCTCTGTATCCACGGCAATCATGAAATAAGGCCATGGCATATTCCAACATATAAAACGAAGGAATGGCACGGCGGCATCGTATGGTATGAGGAAGCCTATCCCTCCGTATTGTTTGCCAAAGACGGCGAGATATATGACTTAGAGGGGCTTCGACACATCGTTATCGGCGGCGCCTACAGTGTGGACAAGTTCTATCGCCTTTCCCGAGGATACGGTTGGTGGTCAGATGAACAACCAAGTGAAGAAATCAAGCAATATGTAGAGCAGCAGCTTAAAGAAAATGCTATCGATGTTGTTCTGTCACACACCTGTCCTTTCAAATATGAGCCTGTCGAAGAATTCCTCCCGGGCATCGACCAAAGCACAGTGGATGACAGTACGGAGAAGTGGCTCGATGTCATAGAAGAAACGACGGACTATATGGCATGGTTCTGCGGACATTGGCACACAAACAAACGAATTAATAAAATGCATTTTCTTTTCCACCAGTTCGAGTCAAGTGAGGAATTACAGAAGATGAAGGTCAACAAAACAAATTTAGAAAGAGAGATGGAAGATGGGTAAGATATTCTTTACCGGTGATCTGCACTTTGGACATGCCAATGTGATTGCTTTTGATAATCGTCCGTTCAAGACGGTTGAGGAAATGGACGCGGAACTTATCCGCAGATGGAACAACAAGGTTGGCAAGGGCGACCTCACTTATGTCCTTGGGGACATGATATGGAAAGCACGAAACGATGACGCTCCGGAGCTCATCAAAAGTCTAAACGGTCAGATCATACTCATTAAAGGAAATCATGACCGCTTCCTGCACAATGCAAAGGCCAAGACAGCGCTTGCAGGAATCAAGGATTACGACGATATTTGCGTAAGCTTGGAAGACGGAACGAAGAAAAGAGTTATCCTCTCCCATTATTTCACCCCGATGTACAACGGACATAGATACCAGGCAATCCATCTCCATGCTCATTCCCATTTTACTGATGAAGCGGATTTTGAGGTTGATTTTGCGAAGCGTCTTAATAGCATCGGATGCCGGAATGAAATCTACAATGTAGGTTGTATGTATTGGAATTACGAGCCTGTAACCTTGGACGAGATTATTGAGAATGGAAGGACAATACGCCCCACCTATGGCGAAAGATCTACTGAATATATGGCACAGTTCCCGTGGAAAAAGAATCAAACCGTTAATTCCGAAAACGAGATTAGATGGAATGTGTTCTACCACAACTGCAACAGCCGCAGCATCGAAACCTTCAATGTCTTCGAACACGGTTCATTCCGTGAATATGTGAAGAAAGCCGCTAAGAAGTATCAGAACAAAGAAGACTTTGCCAAGCAACTCCGCAGCGAGGTAATGTATTACTTTTGGTCGAAGTGCGAATGGGAAGTTCTTGTTACCCCATGGATATCTCCACGTGAATCTGAGAAAAAGAAGATAGATGTCTGTTGGCAGATTATGAATAATTGGGATGTATTTGTCGATTACACATGGGCCAACAGAAAGAAGCTGTGACGATGGGAAGATACTACAGACTAATTTTGAACGATTACTCTGCAGCTTCCTTCACGAGTTTCAGCAAAGACTACTTCTTCAGAGTTGGATAAGGAGAAGACGATGAGTAAAGATCTTGTGACCATGACTATTGAAATCGACAGAGAGGTATATAATAAGGCAGCCGAACTGTTCAAGAACCTCGGGACAACGATTGAAGATATGACCGTGGGATTTCTCAAATTCTGTGTGATCCCCGAAAACCTGCCTGTGCTCAAGGCATATTTTGGCATAGAAAATGCACCTGCCGAAGCAGGTGCACAAATGGAGTTACATCATAGGATTTTCAAGCAGGTCTTCGATATCGCAACCAAGAACACGGGATAGCTTGTAAAGTGTTTGTGCCTGTGCCTTATCAATGTTGTTGACTCTCTGCTCATACATTTGAATGTTTCGGACTTTGATGCCCGATTGTTCCGCAAGTTCTGACTGAGATAAGCCTCTGCTTTCCCGAATGCGTTTCAGATTGGAATCGCCTTCGGCAGCCTTATAGAACTCTTCCATCGTATCAATGAAGTTCGTGATATCCATCTCATGATAGACCGAATACATTCCGATAATCTTAGTCAAAGGAATTCGCTCGAAGATATCTTTGAACCTGCGGCCGCAGTACCATTGATATTCTGCAAGCGCCCAACCTGCCCAATACTCGGGAGAACATTCCTCGGAGTTTGTAGGCTTCGGAAGTTCTTTTCTGCCGTATGCTTTCAGGATAACCGCACGGGCAAGTTCAACACCGGACATACCTGCAACATAGGCAGGATTGCCGCGCTCAAACTGCTCGGCATAGCCTGTGTTGATAAAAAGTACGGTAATCCAATCCGGTTTAATCTTGCAGTCATTGATAGCATAATCGAAGAATGAGGACAGCCGATCCTTTGCATTACTCAAATAGGATTCGTTGTATGCGTGGGTCATCATTGCTCATCTCCTCTCTCAAGATATCAAGTACAAAGATATCATCACGATATGATTTCGTCTTCTTGATTTCTTTACGATAAGTATCTCTCGCCTTGGTGTCTCTATCCAGGAACTTGGGATAATAGACATTCTTATCGACCGAATATGCATCGACAAACTTCAAACGCTCAAATCCTCTTTGCGAGATAACAACGGTTTGTTCGCCAAGTTTGCCGAGACGAAGCGCCTTGTTCAGACTTCTGAGAGGAAGTGTGTTTGACACAAAGGACTCAGCATACTGAAAATAAGAATCGTCCGCGCGGTATCCGACAACAATGTCGTAGCCGGAAAGGTCAACCGAGTAATGTTCGATGATATAATCCCGAGCGTCAACCGCAACCTCGGAATCGAGTTTGAAGGTACGGAACTGAAGAAGCAAGGCAATCCAGTTGAGGACTGTATGATTGCCGCTCAGCAGGTTCAGTACTTTCAGTCCGCCTTCGTCAAAGTCGTAGACATTTACAAAGCCATCCGTATTCTTTTTGCAGGCCCATTCTCTGGCCATCTCCTCGACACGGGTACAGTAAAAGCCTCTCCCGTAGTCATTGTGTGGATTACCGATATTGATATCCGGAACCTCGATGATGTGATCCGTTCCGTGAAGTAGTTGAATTGCGCTCATAAAGCAAAACCTCCATATATCATTGTGATGACACAACCATATTATATCATTGCAACGATAGTTTTGTCAACAGGGTTTGAAAATATTCCGAAATAAAGTTCGAAACGGAGGATACGAAATGCATGCTTTTAGAAATATGAAACCACCGGACACGATGGAACGAATAAGTGAGATGAAACGATGACCTACGTATTATCCGACATCCACGGCAACCTGCAACAATTTAAGTCAATTATGGCTCAAATCAATCTTCAAACGAATGATACATTGTATGTCCTCGGAGATGTGATAGACAGGTACGCCGGAGGAATCAAAATATTAAGACAGATCATGAGAATGCCCAATGCCAAAATGTTGATTGGCAATCATGAATATATGATGCTCAACGCCATCGGTCACTGTAAAGATGCAGCCGAAGAAAAGGAAAACACGAATTGGCGAGAAAAAAGGCTTTGGTACAGGAACGGTGGTATGATTACGCATGAGCAGCTCAAACATTACCGCAAAGATATCCGAGCCGAGATTTTCAATTTCATCCGCCAACTGCCGACAAATATTGAAGTCGAGGTCAACGGAGTCAAGTACAAGCTTGTCCATGCCTCTCCCGAGGAAAACTACATGAAATCCCCCTGGAACATTTGTGACTACAAGAACAGCCGTGAATTTGCCATATGGGATAGATGGGATGAAACACAACCGATTCCCGAAGGTTATGTACTGATCTTCGGCCACACGCCTACCTGCTACTTTCACGACAAAATGCCGTGGTGCATTTGGAAGGGCGATAATGCAATCGGTATAGACTGCGGCAGTGGCTATGAGTATGGACGCCTTTCGTGCCTCCGTTTGGATGACATGAAAGAATTTTACTCGGATTGCTGACAGAGACGGCATCAAGCAAAAAGAAAAAGGAGTCACCAATGGGAACTTATTATGCAATTTATGCCGAGGTTCGTGTCGGCAATCAGTGGTACAATCTGAATCCGCTATTTCAGCGCACTGACGGAAATATCGATGTCTGTCCGGTGATTTCGGGACGAAATTGGCTTCGTGAAGCATATGAAGAACTGGAAGAAGTCAGCTACACTTGCGGCCGACCGGAGAATCTGAGCAAAGAAGTTAGGTCGGTATTTTGCCATGAAGACGATGAACCATACGACCCGTACTTACATATCGACACCTACAAGGATTTTTACAACCGTTCCATGTTCCTTGTGAACTACGGCAAATCCGTAAAAAGTCGAATCAAGAAGGACAAGCCGACACGATACCGCGGGTATGCTTCCAAGGTCAGTATCGCAGCATTTGAAATCGACGAGTATGATACCATAGGTTATTGGCTCACGCCCGAGGAATATGAAAAACTGTCCGATAAAGAGAAACAGAAGTATTCCTACTATGAGTGGGACGAATATGATGACTGGTACAGGGTTTATAACTTAATCGTAGACAGAGTGGATACGATGCTCGGCTATTTCTGCCGATGGGCAGAATATGCTATCAAGGATGCAAATCCGGACGAAACATGCCCAACTGCTGACTATGTCCGGTTGCTCGTATATCGGTGTTGAGAATAGACAGAACATCTGAGCGAAATATGAGAAAGGTGGGATTGTTATAGACTATCATTGTGGTGATATATTTTCTCCCAACAGGACCGGTCACGAATTGATAATCTGCCATCTGGTAAACTGTCAGGGAATTATGGATGCAGGGCTTTCAAAGCAGATTCGCACTATGTTCCCACAGGTATATGAGATGTATCAAAGAAATTGCACCAAAACCGCTAACCGTCAGGACTTGCTCGGGAAGGTGTTGTTTTGTCCAATCAGATACAACGGAAGTGAATGGCTCGTTGCCAACCTGTTCGCACAAGACGGCTTCGGTCTGGATAAACGCTATGCCGATTATGACGCTATGCGAAAAGCACTCACCACTGTGAGAACCGTTGCAACACCATTACCGGCAAGGACACTGACGGCCGTCCGAATCCCCTATAAAATGGGCAGCGGTCTTACGGGAGGGTCTTGGAACATTGTGGAACAAATAATCAAAGATGAGCTTGTGGCTTATGACATACCCGTAGAAATTTGGAAGAAGGAATCAGTATGAGCAAAATAGTCCTTTGGAAGATATATCGCCATCTTCCGAATGCAATTTAAAGAAAGAGACAATGACCATAACCTATACGAAGGGAGATAAAATATGAGTTACGATAAATTGAAAACAAGTGAACTGAATACCACGGCTCAGACCGAGGAAGAGTTAGATGTCATTGAGGTGCTTGACCACAGAGCACTGTTTAGCAACGGACGGATTAAGCCCGAACAGATTCCAGAAGGTTTACATGCATACGACCTCCGCCATAGCGATGACGGAGGTCGCTTCTGCTCCATTGAGCCGAAGGTTGGAGTCAATCACGGCGGCACCGTGCTGATGCGTGATGTCCTCGATTTCGGTAAGGATGGATATATTCCGCTTGACGAGGACACTGAGCCGAACTTTTTGGGTGAAACAATGACGGCATCGGAATTTGTCGAGGAAGAAACCCAGGACGAAGTCATGCGGATGAATGGTATGTGATATTGAAAGGAATACGATGATAAAGGAGTTTGATATAATGGAATTTGAAGTAGATAACAAACTGAATTTAGCAAAGGTGTGGTGCTCCCGCGCCGACCAAAGGGACAAGGTAAAGCAGCAAAAACTAAAGGAGTTTATTGCCGATTGTAGAAAAAAGAAAATCTTCGTCTGCGTTTATGAATCAGGCAACGGCAGCCTCTTGGAAAACACCAAGGAACTGCTTACTTATAATCTCAATAACACGACACCAGGCACAAAGACTTCAAAATCGTGCGACGCCACGGTAAAGCGGAAGCAATATAGAATGATGTGATATGATTGATTGAAAATCTTTTTTGCACAAAAGCCTAAAATGTGTTATAATAGATCTTGACAACGAAGAAAAAACAAGTATAATAATATGATTTGGTTTTGAACTGAATGGGCGGCTTGGGAAATATGAGGAGGATTTAACTATGTACAACTTCGAATATGTTTCCAAGAAAGAAGCTGCCCCGGCAAAAAATGAGTTGATCGAGATAATCAATGGGGTTCAGAAAATACTGCGAAATAAAGATATCTCTTTCCAATTTCAATTCATTGGGAGCAGCAGTCGCAATATGATTACTTGCGACCGTAAGAGTAATATCGGATATGATTTTGATGTAGACCTTGAGGTTTTTTATGATGACGATAGATATGACCCTGGAGAAATCAAACATATCATGATGGATGCTTTTAATTTAGTGGTTCGTCGGTATGGATACGGGTACTGTGAAGATTCAACCCGTGTATTTACAATCAAAAAAATTGATCATTGGCGCTCAAGGATAATACAAAGTTGTGACTTCGCTATTGTAAACAACTATACCGACAAAGCCGGCACAGTGCTCCAACAGTACATACGATTTAACAAAGAACAGCGCTCATATGTTTGGACTGATCAGACTAAAGGATACTATACTAAACCCAAAGAAGATTGGCTGAAAAAACACGGGTATTGGGCTGAAGTCATTGATCGTTATCTATACAAAAAGAACAATAACGAGGGCTTGGTAAAAAAATCGCGCGCCTTGTACGCTGAAGCGATAAATGAGATTTATACAAAATATAAGGTAAAATAATATTGTGTGATTCCGTCGATGACGCTTTGGAAAGAGATCTAAAAAATTGAGTGATGCTACGGAATTTTTTAATGTGGTCTTTAATTATTTCGTCTCATGCACAAACAGATTTCGAAAGAAATCTATTGAAATTCAGAGAGAAATATAGTACAATAAACGCATATACTTAGCGTTAAATTGTTGAGGTTTGGGATTGTAGGGACGCAAAATAAGATTCTATAACACTTCCAAAGAGTAACACGGAGAACAAAAGGCAAATATCTTTTGACATGATAGTGCTATTTTGTTTTCTCCATATAATTTTGACGGGCAATTAAAGACTGGTCCTTTACCTGAGAATAAGGAATTATACCGAAGTGGGAATACAGACTTTCTTCAAACTGGAAGCATATAGTAATTTGTGAAATATATAATATTTATTCGGAGGTACATTATGAACAACTCGCATATAGCAACAGCTGTTGCGCTTAGAGATTTAAATTGCTTTACTCTAGAAACAATTAACGATAGAATTCTTTTGCAAAAAAAGGTGTATTTGGCACAGGATATTGGTTTGCCCTTGGGGTATGGATATAGTTGGTATATTCATGGTCCATATTCGACTGATCTTACGGCGGTAGCGTATCAAATTATTCCCGAAGGAGATACTTCGATTGAAAATCAGTCACTTAGAGAGCCTTATGCCTCAATGATTAGAAAAGTAAACTCATTGGAAAATGTTATTGATGAGCAGAAATTGTCGATTGGTGTGGTACAATGGTATGAATTGATTGCCTCAATTGCCTATTGGTACAAGCGCGGATACAATACCGAAGAAAAAATTATAGAAAAAATACATGCTACAAAGCCCCAATTTACAGCGCAACAAACCAAGACGGGTTATTTATCCTATGTTGATTTCATAACCGCTGCATAAGGAGACACTGAAATGCAAGATTCGTATGCAGCTGAATTTAATTATAAGATAATAAATGACCCAATATACGGATGCATTAATCTTTCCAAGACAGAAGTACAACTACTTGATACTAGAGCTATGCAAAGGTTGAGGCGAATCAGGCAAATGGGGTTCGCCTCATATGTTTTCCCAAGCGGAGAGCATTCAAGATTTGTGCATTCCTTAGGCGTTCTTTGCATTATGGGAAAAATGTGCGAACACCTTTATCGGCAGTATGGTGAAAACGAAGATTCTAGCACAAATTTTACTATAGAAGACGTACGCAAGGTTCGTATTGCGGCACTATTACACGATGTGGGTCATTTTCCTTTTTCGCACCTGAGCGAATGCGTTTATAGTTATATAGACAATGTAAAGACAACAGACAAAATGGTAGAGGGCCTCAGTACTTCTGCTGACGACAATACATCTCTTTTGAGTGATATCGCAAACTTCAAAAAGCGAAAAGCGAAAGATCATGAACATATGGGGGCTGAGGTTATACAAAATGATCCGGAGATTCACGCTATTCTAGAAGGTATAGGCGTATCGCCTGAAGAAATAGGACAGATAATCATTGGAGATACGCAAGCAAAACCTGTATATGCGCAGTTATTGCATTCAAGTTTAGATGCAGATAGACTAGATTATTTACTTAGAGACTCCAAACAGGCGGGGGTTTCTTTTGGAAATGTCGAGTTGGAGTATATCCTCCGTCAGTTAAGGATTAAAAGTTGTGTTCTTCAAAGAGACAATGGATCAGAAGAAGCAATAGATCTTGTAGTTTTCGATATACGGGGTCAACATGCTATCGAACACTTTTTGATGGCAAGGTATTTTCATTATTCTCAAGTGGTACAGCATAAAACTTCTTCTGCTTTTGAAGCAATAGCGAAAGCTCTGGAATATAAGGTCTTGACCGCATCGACAACACCATATCAGACATATGATGATATTGTTGGCTTAATTGGAAGTGACGATTTTTATCAATTTACCGACGACTACATGTGGGAAACAATAAGAAATTATTGTGAAAAATCAAAAGATCCGTATATAGTGGCACTGTGGGAATGTTTAAGTCAGAGAAAAAAGCCAACACATGTTCTAACTATGACTGATATTATACCGAAGGCAGCAGCTAATTCTATGGCTAACCCCGTCAATGACTCGGTATATTTGTTAGTAAAATGGTTAATTCAGAATATGCACTGTGATCTAGCAGCGGAAATCGGAATAAATCCTGCAAATATAGGATTCGTTGAATCAAAAGTAAATCTGGAATCCATCCCATCTCATTTAAGAGCGGAAGATTGTTCGTTGGATAAGTTTCCAGACGACATACGTGGAGCCATTCGAATTATTGATAAAGAAGGAAGAATATCATTTCTTGCTTCTGACAACAAATCGTTGATCAATAAGATGGTTGACTTCACTTCAAACACGCTTGATGCCTTTGTTATCGGGGATATCTGTGAGGAAAAGGCTGAAGAATTAAAAAAACTAGTTTTATCGAAAGCACGACAAAGCTAACATTTTGATCAGAGTCCAGCTTTTCGATCAGCATAATGCGAGGACATATAATACGTCTTTGTGGTGATATCTTTTTCGGTGCAACAAGCCATAAAAGAAACCTCTTTTGTCTACCAAGACAAGAGAGGTTTTTTCTTGCTTTCTGAGCAAAATAAAGGGCGAATAATAGAAAAACGGGCTTTGGAGCGGTCGACTGGTTACTCCGAAGCCCGTTTTTTGCGTTCAGCAGCAAAAGAATACCGAAATCACTGTTGTACAAATAGAATTTCTTTGCTCTGCAAGCAACTACTAAATGTGTTTAGGGTATGGGACTTGAACCTGATGTTTGCGAAAAATCCAGTTCGGGTAATGATATAATTACGCGGAAGCCTTGAAAAATCGGAAGTTTTGTGTTATACTTAATCAGTATTATTATACCCATTTCAAAGAGGAGGCACAGCATGGCTGCCAATATGCAAAAGATTAAGTTGCTGAAGCTTTATGAGCTACTGCGTAAAGAGACGGATGAAACACATCCCATCTCACGCGTCGAGTTCTGCAGACGGCTGAATGAGATGGGCATTTCCAGTAATGTCAGGACGCTGAGTTTGGATATCGAAGTGATGCAGGAAAATGGCTTCGAGATCATGAGCTACTTGAAGGATAAGGAAAAGTTCTACTACATTCCGGAGCATGAGCTCACCGTGCCGGAGATAAAAATACTGATTGATGCGGTACAAGCGGCCAGCTTTATCACAGAGAAAAAAACAGCCGAACTGATAGAAAAGGTTGCCGCTCTCGGTGGATCGCATCAAGCCGAACTGCTAAAAGAAAACATGGTCTGCTTCAACACCCGGAAGCACACCAACGAGGCCATTCTCTACACGGTGGACGGCATTGAGGATGCCATTATTCGCAGGAAGAAGATCGAATTCAACTACTTCCATTTGAATGAAAAGTCAGAGCGTGTATATGTCACCGCCAGCGATGGCAGCAAGAAACGCTACTACGTGGAGCCGGTCGCCCTTATCTTCAATGAAGATAACTACTATCTGATGGCATACAGCAGCAAGCATCCGGATAGCACCGCCAACTATCGCATTGATCGCATAGATCATCTTACCGTTATAGAAGAATCGGTAATGTCGAATGAGGCTGTAGCCCGGATCGATGGCGTGGCAGAGTACACGGAGCAGGTTTTCAAAATGTTCAGCGGCGAGCTGGAGGACGTTGTAATACAGTTCAGCAAGCAGCTTATCGGCTCCGTGTTTGATAAATTTGGCGAAGACACACCAATGATGTCCGTGAACGACACCACCTGCGCGGCGACAGTACATGTGCAGATTAGCCCTCCTTTTTTCGGATGGCTGGCACAGTTTGGAAACAGGATGTGTGTCATCTCTCCCCCTAGCGTGATCGAGCAGTACAAGGAACATATCCAGTCAGTAATCGGAGGGTAAATAATATGGCAGAAAAGACAAACGCTAACATCGGCTTTGAAAAACAACTGTGGGACGCAGCCTGCGTTCTATGGGGGCATATTCCGGCGGCGGAATACAGAAAGGTAATCATCGGACTTATCTTTCTGCGATACATATCCGCAGCCTTTGATAAAAGATATCAGGAACTCATAGATGAAGGCGACGGATTCGAGGATGACCACGACGCATACACGATGGAGAATGTGTTCTTCGTACCGGAGGAGGCGCGGTGGAGCACCATTGCCGCAGCCGCTCACACGCCGGAGATTGGCACGGTTATCGATAACGCCATGAGAGCTATCGAAGCTGAGAACAAGACGTTGAAGAACGTCCTTCCTAAGAACTACGCCAGCCCCGACCTTGATAAGCGGGTGCTGGGTGATGTCGTTGACATCTTTACAAACAACATTGATATGAGAAATACCACAGAGAGCGAAGACCTCCTCGGTCGCACCTACGAATACTGTATCGCGCAGTTTGCAGAAAAAGAAGGTGTCGGCGGCGGTGAATTCTATACGCCGTCCAGCGTAGTCAAGACACTCGTTTCTATCCTCCGCCCGTTTGATAACTGCCGTGTATATGATTGTTGCTGCGGTTCCGGCGGTATGTTCGTGCAGAGCGCAAAATTCATTCAGGCTCATTCCGGCAAGCGCGGAGCCATTGCTGTTTACGGACAGGAGGCTAACGCCGATACATGGAAGATGGCGAAAATGAACATGGCTATCCGTGGAATAGATGCTGACTTCGGACCCTATCAGGCGGACACCTTTACAAATGACCTGCACCCGACTCTGAAGGCAGATTTTATCCTTGCGAATCCTCCATTCAATTATCATCCGTGGAATCAGGAAAAGCTGCTTGATGATGTGCGCTGGAGGTACGGCATTCCGCCTGCAGGCAATGCAAACTATGCATGGATTCAGCACATGATCCATCATCTTGCCCCAAACGGCAAAATCGGTCTGGTGCTTGCAAACGGAGCGCTCTCCACGCAGTCCAGCGGCGAAGGCGAGATCCGCAAGAAGATCATCGAGGACGATTTGATTGAGGGAATCATCGCTATGCCGACACAGCTTTTCTACAGCGTGACCATCCCGGTTACCCTGTGGTTCATCACAAAGGGCAAAAAGCAGAAAAGCAAGACGCTCTTTATCGATGCCCGCAAGATGGGGCACATGGTCGACAGAAAGCACCGGGATTTTACCGAGGAGGATATTCAGAAGCTGGCTGATACCTTCGAGGCATTCCAGAATGGAACACTTGAGGATGTGAAGGGCTTCTGCTCTGTTGCTACCCTGCAGGATATCGCAAAGCAGGATTACATTCTGACACCGGGACGCTATGTTGGCATTGAGGAGCAGGAGGACGATGGGGAGCCTTTTGAAGAGAAAATGGCACGCCTGACTTCTGAGCTTTCCGATATGTTTGCAAAGTCCCATGAACTGGAGGACGAAATCAGAAGAAAATTGGGGGCAATTGGGTATGAAGTATAATCTTGCGGATATATGTGAATACGCCAAGGGTAAAGTGGATGTTGCCATACTGGATGATGAAACCTATATATCCACGGAGAATATGATGCCCAACAAGGGTGGCATTACAAGCGCATCTTCATTGCCGACCATAGCACAAACGCAGGTATTCCTTGCCGGTGACGTCTTGGTGTCGAATATCAGACCGTACTTCAAAAAGATATGGTTTGCCGAGTTCGATGGCGGCTGCTCTAACGATGTTCTCGTGTTTAGAGCGAAGGACGGCGTGAGCAAGCGGTTTCTGTACTATGTACTTTCAGACGATACTTTTTTCGATTACTCGATGGCGACCTCAAAAGGCACAAAGATGCCCCGTGGGGACAAAGCAGCCATTATGAAATATGAAGTGCCAGATTTCACTTACGAGGAACAGGAAAAAATCGCAGGAGTATTGGAGGCGCTCGACAGGAAAATACAGCTCAATACGGAGATAAACGAGAATTTACTTCAGCAAGCAATCGCCCTGTACGAGCATCTCATCCAAAATGCCGAGTGGCCAACAGCTACAATTTTGGATGTAGCGGAGAAAGTAGCTATGGGACCTTTTGGCTCAAATATCAAAGTTTCCACTTTTGTTCCAGAGGGTGTCCCTATTATCAGCGGAAACCACCTTCGTGGGTACTTTTTGGAAGAGCCTGAATTCAATTATATAACCGAGGAACACGCGGAACGCTTGAAAAATTCCATTGTGTATGATCGGTATGTTTTATCACAGCGGCAGTTTTATCTGCGTTGTGATGAGACAAAGGTTGTCCCAGAATTCCTTCTGATGTTCTTCCACAGTGCATCTGGACAACATGAGTTGCTTTCTTATGCTAACTAGACTGGAGTTCCATCAATAGCTCAACCGGCATCAAATCTAAAAAAGATACCGTTCAAGTGTCCGCCGATGCAAGAACAATTAATGTGGCGCGAGCAGGTGCATCCACTGTTAGGTCGATATTTAAACAATCGACTTGAAAATGAAAGGTTATCATCCTTACGGGATGCTCTTTTACCGCAGCTGATGTCCGGCGAGCTGGACGTCTCAGACATTGACCTTTAAGCTGCTAAATTCCTATTTGTCAATCTACAAGTAACTCATTTTCATTCAACCACCAGGGAGAAATCCCCGGTGGTATTTTTATGCCCGGAAGGAGGTGACGTTCGTGATTCCAGTTCTATACCCACCCAACACCACGGATTTCTCTACCTTCGGCCGTGGCGTGCTGACGGATACCGTCTCCTGTGAGGTGACCGAGGAGCGAAACGGTGTGTTTGAATGTCTGCTGAAATATCCCGTGAGCGGTCAGCACTACGGGCTTATCACCAAGGAGTGCATCGTCAAGGCAAAACCTAACGACACCGCCGCAGACCAGGCATTCCGCATCTACCGTATCACGAAGCCCTTACCCCAACTCATCCAGCGCACCGAGGATGGTCGCAAAAGTCCGGCCTTGGTCATGCGACAACAATCCGGGAACATTTTCAAGCAGCAGAAAAGGTGGTCTTTTAACGGCGGCAATTCGGGCGATCTCAAAAAAGAGAGTGTCTCTTGTGTCATCTTGGAATCCTCTGCGGAGCCCTGCGATACTGAAGGACTGACAGGGAAAACCGCCGCAAATAAGGTCGATATCCGGCAGGGTGTATGGGTCAATGGTTCTTGCGTCTGCAAAATATATTTCTCCTTTCGTGGGGTACATGGCGTCATACGCCTGCTTTGCGTATTTGTCTATCTCGCAGTAGCCGACGCACTCAAAGCCGCCGAGCCGTTCAAGCCCGGAGCGAAAGCCGCCGATGCCCGCAAACATATCCAAAAATCTAATTGGCATAGGTCATCCGACCGTTGCCTGTTTGCTTTTTCCGTTTCACCTCACATTCCCATAACGGGGCCGTAGTCCTCGTCCATATCCTCGTTTTGCTCCTCGGCAAGCTCTTCTGCGGTGAGCTTGCGGAAGCTGTCCTCGCCGGGGATGATACCGAGCTGTCTGCCGTTGTCAAAGGCACAGTGCAGGGTACACATATCGTCCACATACTTTACCGTGCCGCGCATATTGTCCTCAACGGGGCGGGGATCGTCGCCCATGTGCAAAAGCAAAATTCTTGTGCCTTCGGGATACATTTCTCTGTACCTCTGTGCCTGCCTGTACAGGCGGTCATATTCGTTCATCGTATTTACCTCCGTGTTATTTTAAAGTTTATTGCGCTGCGATTTTGCAATCATATTACATCCCTCCAATCGTCATTTCGGTATTTTGCAGGTTGTCCTCAAATTCATCCTCGGTCATCATGGCATAATCCTCGCCGCTGTGCCAAAAGGAGACATACGGGGCATAGCGTCCACCTCCTTTTTGTGCTGCCTAATTGCCGATTTGTTCCCGAAACGCAAAAATGCCCGAAACCGTATCCCACTGTATGTTTTCGGGGCGATTTCGGGCGTTTTCTTTTGATATGAGCGGCTTTCAAAACGGCGGCGGTATCCTTACCGCCGTTTGCTGTTTGCCGCTGTTTGTCGCTTCCGGGTAACAAAAAAGCGCCGTATTGCTACGACGCTTTTGTCTTGCTCGGAAGATGGAGCAAGGGAACGCTATTCAATTATCTGTTGTACTTTTTCTTTCTGCTGACAACCGTTGTGCCGATGGCTGCACCGCCGCTGACAAGCAGCAGAGAGAGCCACAAAGCAAGGTTGCTTGTATCGCCGGTCTGGGGACTCTTATCGGATGTTCCCGGTTTGGTACTGGCAGGTTTTTTCTCAAGAGCAGCAATCGCATCTTCGATAGCCTTTGCCATCTTGTCTACTTCGGATTGCTCCGTAATATTTTTACCACGGACAACAGCCTTGACAGCAGCTTCCACACCGGAGAAATCCTTGTAGTCATTCTTGTTTAGTGCATTTGCTTTGGCAATGGCTGCATCAACCTTTGTGTAATCAGCATCCTTGTATTGCAGGGCTGCAATCGCATTTTCAATTGCCTTTGCCATTGCATCTACTTCGGATTGCTCGGTAATGTTCTTGTTACGGACAACAGCATTCACAGCGGCTTCCACACCAGTGAAGTCCTTATACTCATCCTTGTTCAGGGCATTCGCCTTAGCAATGGCTTCGTCAACTTTGGTGTAATCAGCATCCTTGTATTGCAGGGCAGCAATGGCATCTTCAATAGCCTTCGCCATTGCGTCAACTTCGCTCTGTTCAGTGATATTCTTGTCACGGACAACAGCATTGACGGCAGCTTCCACGGCAGTAAAGTCCTTGTAATCGTCCTTGTTCAGGCCGTTTGCTTTGGCAATGGCTGCATCAACCTTAGTGTAGTCAGCATCCTTGTATTGCAGGGCAGCAATCGCATCTTCAATAGCCTTTGCCATTGCATCAACCTCTGTTTGCTGGGCTTTGCTTTTTGCTCGGTCAACAGAGTTAATGGAATCTTCTACCGCAGAATAATTTGTATAAAGGCTGCTATCAAGAGCCGTTGCCCTTGCGATGGCTGCATCGACAGCTGTGTAATCAGCGTGGATGTTATTGTCATCCCACACAAAAGTTGGATGACCGATTCCGGCAACCCATTCAACACCCGCACCGGCATTGGTTTGCAAGCCAGCAAGGACATCTGCGGAGGTGAAGTTGGAGACAGCAGTGCCGCACGATGACTGGTCAAAGGTCGGGTCGGCACTCGCAGTACCTGCATCCCAATCAACCACCAGCTTAGCAACGGCTAAGTAATTGCCTTTATTATCAGGATATTTTTCTTCATCAAGCGTTACACCATCAGGAGGGGTATCCGGCCAAATGCAGTCGGTAACATGGGTCTTTACAACAGCTGTAATCCAAGTGATATTGCCAGGCTCAGCGCCAGTGATGTTTTTTGTTGCAACTATGCAATTTTTGATTATTACGCCAGGCTTGTTCCCAGAGAAGTTTTCAAAGTTTGCACCGAGAATACCACCTACAGCTGAATAGATATTTTTGCAGGAAACAGAACCGCCAAACCAACAATCGGTAATCGACGAGCTGTCCGCAGAGTTTTCCCACTGACCAATCAGCCCGCCAACGGTATCAACATGATCTTCATCGGATTCTGTACTGATAACCGTGGCGTCTGAGCCGCAGCCTTTTACTTGTGTGCTCCCAGTGCATTGGCCAATCAGTCCGCCGACCATCTTGTCGCCAACATTGTTTTCTATCTTTCCGCTTGTATAGCAGTTTTCAACTGTGCCGCCATTGACCCAATCTGCCAAAATGCCGGCAAGTAACGAACCATCATTTGAGGCAATATCAGCGTCTATAACAAGTAAATTCTTTAATGTACCACCGTCAGAAACAACTCCGAATAGTCCGTTTCGAATAAGTTCGTCACCAGTAGAGTGATGATGCAAATTCGTGATTTTGTGATACTGCCCATCAAAAGTACCAGCAAAATATCTGCCAAAGTTGCCGCCATTTCCAATGGGGGTCCACTGGCAGCCGGATAAGTCGAGGTCATTATCTAAGTAAATCGTTTTCCCTTTAAATGATACAGATGCAGTTTTGTCATTGACTAACTGCGCTAAACCGGCCAACTGTTCGGCAGTGGTGAAACGGTATTCAGTGTCCGTCTCATGGTCGGTGTACCAGCTTATATCTGCCGTACCGTCCCAATTATCTACTGAAGTTCCTTCAGCAAACGCTGTCATCGGAACAAGTGCCATCACAAGGCACAACGCAAGCAGAAGGCTTAGAAGTTTTTTCTTCATTTTTATTCCTCCAAAATAAGGGAACGCTATTCAATTATCTGTTGTACTTTTTCTTCCTGCTTACAACCGTTGTACCGATGGCTGCACCGCCGCTGATGAACAACAAGGCAATCCACAGTGCAAGGTTGCTTGTATCGCCCGTCTGCGGATTCCTATCAGATGTTCCCGGTTTGGTACTGGCAGGCTTTTTTTCAAGAGCCGAAATCGCATCTTCGATAGCCTTTGCCATCTTGTCTACTTCGGATTGCTCCGTAATATTTTTACCACGGACAACAGCTTTGACAGCAGCTTCCACACCGGAGAAATCCTTGTAGTCATCCTTCTTCAAAGCGTTTGCTTTGGCAATGGCTGCGTCAACCTTTGTGTAATCAGCATTCTTGTATTGCAGGGCAGCAATGGCATCTTCAATAGCTTTCGCCATTGCATCTACTTCGCTCTGTTCCGTAATGTTCTTGTCACGGACAACAGCTTTGACAGCAGCTTCCACACCGGAGAAATCCTTGTAGTCATCCTTCTTCAAAGCGTTTGCTTTGGCAATGGCTGCGTCAACCTTTGTGTAATCAGCATTCTTGTATTGCAGGGCAGCAATGGCATCTTCAATAGC
>ERZ827108.1124-NODE-1124-length-38102-cov-11.679081_pt1 | contig 38102 bp, 40 predicted proteins | sample MGYA00519921_ERZ827108 | MGnify/ENA primary metagenome ERZ827108 (study PRJEB31778, sample SAMEA3449258) | human gut metagenome | biome: human gut; feature: human-associated habitat; material: faeces | place: United Kingdom | collected 2010/2012 ...
AGATGATTTCTCGGATGGTATGAATGACACCGAGCAGCAGCCCGATGAAGAAGGCGAGTCCTCCGATGAGACCGCCTATGATTAAGTTCAATGCGAAGATGCCGACTGAGCCGGAGATACCGTAACCGCTGGGAACGAGCCAGAGGCACATCCTCCGGATGCCGAATGGCAAACCGACGCAGATCCACATGAGGAAGTAGTCGCATACGCCGTCAGGCATATAGAGCGGCTTGAGAAATGACGCAAGGCAGAACGCAAGCGTGATCGGAAGCACAACCTCCTTCAAGAAGACTTTGATAGCACCCACTATATCCTCCTTCTGCCGGAAGTGTGCAGCAGCACCCTCCGGCTTGCTTGATTATTGTGAAAGTCCTTTGTTTTCGGTCAAAAAAAGAAGGGACTAAGCCAGAATGCCTTGGTTTTCAAGGTCTTTCTGATTTAGTCCTATTATCGCACAATAATCTTTCGTCAGCACTACTACTACTTTTCCCGCTTCGATTTCAGACAGCATTTGCTGAAAGCCGGGGCGGTCATAGTTGGTGCCGCTGTACCCGTCATCTACGAAAAAGGTCGGGTTGGGAAAGCGGTGTTCTTTGGCGTAGCGGAGCAGGATGTCTTTCTGATTGGTGATGGAATTGCTATCGCCCTCGTTGGCGTCCTCCTGCGAAAGTCGGCAGTATAATGCGGTGATTTTTTCAGTTGCCCGTAACATTTCTGTTTCCTCCTTTAATGGGGCAACTGCCAGTACAGGATTGGTTGCTTCTATTGTACCAAGATTTTGTGAATTTGTCATTCCTGTTCCTCCTTCTTTTCTGTAAACTTTTCGCCCATAATGCGCTCCATTTTCTTGTCGAGCGTTTCCGTTCCGTCATAGCTGCCTGTGACGGTGTAGAGTGTGCCGCCGATCTCCTTTTGCAAGGTGAATTCCGGTAGCCAGAAAGCGGAAAGATTTTTCACGCAGAGATGCCCGTCCTCGTTAAAGTAGCAGTTGTGGCGTACATGGTCGGGCGGTAGGGGCTGCGGTTTGAGATAGGGGTCAGAGCAGGAGAAATAATATTCTGTCAGCTCATCGTGGTCGGCTTCTTTCCATAGCCGGATTTCCTCTAACAGCTCCGGGTCGATTTCATGTTCAAACTCTTTGTTCTTGTTCATGGTGGTTTCCTTTCTCCGATGGCTCATCGGTCTATATTGTGATTTCTGGTTTTGCTCTGCTGCGGTGCGTCCTCTTTCAGCGCAATATCCACATAGCGGTGGATTTTTTGCAGATCGGAAACGACTTCCCGCTGTGCTTTCAGCTTGGCGTACTCCGCTTCGTTCTCGGCGGTCAGCTTCGCAAGCTCGGTCTGCCACGCTTTAGGGGCCAGTTTCATATCCGGCAAGTTCGCCCGCAGATAACGGTTAGCCGCTTCCCATATCGTGAGGTCGGCTCGATGCGTTTCTGCAAACTTTTCCTGCTTGCCTTTCCAACGGATTTGCTTGTATTCATCATGGACGGGCTTTGTCTTTTGGAAGTTCTGCGCCTGCTCAATCAGCTTTTGTAGCTGCTTAATTCTCGCTTCCCTCGGCTTCATAGCACCACGGATTTCGCTTGCCTTGTCGCTGACAGAGGACAGGGCAGCGTCCAATTCCTCCAGAGTGAAGATACCCTTTTCCGCAAGAAGATTGACCGCTTTGGAAATGGCTTTGAGTTCATCGGCGGTGTGCTGTTGCTGCCAACTCTGCGAATACTTCCTGCCCTTTGCTTTCTGAATATCCAGATAGCGGAACAGCAGTGTTGACAGGTCGGGAGATTTCGGCTGTTGCGGCTCGGCTCGCAAGGCTTCCTTTGCCTTGAAAATCTCGGACAGCCATTCTTTCAGCTTGCCGATCTGCGCCCGGATTTCACGGAGCATACGATTAGCCGCCTTGATACTGCGGTTGAGTTCGCCACGCTCGGTAACGATGCCTTTCTTCTCCATCTGTGATGCCGCCACGCCGATGTGAACAGTCGGGATTTGCTCAATGCCCTGCCGTTCATAGCTGCGGTGGTCGATGCGTTCCGGGCGGTTACTCTGCTCCAAAAAACTGTTGGCAAGGTCAGCCCACGCCTTGCGCCAGACCTCGGCGTTGTCGTGGCTGTTCCAGTCCACAAGGTCAACTTTTCGTGTCTTGTATCTGCCGCTTGCAAGACGGATGCGCTCGCCGTTTTCATCAAGCACATACTCCTTTTTGGATTTCGGAAGCCACTTGCCCTGCTCGTCCATCGGGCGCATCGTCAAGAGGATATGGGCGTGGGGATTGCCACTGCCTGTGTCGTGGATATTGAAGTCGGCGCACATTCCTTTGGAAACAAATTGAGAGGAACAGTATTCACGGACAAGCCGTAACTGTTCCTCTCTGGATAACTCTATGGGCAGGGCAACTTCCAACTCTCTTGCCAGTTGGGAATTGCCCGCCTTTTCGATTTCCTCCACGCTGTTCCATAGCGTTCCCCGCTCTTTGAAGCCTAGTGGAGCATTGGGTGGCAGCAGAATTTCGGAATGGACGATGCCGCCTTTCTTGGTGTAGTCGTGGGTTATGCCGTCCCACTCGTTTGTGATTTTCTCGCCGCTTCGGTAGGCGGCTGCTGCGACTGCGGATTTACCGCTGCCACGGCTGACGATCTTAATGCTGCAATGGTAAATTGCGATAGTACCACCTCCCGGTTTCGGTTATTCAGACTTGTGGAAAGTGAATAGCTTGCGAAGCAAGGTGTTCGCTTTCCGCAAGTGCGCTAAAGGGTAGACAGCGTAAGCTGTCGCAGGGAAAATGCAGTTTTCCCTGTGCGGCGCAAGCCGCCAATGTGGGAGTGTGGATTTCCCACGCTCCCACAAAGCCCTCGGCAGAGCGCACAACACCCGACAGGGTGTATAAGTGCGCCCTTGTAAACAAGGGTATTATTCCGTAACCCCTCCCTCGGCTCGTTTTTTCAAAAATGCTTTTGCTTCCTCGCTGTGTACTGCGTGGTAAAGGTAGTCTTTCGCTTCCTCGTCCGTCATGGCGATCAACTCCGGCACGATGCTTTCCAGATAGCCGCCACGGGCGCAAAGGCGGTGCGTTCTGATGCGGCGTTCCTCTACGAACAACTTCCGTGTCAGCACTTTCTCCCGGTTTTGATACTGTCGTAGCTGCTTTTGTGCAAGCTCCAATTCGGCGTTACATTCTGCAAGGGTGGTCGGTTGTTTTCTCGGCATATCGTTCCTCCTATGATTTTGTTTTTGATATGAAAAGACCGCCTACCTTTTTACGGTAGACGGTCTGTCATTCGTTTTATCGGCAATCTTTACACCAAGACTGGTTTCTGACTTGCCCATTTTCGCCTTTTTTCATTTTTCTATAACCAAAGTCGCTCAACGGTTTTTCTTTGCCACAGTGAGGGCAAATACGAGTAGGCTCGCTACCGTTGTATCCACTTGATTGAATAATTGGTCTTTGCTTATTGTCTGCCATGCTTTCCACCCTCCTTTTCAGCGGAGAGTTATTCTTCAACAATTCCCAAAATCCAGTTTATCCAACCTATGACTGTGGAAGAACGCCGTAAATATGTGCTGTCAGCTTCAACATGATATAGGCTTGAGTTCTTCATAATTTGGATGATGGTTTGTTTATCCGGCATTTCTCCGCATTGTAGATGTAGTTTTAAGGTTTCGTTGAATACCTTGTGCATCAATATCTGTGTCACAAGAGCAAGTTGGCGTTCCTTGTACTCCAACCCCATTATATGATGTCCACGGGCAGACAACTGGAAAAGAATGTTCCCATCTTCGTCATGCCCTTTGTCGATAAGCCCAAGGTATCGTCCTGCATCAGTATAATAATTTGTCTGCCGCTCATCAAATGCGTATTCCGATGTTATATCTTGCTTTGTCATCGGTTTCTCATTTAACAACTCGATAAGGTTTACAATCCGGGACATACGGTCAGCTTGGGGAAATGAAATTTCAGGCTCAGTTACCAACGGAACAGTTGTCAAAAGGTTTTCAATATCTGACAAGCAGATTTCAGTTGCGATCACATAATTCTTCTGCTTTACCAGTCTAAGCGAATTATAGTTTTGAGGATCGTCAAACTGATATTGATACAAGTTAAACATACCGTTTGAAAAGATAAGGAACACAGGCTTGACCGGCTTGGTTACTCGGCTACTCCATACACGGAAAGGGTAGTAGAGCTGCCTTACAAGAAAATCATCAGACAAGTCCCGTTTCGCTTCAAAAAGAGAAAGATAGTTAATTCCCTCGTATGCGGCATCAATCTCTATTTGAGAATTTGATACAGTGACATATTTAGTGCCGGTGTCTGTTTCAATATTAAAGCCAAAACCGCCGGAACTCATGCGACCGCTTACTGTTGACACGAGAGCGTCATCTTCCAAAAAATCACTCAATATGCCACAAGCATTTGCACAATTCAAAGCAATGGCTTCGCTCACAAGAAACTGTGGCATTAGGCTTTGGATATGAGCAGGAATTGAAATTCTCTGTGCATCAGCAACAGGGGGTTCAAATTCTTTATATGCAGAGAATGATGAAATAACATAATCGCCACGAGTGATAGGCAAGATCGCTAATCCGTTGTCTGCAAAAACAGTTGGGAGATTAACTTTGTGGTCAAACTTAGTCATTAGCCTCGGCTCACGAAATTCTTTGATTTGGTTTGCCGATATTACAAATTGACCACTCCTTTGGATTTCATCAAGAATATCGTACTTGTCAAAGAGGGCTTGCCAAGCAGTATCATTCAGTCCCATAATTTCTGATTAGCACCTCCTCTATTGCCCCTCGCTTGCTTGCATCTGCGTTGATTGCTCGCTTTGCCTTTACGATTGTAATATCGTAATCCTTATACAAATCCTTGATAAAATCGGTGGCTGAGTTAGAAAGCATGAATTTTACTCCACGCTTCGTCAACTCATCACAGCACTGCTTCAATCTAATCTGCTCGTTTCGGTCAAAGCCGCCCTTGTTATAACCTGTGAAACTTGCTGTATCTGAAACAGGATCGTATGGGGGATCAAGATATACAAAACCGCCTTTATTTACTCGTTTCAAAGTTTCAGCAAAATCCTCACTATAAAATGTGATATTGCTTGATGCAAAATATTTGCTAACAGCCCGAAGAACAGGCTCATTAACTATATTGGGGTTTTTGTAGTGACCAAACGGAGAATTAAACTCACCAGAAGAATTAACCCGGAAAAGCCCATTGAAACAAGTTTTGTTAAGATAGATCAATCTGGAAGCTCGCTCAACCTTCGTCATCGCTTGGTATGCTTCCTTATCTCTATCCATATCTCGCAGTGCATAAAAATACTCTGAAGTGTTTTCATGTTTTTTCAAATCTTCAAGCAGAGATTCGAGGTCATCACGAATTGTTTCGTAAACAGCTACCAAATCCCCGTTTAAGTCATTGACGATAGCTTTAGATGGCTGAATGGAAAAAAGAACAGCACCGCCACCTAAAAATGGCTCACAATAAGAAGCGATCCGCTTTGGAAGCAAAGGCGTAATCTCATCTAAAAGCTGGCGTTTTCCGCCAACCCATTTAACAACTGGGGCAACCAGTTTGTTTTTTGCCATTACCACACCTCCTTACAGATCTTTTCATAGTAATTATAGCAAAACAGTCTCATTTTTTCAATCACCTTGCTGCATAAAATTTGTAACTTTTTTTGCATAGTCACTCGCCGCCCGTCGGCGTTCCTCGCTGTACGGTGCGGTCAGACGGAAAGACAATCGCCCCTTTTCAATCTCAAACGCCTTGTAGCCTGTTTCGCTATCCTCGTCCGTCATAGTGCAATGGTCGGGGTACCGCTCCGCATAGGCGGTCAGCCGCTTCTTCAAGTCGGTGTTGTGGGTGTAGACGGTGATCCTGCTCTTGGTTTCATCAAAAAAGATTTCTGTGGTTTTCTGCCGCTTGGTAAGTCCTGTTCGCATTTTAACTCCTTTCTGCGCCCCTGTTACGCAGTAGGGGCATTTTTCGGGTGTTTTTCCCGGCTCTTGACTTGGGAAAAACGGCGATTTTCAAATAGAAACTGCTCGGACAGGGAGTAGTGCGTCCGGGCAGTCGTTATTGGCTGTTTTCTGTTTTTCTCGGCTCTTGACTGTTGGTGTGTTTTTTCAGCCAGAGCAATAAATCCTGCTTTATGACCAGCTTCCTCCCGCCGATTTTCAGCGTGGGGAAATCGTCTGCGTTCAGCAGATTGTAAGCCCCGGCTTTGGATAGGTGCAACGCTTCGGCAAGCTGCTTTGCGTTCAGCACATCGGGTAGATTTGCAAACGGCTCTTTGCTCATTGATACTCCTTTCCCACACGAAAAACAGCAGCCACCTTTCGGGTGACTGCTGCCGTTCTGCGTCATTTACTTGTCCAGATATTTTCCGTATTCAGCGGTCACAAAATCCTCATAGGCACTTGCGATTTTTGCAATCCGCTTGTGTACCGCACTTGCGGTTTTGTAGCCAACCTTGTCTGCGATCTCCTGCTCGGTGTGTCCGTCCATTCGTAGCTTCAATATCTCCCGGTCTTTGTCGGTGATATTCTGCTCGGCAAAGGCGGCAATCTGCATTTCGGAGATAACCATCTGCTCAAACTCGCTTCGTGGGTCGGCTACCTCAAAAATGTCTCCGTTCTCGCTCTCCATCATTTCGTCCAGAGAGATAGGCTTGCCGGAACGGTTGTGATACCACTTCCGCATGAAGTCGGTCTTGACGGTGCTACTTGTGGTTTCGTAGTCCTCAACCGTCCTGTTCTCCCAGATAGCATCAATCATCGGTTGCCAGTTTTCTTCCGCAATTACCATATCGGTGACATTGCCGATCAGATTGCTGAACTGCTGATAGGTCAGCCACGGCACTTCAACACCCTGCGGGATATTGTATAGGTTTTGAAAGCCAAGTCCGTGTTGCTCAAACTTCATTCGGATATATGGAATGATGTTGTATGAGAGCCGCCACAAGGGGAAGTAGCCCGCATACTGCTTCACATCGCCGGGAATATCACGGTAGTTTCTCTTGCGGTCTTTCACTTGGAAGAACTGCCATGCGCTCCACGAATAGCAATCCCACACAAGCAGCTTAAACATATCGTCACAAACGATGCTGTCATACTTGTCCGTCCGCAAAACCTCGTAAGGGCAGCGTGGCAAGTCAAAAGCCGGTTTCCACTTCTCGGCAAGCTCCTTTGGCAGACTGTAAAACAAAGTCAGCCACGATTTGTCGCTATCCTGAGGTATCTCGATGATTTCACCGGGCAGCACCACAAGAAAGCCTTTGGGGTCTTTCGGTTGTGTCATAGCGTCACCTCCAATCGTTTATTTTTGCCCCTCTACTATATATGGCATGAGAAAGTTCAAATTGTTCCAATGCGTCAAAAGTTTTTTGAGATTTTTTGAAAAAACCTCGGAAAGGAATGGAAAGGATAGATACGATATGATTATAGCAAAAAAGTGTGAATAAATCTATTGCTTCTACGCAAGGGCAAAAAAATAAGCGATACTCGGTCAAAAAACCAAGTATCGCTCATTTTTTCGTTAGCCAATCCCGCCTGACAGATGCCGTAAGTGTAATTTTTGGTGAATTACTTTCTTACGAGCACCCGCCAAAGGTCAGGGGTTTTAACGTATAAAAGTCAGATCTTCTCGTTCAGCCAGTTGAGGATATCCTGATATACCTGCTCCTTATTTGTCTCGTTGAGCATTTCGTGCCGTCCGCCGGGGTAGAGCCGCATAAACACATCGTGCAGTCCCGCATCGCAGAAGGCATTGTGCGCGCGCTCAACACCCTTGCCGTAGTCGCCGACAGGGTCTCCGTCGCCTGACATGAAGTATACGGGCTTCTCCTTGTTCATCTGCGCGATGTTCTTCTTATCCGTGATGAACTTTATCCCCTGCATCATATCGCGGTACAGACCTATCTTTCCGACAAAGCCGCAGAGCGGATCGGCAATGTACTTGTCCACCTGCTCTGTGTCACGGGAGAGCCAGTCAAACTTCGTGCGTGGGTTCTCTATCTTATTGAGGTAGCTGCCGAAAGCCAGCGAATCGAGCTTCGTGCCGTCGCCCATCGCGCCGTTGAGCTTGGCCATGACAGAGGCCGCGGCGTTCCCGCCGAGGACAAGCGCCGGGCTCTGGTGCCCTGTGCCGCTGAGTATGACGCCGTCGTACTTATCCGGGTGCTTTATGAGATATGTGCGCGTGAGGAAGCTGCCCATGCTGTGCCCGAAGAGCACGTAGGGAAGCTCCGGGTACTCATTGGACATGATGTCATGCAGCTTGTCCATATCGTCCACGACGCGCCACCAGCCGTCTTTCTCGGCAAAGAAGCCCTGCTCCTCGGGTACGCGTATGCTCTTGCCGTGGCCGAGGTGGTCGTTGCCTGCGGCGACAAAGCCGGTATCCGCCAGAAACTCCATAAATGGCCTGTAGCGGTCAATGTGCTCGGCAATGCCGTGGGCTATCTGCACTACCGCGCGCGGCTTGCTGTCCGGTACGCACTTGAGCGCATGGATGCTGGTTCTGCCGGTGCTCGACTGAAAATAAAAATCCTGAAAACTTGGCATGGAAATGTCCTCCCGTGTGTGATATTATATCGGCATTGATATCTATATTTTACCCATAGCTGGCAAAGATGTCAATAAATACAAAAGTCGGAGTGTTTAGCAATGCAGCTGTTTATAAAATATTTTGATGATGAGATCACGAAAATCGAAAAACTCGCCAAGGGTGACTGGATCGATCTCCGCGCGGCGGAGGATGTAGAGATGAAAGCGGGGGAGTTCCGTTATCTACGTCTTGGCGTCGGAATGATCCTGCCGGAGGGCTATGAAGCGCATATCGCCCCGCGCAGCAGCACTTTCAAAAACTTCGGGATCATCCTGACCAACAGCGTCGGCGTTGTCGATAACTCCTATTGCGGGGACGCGGACGAGTGGAAGACTCCCGTCTACGCCCTGCGCGATACGCATATAAAGAAGAACGAGCGCATCTGCCAGTTCCGCATCATGGAGCGGCAGCCGGAGCTTGAGTTCGTCACAGTCGATAAGCTCAGGGACGACAGCCGCGGCGGCTTTGGCTCGACCGGAACAAAATAACTCGGCGAGGAGCGTATACCATGACAGAGCGTGAAAAGGCTGCGGCCGGCTTTCTGTATGACGCCAATTACGATGAGGAGCTTGCGCGGCAGCGCGCCGAGTGTAAGGACAAGTGCCACCGCTATAATCTTTGTCTGCCTTCGGATACGGCGCAGCAGGACGAGATAATGCGCGGCATCCTCGGCAAGGCCGGGAATGGTCTGCGCATCACCGCGCCTTTCTGGTGCGATTACGGGTATAATATTTTCGTCGGCGATGATTTCTATTCCAATCACAATCTTGTGATACTCGACTGCGCGCCCATAACCTTTGGCGACCATGTGTTCATTGCGCCGAACTGCTGCTTCTCCGCCGCGGGGCACCCGCTGGATGTTGAGCAGCGCAACGCCGGTCTTGAGATCGCCCTGCCTATAACCGTCGGCAATAACGTCTGGATCGGCGCGGGCGTGACGGTGCTGCCCGGCGTGACGATAGGGGACAATACCGTGATCGGCGCGGGCAGTGTCGTGACGCGCGACATCCCCTCGGGCGTCGTCGCAGTCGGCAATCCCTGCCGCGCCCTGCGTGATATAACAGAAAAGGACAAGCATAAATATAAACTCGCTCCGTGAAAATCGCCCTCGGTGTATATCCGCTCCGGGGGCAAAATTTTTTTCGCAAAACTGCAACCTTTTTGCCTTCCCATCTGTATATAGGACAGAGCGGTAAATGAGCCGTTCCAATCACGGATTTTGACACGCTCGCCGAAGCGGAGAAGCAGACCGGTTTTTATATCACCCTGCCCGATGCCATTGGCAGCTCCGATAAAAGAATCTACCGCGCGATGAACGATGAGATGCTCGAAGTCGTCTACGTAAACGGCGAGGATGAGACCGGCCGTGTCCGAAAGGCGCGCGGCAGCGAGGACATCAGCGGCGACTATAACGAATATGCCGAGACCGAGACCGTGAGCGTCGGCGGCATTGACGTGCTCCTCAAGGGCGATGCAGGGCTTGTGAAGCTTGCCGTATGGACAAACGACGGCTATGCTTATTCTGTCTCGTCCGAGGCTGGTATGACCGCCGATGAAATGATGGCGCTTGTGTCCGCTGTGTCTTGAGCAAATACGGATATCTGACTCTGTAAAGAAAGAACGGGGGAACCTGACTTGGAAGCGATATGCAGCATGTACTCTGAAGTGCTTGGCCAGTGTTTGAGCCGGTTCTGGCGGGAGCTGTGCAATGCGCTTGCCGGTATATTCCGGCTGGCCGCAAAGCTTTACAGCGCGCCTGTCACCGCCGCGGCGGAGCGCGCGGCTATAAACGAGCGCGCCGGGTATATTCTCAATACCTACGGTGACAGCATCCTGCGCTATGCTTATTCATACCTGCACAACATGAGCGATGCCGAGGACATTCTTCAGGATACGCTTATCCAGTACCTCAAGACCGGTCCGGTTTTTGAAAACGCTGCGCATGAAAAGGCATGGCTGCTGCGAGTCGCGGCGAACCTCAGTAAGAACCGGCTCGACTACAATTCCATAAGGAAAACCGACGAACTGAATGAGGAGCTTGCTGCCGATGAGTGCGACGACCTCTCCTTTGTCTGGGAGGCCGTGAAGTCCCTGCCGTTCACACCCGAGCAGACGGAATATATATCCTACTGGCATGAGCTTGCTGAGATAGATTATACCGGCGAAGGCAAGACCGCATGCTACAGAAAAGCCGCCGGTACGGAGGACTGCTCCGGAGATTATAACGTTTATACGGATGTGACCGAGTTTGAAGCCGGCAGCATAACCGTGACGCTCAAGGGGGACGCCGGGCAGTATACTCTCACTATATGGACGGACGGAAGCTATTCCTATTCTCTCAGCCTGTCCGACTGTCTGAGCCTCAGCGATTGGCAGGCTCTGATGAACTCCATACAGAGTTAGATTTCCGGTTTATATAAATATACACAGGCGGACCCGTGACCGCCTGTGTTTCTTTTCTCGTGTATATTGTTCAGAGCATCTTATCAAAAAAGCTGATAAGACGCGGGCTTTCTGGGTGGCCGAACAGCTCATGCGAGGGCTTGTCCTCAACGATGTGCCCGTCGTCAAGGAAGATAGTCCTGCTGCTCACCTCGCGGGCGAAGCGCATCTCGTGCGTGACCACGATCATCGTCATCCCGCTTTCGGCAAGCTGCTTCATAACGTCGAGCACTTCACCGATCATTTCGGGGTCAAGCGCACTGGTCGGCTCGTCGAAGAGCATGACCTCGGGATCCATCATCAGCGAGCGCACAATGGCGATACGCTGCTTCTGCCCGCCGGAGAGTTGGTCGGGATAAGCGTCCGCGCGGTCGGCAAGACCGACGCGTCCAAGCAGCTCTATGGCCTTGTCCTCGGCCTGCTTTTTATCCATGCCTTTGATGCGGACGGGCGCTGCGGTGAGGTTTTTCATCACGGTCATGTTGTTGAAGAGATTGAACTGCTGGAACACCATGCCCATTTTCTGCCGGTGCTGGTCTATGTATTTGCTCTGATCCTTCGCGCATATATCCACGCCATTAAAGAGAATCTGACCGGAGCTCGGCTTTTCGAGCAGGTTCATGCAGCGCAGGAATGTGCTTTTGCCGCCGCCGGAGGGGCCGATGATCGATACGACCTCGTTCTTGCTGAAATAAACGCTTATGTGCTTTATAACATCAAGCTTGTGATAGCTCTTGCACAGGTCGACGACCTGTATCAGCTTTTCATTTGCCATGGTTCATCTTCCTTTCAGCCAGCGCGATAATACGCCCGCCCGTGAAGGTCATCGCAAAATAGCACAGCGCGGCTATCGCGAGGCAGGGGAGGCTCTTGTATGTAACGGCAATGACGTCGTTCGTGCGGAACATGAGATCGGCAAGACCGATAACGGAGACGATGGAGGATTCCTTGATGACCGTCACAAACTCGTTGCCGAGTGCGGGGAGGATATTCTTTATCGCCTGCGGCAGAACGACGAGCCTCATGGCCTGAGAGTGGCTGAAGCCGACGCTGCGGGCTGCCTCCATCTGGCCGTTGTCAACAGCCTGAACACCGGAGCGGATGATCTCCGCGGTGTACGCGCAGCTGTTGAGGCTCATTGCAATGATGCCTGCGGAAAAGCGCGAAAAGTTCGGGATCCACGAAATATCCGGCAGCGTGATACCGGCCATCGGAAGACCGTAAAAGATGAACATCAGCTGAACCATCAGGGGAGTTCCGCGGATAAACTCAATGTAGGCCGTGGCGATCCATCGCAGCGGCAGGATCCTGCTCATGCGCATGCTTGCCATGAGCGTGCCGAGGATCGTGCCGAAAAGCACTGCGAAGGCTGCTATGATAAGGGTGTTTATTATGCCCTCTTCAAAAAAGCTGTGGTAGCGGACGATGAGTTTTCCGATCGTTTCAAAAAACGTAAATTTCACGGGAACCCCTCCTCAAAGTTTAATCGGGCTTCGCCGCCGAAGTGGCGAAGCCCGTAGTCAGTTTTTGCTGTATATTTCTTACATGCCGAGGGTTGCCGCGAGTGCGACTGCCTCGTCGTAGGCTGCCTGGTAGCTGCCGTCGGAGGTGACTTTATTGACGACCTCGTTCACTGCTGCGACCAGATCCTCGTTGCCCTTCGCGATGACGACGGACTTACCGAAGGAAGCTTCCTCTGCGGAGAACTCGAAGTTGGAGACCTCAAGCTCACCGTTGCTGTTGGCTACGAGAGACTCGCCGACTGCCTGGTCGACTACCAGACCTGCGATGTTGCCGTTCTGTACCTCAAGTGCGAGTGCGGGGTACTTCTCAAGCTCGAAGAGCTCGCTGTCGGGAAGTGCGGACTGGATGAGCTGGGACTGGATGGTGCCCTTCTGTGCGCCGACCTTCTGGCCTGCGAGGGCTTCCTTGGTGGAGTAGGTGTCAGCGTTGCCGGTCTTGACGATCAGCAGCTGTGCGCTGGTCTCGTACAGATCGCTGAAGTCAATTTCTTCTGCACGCTCGGGGGTGTTGGTGAAGGCGGCTATGCCGAGGTCGACCTGACCGGACTGCACCGCGGGGATGATGCCCGCGAAGGACATGTCGACGATCTCAAGCTCAACGCCGAGGCTGTCGGCGATCTGCTGAGCCAGCCACATGTCGCAGCCGACAAAGTTAGCATCGAAATCCTTGAACTCATAGGGGGCGTACTGGGCTTCGGTGCCGACGACGAGCTTGCCCTTGGCCTTGATCTGCTCAAGCAGGGTGGAGGCTTCAGCGGCGGGCTGCTCTTCAGCCTGTGCTTCGGTTGCCTGCTCATCCTGCGGAGCTGTGGTTTCACTGCTGCCGCATCCGGTAAGGACGGTCAGCAGCATCGCGGCGCTGAGTGCCAGCAACAGCATTTTTTTGAGTATGCTAAGGTTTTTCATTTTATCCTCCCTCTCGTGCATTTATATGCACAAATATGTAAGTGATGTGCATAATTATACTCACTAATTCAGATTTGTAAATACTCAGTTCTTATGAGAAACATGAATAATTACCCATCATAATTGTGCAATTTATGCAAAAACAGGGAGAATAGCTCAGAACGAAAGCTTTTCCATGCGGTCAAATGCAATTTTAAGTGTATCAATACCCACTGTGCATGCAATTCTGAAGTGCCCGGCACCTGCCGTGCCGAAGGCCTTACCGTGGCTTACAAGGACATGCGCCTTATCCAGCAGCACATTGCAGAACTCGTCGTCCGTGAGTCCGGTTTTCTCTATGCCGGGGAACAGATAGAACGTACCCTTAGGCCGAACAAGACTGAGATACGGAATTTTTTCTATACGGTCTGCTGTATAAAAGATACGGTCGCGGTACGCTGTGACGTATTTTTCGCGTATCTCGCGGCGCATCGAGAGTGCATGGATCGCGGCGCGCTGCGATATCGAGGGCGCGGTATAGATGAGAGAACCGTTAATATCGTTCATGACTTCCAGCAACTCGGGTTCAGCGATGATAACGCCGACGCGCCAGCCGGTCATAAGGAAGTTCTTTGAAAAACTGTTGAGAGTAATAGTACGTTCAGCCATCCCAGGCAGAGTGCGGAGGGGGCGGAAGTCGCCCTCGTAGAGATAGGTAGTGTATATTTCATCTGCCGCGATGAGCAGGTCATATTCCTTCGCGACGCGTGCAAGCATTTCGAGCGTATCATTGCCGTAGGCCATGCCGGTGGGGTTCGTGGGGTTGTTGAATATTATTGCCTTTGTCCGCGGCGTAATGGCGGCGCGCAGACGTGCCTCGTCAATGGCGTAGTCCTCGCTCGCGTAGGTCGGCACATCGACGCACACGCCGCCTGCAAGCTCTATCTGTGTGCGGTACATGGGGAAGTACGGGGAAAAGACGATGACCTCGTCGCCTGGATCAAGGATCGAGAACATCACAAGCGCCATGCCGAGGCAGCTTGACGCACTCACAAGTACATGATCGTGCGGGAGCTTCTGCTCAAAATCCTCCTGCCACGCGCGGCACACCGCGTCTATAAGCTCCGGGTCGCCCTTGGGGTCGCCGTAGCGCGTGTACCCGGCCTTCGCGTCACGGAAGGCGGCGTTTATTATGCCCTCGTCGGTGATGAAATCCGTGTCGCCGATACTCAGGTCAATTATATCCTTATACTTTGCAAGCGCCTCCGTGTCGAGCGTCAGCCCGCTGCCGGCGTTCTGAAATCTTTTTGCGATGTAATTGCGTTTCATGCTTCAGTATCCTCCTTCACATGCGGTATAACCGTGGAGCCGTTCGGTATCACGTAGACCGATTTTCCCTCAAGCTGCGCTGCGGCAAGCAGGGAATCCACATCGGAAAACGCCTTCATCCCCATCGGCTCGACGTCCTTCGAGTCGATGCTTGAATAGAGCAGAATGTTATAGCGCTGCGCCTGCTCGCAGTTGAGGAAGAAGATATATCCCGCGACCGTGAAATGCTCGCGCAGGCGCTGCTCTATCGTTCCCGCGGTGAGATCCTTCGACCAATCGAAGTACTCGGCGGGCCCGCCGCCGTCCCGCGCCTCGATCATCAGTATCAGAGTCCCGCCCGGCTTCAGGCCGGACTCCACATTGTCAATGGCCTTAGTGCCCTGATAAAGGGAAATATCCTTCGGGAAGCCGCCGCAGCTCGTGACGATGACGTCCGCTTTCGCCGGTATGTCCACCTGATATATCTTGTCCACCGTGCGGCAGGCCTGCTCCCATGAGGAGAGATAGTGTCCGGAAAAGATGGCGGCAAGCTGCATCTGCGCGTTCATCACAAGGTTGATGATAAACAGATTTTTTACCAAACCTGCTGCCTCGCACATGTCCTCGTGCAGGGGATTGCCCTTGAGTACGCCGTTTCCGATGGCGGGGTTCGAGCGAAGCTGCGCCGCATCTAAGGAAAACGCGTGATTATGAAATATCGTCTCGCGGCTGCTGATGCCCGGCAGTATGCTCTTGCGCCCGCCGCCGAAGCCTGCCATCACGTGGTGCGTCACCGCGCCGAGGCAGATCACGATATCTGCCTGCGCCGCCGTGCGGTTGATGGACACGGGTGTGCCGTGCGGTGTTGTGCCGAGGTACACAAGGTCGGTAGCCTCGCAGTCATGGTTCTCGACACGGACGCGGTCATATACCGCATCGGTCACAAGTGTGCGCAGCTCCTGCTCGTCGCCGCCCTTGTGCGTCCCGTTTGCGATGACTATGCTGATGTCTGCTTCCTGCACTCCGCAGCGCTGAGTGAGATAGTCCACCAGATGCGGGACTACAAGATCCTGCCGCATCCAGAAGCGCGACATATCGCTGACTATGAGCGCGACGGTGTTTCCCGCCTTGACGCGCTTGCACAGCGCCTCGCTGCCGATCGGCTCATCGAGCGATCCCCAAAGTGCCGTCCGGATGTCCTTTATAGGCTCAACCTTGTTGCCGTGCAGCTCGCCGAGGATATCGCACCCCTCCAGCGGAAGCGTCACTGTCCCGTCGCCGTAAGCAAATTGATAATTATTCATGCTTGTCCCACCCATACTGCATATTCGCAATTGAAATAATGCCAAAGTATATTGTAATTCGACGCATATTGCAATAGTAAATATTCATAAAATTTAAGCTTTGGATATATTGATCGCCTTGTGCCCAGGCAGGGGCCTTCACTTGGTGATAATGCCATCAGCTCCGTAAAGTGCTGGAAATAAAAACGAATCAGGATAAAGTTTATCGCTTCATCCTGATTCGTTTTTATTGTCCCGAAGGACTCATGCCTCCGGAAGCTTGCAGACGTCTATCCAAGCCTTGGCGTTAGAGTATCTGTACAGCTCATCGAGGTTCAGTTCAATGGCGCTGCTCGCGCTGCCGACGGCGGGGAACACCGTCTCGAAGCGCTTGAGACTTTCGTCGAGATACACGGGGATGCCTTCGTTTATGCCGAATGGGCACACGCCGCCGACCGGGTGGCCGACCAGCTCGAGCACCTCGTCTGCCGAGAGCATCTTCGCCTTGAAGTGGAAATACTCCTTGAACTTGTGGTTGTCTATCCTCGCGTCGCCGGCTGCGAGGATAAGCATGCAGCCGTCATCGGTTTTGAAGGACAGCGTCTTTGCGATGCGGGCGCCCTCGACGCCCAGAGCCTGAGCCGCAAGCTCAACGGTTGCGGAGGAAACGGTGAATTCCTGAACTCTGTCCTCCAGTCCGAGAGCTCTGAAATATGCGCGGCCTTTTTCGATTGACATTTTTCTACCTCTGTTTATTCAGGAAAAGTATTCGGGGAAACTGACGCCGAGAAAATCAGCCCAATTACGGGTTGGAAACTTATCGTATTTGCGCAGGAACTCGCGCACACTGTCGTTATAGCAGGCGGTGTTTATATCGTCGACACAGTCGGCGATCTCATCCGAGTATTCACTCATTGCCTCTTCGTGGCGGCTGCTCAGCCCCGTCGCGTGAAGCTGCGCCTCAACGTCCTTGAGTGCAGTTATGAACTCAGAATATGTCTGATACACGCTGCCGATATCACGGCTCCCGGAGGAGACGAGCGTGCGGAGACGCTGGTTGCTGTCAGAGAGCGCGGCGGTGTCTATCCCGTAATTTGAAGCGATAGGCACGATCTCATCCGTGACTGCGCAGAGTGAGTTTATTTCCTCCGCGATGGCGTCATGGTTTTCGCCCTTGTACCTTACGCCGCTGTAAAAGCCGTCAGTCACCTTGTCGCATTTGCTGTCGAGCTTTGCGCTGACAGAGATCAGCGTGGACGCAAAGATAACGACAAGCGACAAAATCACCGCCACAGCGGGCTTCTTGAAAAAATCCATATATTCCTCCTTACGGAAGCACAGCCTATCAGCCCTTCATTTCGAGCAGCTTATCCTTGAGTTCGCCCTCGATGCGCGCAAGCTCATCCTCGGCCTGAGCGCGGCGGGCACGGCCGTCGTCCTGGATCTGGCGCACTTCGTCAAGCGTGGCGATAAGCTCAAGGTTGGTCTGCTTGAGCGTTTCCATATCGACGATGCCGCGCTCAGACTCCTTCGCGACGTTCACGCTGCCCTGATGCAGGGTCTTCGCGTTCTTCATGAGCAGCTCGTTGGTCACATCGGTCACGTTGCGCTGAGCCTGCATGGCCTGCTCGGAGTGGTACAGCGACAGAGCCAGCACCATCTGGTTCTTCCAGAGGGGGATGGTGTTGACGATCGAAGAGCGGATCTTCTCGGCCATCAGGCTGTCGTTATTCTGCACCATGCGGATTTGCGGAGCCATCTGCACGGAGATAGTGCGCGTCAGCTCAAGGTCGTGTATCTTCTTCTCGAAGCGGCCTATGAGGTTTGCAAAGTCGTTCGCGGCCTGCGCGTCCTCGGGAAGACCCGTCTCCTTGGCTTTTGCAACGTACTCGGGCAGCTCAACATTGCGCAGGTGCTCTATCTTGAGCTTGCCGGCGAGGATATACATGGTGAGCTCCTTCATGTACTCCTCGTTCTTTTCGTACATCTTATCCATCATGCTGATGTCCTTCATCAGCGTGATCTCATGCTTTTCAAGCTCCTCGACTATCTTGTCGACATTGACCTCAGCCTTGTCGAACTGCGCCTTTTTCTCGGCAATGGTCTGGGAAGCCTTCTTGAACAGACCGAGGAAGCCCTTCTTTTCCTCTTCGTCGAAGTTTAGCCCTTTGAGCTCGACAACAAGCTCGCTGAGCATATCGCCGCACTCACCGAGATCCTTGGTCTTGACGGTGCTGAGAGCGGCGTCAGAGAACTCGGAGATATTCTTCTGCGCGGCACTGCCGTAGTTCATGACCTGATCGGTGTTCTTGATGTCTATCTTCTCTGAGAAATCACGCACCGCGGCCTGTTCAGCCGGGGAGAGACTGCTGATATCAAGCTTCTCGACGGGCGTCTGCTCTGCCTGTTTTTCCTCGACGGGAGCCTCCTCAACGGCGGCTTCGGTCTGCGCGGCGTTCGGCTCAAGGGTAAGGGCGGGGATGAAGCTCTTTTCTTCGCTCATGTTGTTTGTGTCCTTTCTGTTGTTATCTCAAAGTCCTTGTTACCGGAAAGCCCTTCTCTGGCCAACATGGTATTCATGACTTTTATATCGGTTTCGATATCCAGCGCCTGATCCTCAAACAGGGAATCGAGCCGCTTCTTGAACGCTTCGATGGCGGCGTCGAGCATTTCATTTATGCTCTTCATGCTCTTGTCGAGGTTCTCGCCCTCGATGCCCTGCGCGCTCATTCTGTCATAGGCGTTGAGGAGCTTTATCGTCGTCGGCAGATAATAGTTCATAAACTTCTTTATCTGCGGGATATCCGAGGGATCGGCAATTGCATCCTGCGTGATCTTATCCGTGATGCGCATCAGCTCATTGATCTTCTTGCGCACCTCGGTGTCCTTGATGGACATATAGAGCCTGCCCATCTCGCTGAGCGCGCGGTTGCCCTCCTCGACTATCGGGTCGATCTCCGGGCCATAGCTCTTCTTTTCGGCGTGCTCAGGCGCGGCGGCAGACTTGGACACCTGCTCACGTCCCGCTTCGTTTTCTTTCTGCACGGAACTTCTGCCGAGAAGGCATGCGACAAAGCCGGAGATTCCGGCCGCCAGCAGCAGATACCATATGTTATACAGCGGCAGAAATGCAGCCGCGATTATCCAGGCGATCGTGAAGCCGTATATGACCTTGACCGCCTTTTTCTTCTTATCTTTACGCGCCACTCAAAACTCTCCAATCATTTGTCTTACATTTTTATATTTTATATCTAATTGCCGCAGCAGTCAAGAGTATTGCAAATTAGCGCAGACCTGTAGTATAATAAATCAGTATCTGCGTGCTGCGCGGTACACTTTCCGCGTAAAGGAGAACCAAGATGATAAAAGTCGCACCATCAATACTGTCCGCCGATTTTGCGAAGCTCGGTCAGGAGGCCGGAGAGGTAGCGGCCGCGGGTGCCGACTATCTGCATTTTGATGTGATGGACGGTCTGTTCGTGCCGAATATTTCCATCGGCATCCCCGTGCTCAAATCCCTGCGCCGGGCGACGGATATGTTCATTGACGTTCATCTTATGATAGACAGGCCTGTTCGCTATGCCGAGCAGTTCTGCAAGGCCGGGGCGGATATGGTGACCTTCCATGTCGAGGCCGACAGTCAGGAAAATATTCTCAAGGCTATAGGAATTGCCAGAGGGCTCGGTAAAAAGGCGGGTGTTGTCATTAAACCAAACACCCCAGCAGAGGCGGTCCTGCCGTTCCTGCCGATGGTTGACATTATCCTTGTCATGACGGTGGAGCCGGGCTTCGGCGGGCAGCACTTCATGCATGAGCAGCTCCCGAAGATCAGCCGTGTGCGTGAGCTTATCGACACGCTCTCGCCTGACTGCGAGCTTGAGGTGGACGGCGGTATCGACGGTACGACTGCGGCTCTCGCCATCGAGGCCGGGGCAAACGTGCTGGTTGCCGGCAGCGCTGTGTTCGGCAGCGCGGATCGCGCCGAAGCAATTGAGTGCATCAGAACAAGTAAGATAAACTGAGGAGCAAGCCATGTCCTTTTTTCCCGCTTCACTTGAAAACCTTGTAGATAAATTCGCGTCCCTGCCCGGGATCGGCAGAAAGAGCGCGCAGCGGCTCGCTTTCCATGTCCTCAGCCTGCCGGATGATGAAGCGCAGTCCTTTGCGGATGCGATAGTCTCGGCGAAGAAGAGCGTCCACTGCTGCAAGGTGTGCCAGAACCTCACCGAGGGGGAGATATGCCAGATATGCGCGAGCGACACGCGCGATAAGAGCACCGTGTGCGTGGTGTCTGAGCCGCGCGACGTGCTCAGTATAGAGCGCGGGCGGGAGTATAACGGCACGTATCATGTCCTGCACGGCGTTCTTTCCCCGATGAGCCATGTCGGCCCCGACGATATAAGGATCAAGGAGCTTCTGGTCAGGGTGGCGGAGAATGACATTCAGGAGGTCATCATGGCGACGAACCCGGACACGGAGGGCGAGGCGACGGCAATGTATCTTTCGCGCCTGCTCAAGCCCTTTAATGTTAAGGTGACGCGGCTTGCCTACGGTATCCCGGTCGGTTCGAACCTTGAGTTTGCGGACGATGCGACGCTTAACCGCGCCATTGAAGGGCGCACTGAGATGTGATTATTTATTCACGGCATAGGCTATACTCTTAACTGTGAGCACCAATAATCGGAGGCATGGTACATACGATTTTATTTAATAGATTGGAGATAATATGATTTCAAAACTGAAAATTATCCCGCTCGGCGGTCTGGGCGAAATAGGCAAGAATATGACGGCCTATGAATGCGGCAGCGATATAATCATCGTTGATGCCGGCATGGGCTTTCCGGATGAGGACATGTACGGCATTGACATTGTCCTGCCGGATATCACCTACCTTAAAGCCAATGCCGAGAAGATACGCGGGCTTATCCTCACGCACGGCCACGAGGACCATATAGGAGGCGTTTCCTATCTGCTGCGCGATCTGGACATTCCCATATACACCACGCCTCTCACGGCGGCACTGGTCGAGCTGAAGCTCGAAGAGCACGACCAGCTCTATAACACTCAGATCTTTACCAAGAAGGACGGCTCTGTCTTCCGTCTCGGCTGCTTTACCGTGGAGTTCATCCATGTGAACCACAGCATTCCGGATTCGGTCGCGCTGGCTATCACGACGCCTATCGGCACGGTCATCCACACCGGTGACTTCAAGATAGACGTGACGCCTATCGCCGGCAGTATGATAGACATTGCCCGCCTCGGTCAGCTTGGCAATGAGGGTGTGCTCGCGCTGCTGAGCGACTCGACAAACGTTGAGCAGCCGGGTCATTCCGCGTCTGAGCGCAAGGTCGGCGAGAGCTTTGACAAGCTCTTCATGGGCTGTGACAAGCGCATAATCATCACAACCTTTGCCTCGAACGTACACCGTCTGCAGCAGATCATAAACGTCGCGGCAAAGTATAACCGCAAGGTCGGCATAACCGGGCGCAGTATGGAGAATGTCCTGCATGTCGCTTCCGTCCTCGGATATATGGATATCCCGGAGAACGTCATGGTGGACATCGACAAGATAAACAAGCTGCCGCGCAATCAGACCGTCATCATATCCACCGGCAGTCAGGGTGAGACGATGTCCGCGCTCTACCGCATGGCCTTTTCCGAGCATAAGCAGATAAATGTCGATGCGGGCGACCGTGTTATCATCTCCGCATCCGCTATTCCCGGCAACGAGAACATGATAAGCCGCGTTATCGATGAGCTGTTCCACAAGGGCGCGGAGGTCATATACGACCGGCACACCGATCTGCACGTCTCCGGCCACGCCTGCCAGGAAGAGCAGAAGATGATGCTCGCACTCACGAAGCCGAAGTTCTTCATCCCCGTCCACGGCGAGCACAGGATGCTCGTCAAGCATGCGGAGCTCGGAAAGCTCATGGGCGTTGCGCCGAAGAATGTTGTCGTTGCCGAAAACGGCAAGGTCATTGAGATAACGAAGAAGAGCATCAAGTGCGAGGAGACCGTCCAGGCCGGAGCGATCCTAGTCGACGGCAGCGGCGTGGGCGAGGTCGGCAGCGTCGTGCTGCGTGACCGCCACAGGCTTGCTGAGGACGGCATGGTCGTGATAGTCCTCCCGTATTCTAACGAGACGCACACCCTCGTCTCCGAGCCTAAGATCGTGACCCGCGGCTTTATATACGTAAAGGAAGCGGAGCGCATGATGGAGGAGCTCAAGCGCGTTGCGATCGAGTCGGTCGAAGCCTGTGAGAACCAGCACATCACCGATTGGACTGGCATCAAGGGCAAGGTCAAGAGCAATATAACCGGGTATCTTTATAAGACTACCCGCCGCAGTCCCATGATCCTGCCGGTCATCGCCGAGGTATAAGCCGGGGTGAACATTCAGATATTCGGCAAGGCCAAGTGCTTTGACACGAAAAAGGCCGAGCGTTACTTCAAGGAACGCAGGATAAAGTACCAGTTTGTAGATATCCTGAAATACGGCATGAGCAGGGGAGAGCTGAACTCCGTCAAAAATGCCGTGGGGCTTGACGCGATGGCCGACCCGGCCGATCAGGATTATCCGCTTTTCCAGTACCTCGCGTCAGCGGAGGCAAAGCTTGATAAGCTCTATGAGGTGCCGTACCTCATAAAGACACCTATCGTCAGAAACGGGAAGCAGGCCACCGTGGGCTACTGCCCGGATGTCTGGAAAACATGGGAATAAAAATATCAGGAAGTCCGCAATTTGCAGACTTCCTGATATTATTTATGACTGAACGAAAAACAGCGGCAGAATTTTCCACCGCTGTTTTTCGTTTGCGCTTTGCCCGCTCAGATAAGGTTCAGGATCAGAGTGAGGATAACGAAGACAAGTGCGAACCACTTGGTCATCCTTGCAAGCTTTGCATCCAGCGTTTTGGCCTTGCCCTTGGAGAGGAAGGTCTCAGCACCGCCAGAAATGGCGCCGGAAAGGCCGACGCTCTTGCCGCTCTGCATCAGAACGATAGCGGTAACAGCAAGACCGGAGAGAACCTGAAGAACGGTGAATACGATAGTAAGTGCAGACATTTATCTCGACCCTTTCGATTTTGTACATAATAATCAGCTTGACAAGTATATCATACAGCGCCGGACAATTCAAGCATTTTTTTGATTTTCGACAGTTTCTTGTGAAAACCCTTGTTCTTTATTTACGGGCGCTGTGCAGTGCTCAGCAAAGCGGAGCGAATATGCGCAGTATGCCGTCGAAAGCGAGACGTAGGGCGTACTGCGTCTGGTTATATGGCACGATCTCCCGGCAGCGCTCCAGCGTTGCCAAGAAGTCCGCCATGACCTCTTCTGCAACAGACGAGCGGTAGAACAGGGAATTGTTCTCAAATTGCAGGAACAGGCTTCTGTGGTCGAGGTTCACCGAGCCGACTGTCGCGATCTTCCCATCAATGACGCAGGACTTTGCGTGCAGGAAACCGGGGATGTATTCGTATATCTTCACCCCGCCCATCAGCAGCTCCTGATAAAAGCTGTGCGACATACGGAATATCAGCTTCTTGTCGGGTATACCCGGCATCATTATGCGCACATCGACCCCGCGCTGCGCAGCCATTATCATCGCGTCGACAAGGTCGTCCCCCGGCATGAGATACGGCGTGCAGAACCATGCGTATTCCGTCGCCTGCGAGAGCAGGTCGATGAAGAGCTTGGTGCTGGTAGAGTCAGCGTTGAAAGGCGAGTCGCAGTAGCTGAGGACATAGCCGTCCGTTTTCTCAGGGATGCTCGGGTCAATAAAGGTGTAGCCGTCCGGGACGGGCTGCTTGGAAAAAGCGTTCCAGAAGCCCGCGAACATCCTTGCGTAGCCCGCGGCGGGCGTGCCCGTTACCCTGAAGCCTATATCCTTCCAGTGTCCGAAGCGCTCTTTCTGGTTTATATATTCATCGGCAATGTTGATCCCGCCGGAATAGGCGACACGCCCGTCCACAATCAGCATTTTCCGGTGATCCCGGTAATTGAGGTTTCCGGAGAGCACGACGAAAGGATTAAAGGTGACGCATTTGATGCCGCGCTCCGTGAGCTGCCGCACGTCGTTTGCGTTGAAAGTGGAGATGCTGCCGAGGTCGTCATACATGACACGCACGTCAACACCCTGCCGCGCCTTTTCGGACATTATATCGACCATGGCGTTCCACATGACGCCGTTTGCGATAATGAAATATTCGACGAAAATGTATTCCTCCGCGCTGCGCAGATCATTGAGCATATCAGGGAACAGCTCGTCGCCGAGCCGGTAGTATTTTACGCTCTCATTTTTCAGGAGCGGGCAGCCCGTTTTCTTCTGCAGCCAGCCCATCGTCTGTGACATGCGCGGATCGCTGTCCTCAAGCTCCTTGAGAACTTCGGGACCTCCAGTGACAGGCGGCAGCTCCGCGCGCTTGAGAAGCCCCTGCAATATCCTTGCCGAGCGCCTGTTGCCGAAGAGCAGATACAGCGCGGCGCCTGCCAGCGGCATCGTCAGGATGATGAGCAGCCAGAGGATCTTGTATGTGCTCTCATCCCGCTTCGTGATGATATACAGTACAAAGAACGCGGCAAATATGGACAGTATGAAGTTTATCACTGCCGAGTACGGTGACAGCCATCTTATCAGCAACACCAGCCACAGCGCCTGAATGGCGATGACCGGAATTATCACCAGCAGCCGCACGAAAGTTTTCTTCACGCATATCCCTCCTATATTATTATTTCAGCTCAAAGCGCTGTGCCCTTTGCGGGCACGTACAGCCCGGACATATCCGTGCCCTCAAGAGAGAGTAGCCTGATCTTCCTGTCAATGCCCCCGGCATATCCGGTGAGACTGCCGCCGCTGCCGACGACCCGGTGGCACGGTATGATTATCGATATCGGGTTGTGCCCGACCGCCCCGCCGACTGCCTGAGCGGACATATGCGAAAGAGAGCGCCTTTCCGCTATGGCTGCGGCAAGCCCAGCATAGGTCACGGTTTTCCCGTAAGGGATAGAGCAAAGCAGCTCCCAGACCTCCCGACGGAACTCTGAACCTGCCGGCGCGAGCGCCGGCGTGAAGTCAGGCTCTCTGCCGCCAAAGTATATATCAAGCCAGTTTTCAGTCTGCTCAAAGACCGGCAGCGCCTTTTCCTCGTGCTGCTTATCCAGCGCCGCGGCGTAATACTTCTGCCCCACGAACCAGAGCCCGGTCAGCTCCGCGCCGTCGCTCGCAAGAAGCATCCTGCCGAGCGGTGAGTCATAGCTGCGAGTGTACTGCAAGAGAGCACCTCCTGATACTGTTCATGCTAAGAATTTTATCACAATAAATCATACCATAAATTTCCCGGAAGTAAAACACTTATCACAGAAATTCTTGGGAAATTCTGCTGAAATATGCCCCTAATAAAATTGGGCGCGGCCGTCCTTTCCGGTTGGCTGCACCCAATTAATTTATGATCTGTGATCAGAGAGCGTCGACAATAGCCTTGGTGTCTCTTGCGATGACAAGCTCCTCATTCGTGGGGAGGACGTAGACCTTGACCTTGGAGTCGGGAGTGGAGATCATGATGTCCTGACCGCGCTTTGCGTTTGCCTCGGGATCGATCTTCACGCCGAGATAGCCGAAGTATTCGCAGATAGCGGCTCTGGTGTAGGAGGAGTTCTCGCCGACACCGGCGGTGAAGATGATGGCGTCAACGCCGTTCATCGCCGCAACGTAGGAGCCGACGACCTTTGCGACCCAGTAATGGAACATATCGAGCGCGAGCTGTGCTCTCTCGTTGCCCTCTTCTGCGGCCTTGTCCAGATCGCGGAAGTCGGAGGACACGCCGGAGATACCGAGCACGCCGGACTTCTTGTTGAGGATGGTCAGCATATCGTCGATGCCGATGTTGTGCTTGTTCATTATAAACTGCATTGCGCCCGGATCGAGGTCGCCGCAGCGGGTGCCCATCGGCAGGCCGACCAGAGGCGTAAAGCCCATCGAGGTGTCGACGCACTTGCCGCCGTCAATCGCGCAGATGGAGGAGCCGTTGCCGAGATGGCAGGATATGAGCTTCAGTTCCTCAGCAGGTCTGCCCATGACCTCGGCGCAGTGACCGGAGACATAGCGGTGGGAAGTGCCGTGGAAGCCGTAGCGGCGGACGCTGTCATTCTTATAGTATTCGTAAGGCACAGCGTACATATATGCCTTGCCCGGCATGGTCTGATGGAAAGCGGTGTCGAACACTGCGACCATGGGCACGTCGCCCATGACGGCCTGGCAGGCCTTGATGCCGGTGAGGTTCGCGGGGTTGTGCAGCGGCCCGAAGGGGATGCACTCCTCGATAGCGTCCATGACCGGTCCGTTAATGAGAACGGGCTGGGAGAACTTCTCGCCGCCGTGGAGCACACGGTGGCCGACAGCGTCTATCTCACTCATGGAGGAGATCACGCCGTACTCGGGGCTTACGAGCTTGTCGATAGATGCGGCGATAGCCTCGGCATGCGTGGGCATGGGGATATCCGCTTCAAAAACCTTCTTGTTGCCGACCAGCGGGGTGTGCTTGAGATGACCGTCAATGCCGATGCGCTCGCACAGGCCCTTGGCCATGACCTTTTCGGTCTCCATGTCGATCAGCTGATACTTAAGAGAGGAGCTGCCGGCATTGATAACAAGGATCTTCATTATTTATTTTCCTTTCTATTGTAAATCCTGCCTGAATTAGATAAAATAGCATCAATAACTATTCTAATACATTTGCGTGAAAAATCAAGATTTTTTTATTCGGAGACTTTAAGATGAATATAGCCGGTATCGTATGTGAATATAACCCTTTCCACAGCGGGCATTTGCACCAGCTCGCCGAGACCCGCCGCGCCCTCGGCGCGGATACGCTGACGGTGTGTGTGATGTCAGGGGACTTTGTCCAGCGCGGGGAAGCAGCGATGTTTTCCAAATTTGCCCGCGCCGAGGCCGCCTGCCGCGCGGGTGCCGATCTTGTGCTTGAGCTTCCGCTGCCGTGGTGTCTGTCTTCCGCTGAGGGCTTTGCTATGGGCGCGGTCTCGCTGCTCGCCGCTGTCGGCTGTACGCAGCTGAGCTTCGGCAGCGAGAGCGGTGATGTTGAGATGCTTAGAAAGCTTGCCCGGAAAATACTCGATCCGGACACCCAGCGGGAGATCGCAGCGCTGCTTCAGCGCTTGCCGGAGCTGTCCTACGCTATGGCGCGCGAGCGGGTGCTGACGGAAAAGCTTGGGGAGTGCGGCAGTCTTCTCTCGCAGCCAAATAACATCCTTGCTGTCGAATACCTCAAGGCCATCTATAAAAAAAACTATCCCATTACCCCCGTCACAGTAAAGCGCATCGGCAGCGGGCACGATAAAGCGGGGGAGCAGGGCCCCAAGTCCGCGTCGGAGCTTAGGGGACTGATGGAGACAGGCGCGGATATTTCGGAATATATCCCGGAGGCGGCTCTGTCCGTGTACCGCCGTGAGCGCGCGGCGGGGCGCGGACGGGACAAGGCGGTGCTTGAGACAGCGCTGCTGTCCCGGCTGCGCATGCTCGATAGAAACGTGTATGAAAGCCTGCCCGACGGCGGCGACGGCGCGGGTGCGCGGCTGTGGAAAGCCGTCAGAGAAGAGAGCACGCTTGAGGACATCGCGCAGGCGGCAAGGACAAAGCGCTATCCGCTCGCACGGATGCGCCGCATGCTGCTGTGCGCTGCACTTGGCGTTAGTGCAGAATATACAAAGACGCTCCCGCCATATGCAAGGGTGCTGGCCGCCGACTCTGCTGGCTGCGCGTATCTGCGCGAGATCGACGGAAAGTCAGCCGTACCGGTGCTTACGAAGCCCGCCGCTGTCCGCCGTCTGGACGGCGGCGCGGCCAAAGTGTTCGCGCTCGGCGCATCGGCACATGACGTCTATACCCTCCAAAACGTTACAAATAGTGACAGAAAATGCGGCCAGGACTGGCGAAACGGGCCTGCTATTGTGTAAATTCCATAAAATGTGTTTTCGCGGGGAAAGTAATTTAGTAATTTAAGTTTATTGCAATTTAACTCGTCATAGTGCATAATCATCATATCGTTACTGAAACACATCTGTCCGCGAGATAGAGACAGTTTCGGCAACATAGTAATTTATAGGAGGAACCAAAATGAAAAAGGTTATTGCACTTGTTCTGGCACTCGTTATGGTGTTTGCACTGTGCGCCTGCGGCAGCAGCGACAGCGCCAGCAGCACTAAGGCGGCTTCCAGTGATGAGAAGGTCGTCAAGATAGGCGTCTTCGAGCCTACCAGCGGTCAGAATGCCGCCGGCGGCAAGAAGGAAATTCTCGGTATCGAGTATGCCCACTCTCTCAATCCTACTATTGATATTAACGGCGAGACTTACAATATAGAGCTCGTCTATGCGGATAACGCATCCGACGCAGCCAAGGCTCCCTCCGCGGCTCAGCTTCTTATAAGCAATAATGTCTCTGTTGTTATCGGTACTTATGGCTCCGGCTGCGCCATCGCTGCCGGCGATCTGTTCGCCGAGGCCAAGATCCCCGCGATCGGCACTTCCTGCACCAACCCCCAGGTCACTCTTGGCAATGACTACTACTTCCGCATCGCTTACATCGACCCGTTCCAGGGGGCGGTCATGGCAAGCTACGCTCTCAAGAACGGCTGCAAGAACTGCGTCGTTATAGTTGAGGCCGGTGATGACTACTCCGCAGGCTTTGGCAACTACTTCTCCGAGGCAATGCTCAAGGGCGGCGCATCCTGTGATACCGTCACTTTCCAGAATGGCGAGACCGACTTCTCCACCATCATGGCAAACATCAAGTCTAAGGGCTATGACGGCATCTTCGCTCCTGTCTCCATCGAGACCGCTCCTCTGATCATCAATCAGGCTCGTGAAGCCGGTGTTGAGTGCCAGATCATGGCCGGCGACACTTGGGACGATATCTCCATTGCTGAGCGCGCAGGCGCAAACGCAAACGGCGTTTTCTTCTCCGCTTTCTTCGATGCTTCCGATACGAGCAACGAAGCCGGTGTTGAGTTCAACAAGGGCATCCTTGAGTGGATCGCTGCCGACGCGACCAGGACCGAGAACAACGGCGGCGCTGCCGACGCTATCTCCTCCGTCACCCCCTGCGGCTACGATGCTTACATGGCAGCCTACAACGCCATCCTCGCTGCACAGAGCACCGACGGTGAAGCCATCCGCGACGCTCTCGCAAGCCTCGAGGTCAAGGGCCTTGTCACCGGCGACCTGAAGTTCGATGAGAACGGCGACGCTATCAAGAACTATGTTGCTATCAAGACTTTCCAGGACGGCAAGATAGTCTTCTCCGATGCTTACACCGGCTGATAGTTGATCCAGTGCTTTTACTAATGCAAACGTAAGCGTTTTCCCCGGCGGTCTTCGCCGGGGAAACGTTCCGTTTTTTCTCGCAGATATAGAATTGTTAGGAGGCTGTAATATGCACACTGCCACATATTACATAGATCTGCTGCTGTCCGGCATTACGGTCGGCAGCCTTTATGCGTTGATTGCCATCGGCTACACCATGGTCTACGGCATCCTTCGCCTTATCAACTTTGCCCATGGCGATATCTTTATGATGGCCGGCTTTTTCATGGTTTATATCAGCGCTTCAATGCCTATGGCAGTCGCTATCCCCGTCGTGCTCATTATGACGGTGGCGCTCGGTCTGCTCATTGAGCGCGCGGCGTATAAGCCTCTGCGCAGCGCTCCGCGTATGTCGGTCATGATATCGGCCATCGGCGTGTCATACCTGCTGCAGAACCTCGCAACCTACATAACCGGCGGCCTTGCAAGACCGTATCCTGAGATACCCTTCCTGAAGGGCACCTTCATGCTCGGTGCGCTCAAGATAAAGATCATCACGGTCGTCACCCCGCTGCTCACCATTCTGCTCGTCATCGCACTTGTGCTTTTCATCAACCATACCAAGACCGGCATGGCGATGCGTGCCGTGTCCCGCGACTTTGATACCGCCCGTCTCATGGGCATCAAGGTCAACAATATTATTTCCGTGACCTTCATCATCGGCTCTTTCCTTGCCGGTGTCGGCTCAATTCTTTACTTCAGCAATTACGGTCAGGTCAGCCCGACCATCGGCGCCATGCCCGGACTCAAGGCCTTCGTTGCCGCGGTCTTCGGCGGTATTGGCTCGATCCCCGGCGCTGTCCTCGGCGCATATATAATCGGTATCTGCGAATCTCTGATCAAGGCGAATGACGCGATCGCTATTTTCAGCAACGCCTTCACCTTTGCTCTGCTGATTCTGGTGCTGCTGTTCAAGCCCAACGGAATGTTCGGCGAGAAGCTTGCGGAGAAAGTGTGAGATCATGACCAATAAGAAAAGAGATATTATACTTTCAGTCGTGTTCGCGGCGGTGATCGTTGCGCTGCTTATCTATATTGATAAGGAGCAGCACTATTCCATGCTCGCCTCCGTTATCCAAAAGGCGTCCATCTATGCTCTGCTTGCCGTTTCCCTGAACCTGCTCAATGGCTTTACCGGCCTGTTCTCTCTCGGTCAGGCGGGCTTCATGATGCTCGGCGCTTATACCTACGCTATCCTCACCATCCCCCTTGAGCAGCACGCGAGCGTTTATCAGTACTTTAACGGCGGTATTGTCAATGTCTGTCTGCCGGCCTTCGTCGGCGTTATCGCCGCGGGTCTTGTCGCCGTCGTGTTCGCGTGGCTCGTCGGTAAGCCTTGTCTGCGCCTTAAGAGCGACTATCTTGCCATCGCCACTCTCGGCTTTGCTGAGATCCTCCGCGCGCTTATCCAGTGGGATGTCCTCGGCCCTGTGACCAACGCCTCCAACATTCTCAAGAAGTTCCCGAAGTTTGACAGCATCCTCACTCCCGTCATCATTTCCGCGTTCTGCATCTTCCTCATCGTCCTGCTCATCAATTCCTCCTATGGCCGCGCCTTCAAGGCCATCCGTGAGGATGAGATCGCGGCCGAGGCGATGGGCATCAACCTTGCCAAGACCAAGATGCAGGCCTTCCTTACCAGCTCCTTCTTCGCCGGTATCGGCGGTGCGCTGCTCGCGATGTTCCAGGCCAGCGTTCAGGCGAGGTCGTTTACCTCCGCCATGACTTATGAGATACTGCTCATCGTCGTCATCGGCGGCATCGGCTCCGTCACGGGCTCGATAATCGGCAGCTTCCTGTATATCGCGGCCTCGGAGTGGTGGCTGCGCTTCCTTGATGACTCCCAGACCTACCTCGGCGTGAACATCCCGTTCATGCGCGGCGGCTTCCGTATGGTCGTTTTCTCAGTCGTCATCATGCTTATCGTTCTGTTCTACCGGCAGGGCATCATGGGCACGAAGGAATTTTCGTGGCAGGGAATAATCAACTTCTTCAAGCGCATCTTCAGAAAGAACAAGGGAAAGGCGGTACAGGACAATGGCTGAAAACGTTCTGCATATTGAAAATATAACCATGCAGTTCGGCGGCGTTGTCGCCGTCAATAACCTGAACCTCGATGTCAACAAGGGTGAGATCATTGCCCTCATCGGTCCGAACGGCGCAGGCAAGACCACCGCGTTCAACTGCGTCACCGGCGTCTATGAGCCGACCAACGGCAAGATAGACTTCATGGGCGAGACTATCGTTGAGAACTACCCGCAGGGCAAGATGAAAAAGATATATGCCGGTGAGAACATGGGCATGTACGATAAGGTCGTCTCCCTCACTCCCGATGTGATAACCGGGAAGGGCATTGCCCGCACCTTCCAGAATATCCGCCTGTTCTCAAAGCTCAGCGTTTTCGAGAACGTCATCATCGCAAAGCACATGCGCGCAAAGCAGAACTTCTTCTCCGCTGCCCTGCATCTGAACGGCGCAGAGGAAAAGCGCATGCGAGATGAGACTATGGCTCTGCTTGAAGAGCAGGGGCTCGATAAGTATAAGGACGATGTTGCCGGAAGCCTGCCCTACGGCATCCAGCGCCGCCTTGAGATCGCCCGCGCTCTCGCTACCGAGCCGAAGCTTCTCCTGCTTGATGAGCCTGCCGCCGGCATGAACCCGCAGGAAACTCTTGAGCTTGCGGACTTCATCGTTGAGATCAGGAAAAAATATGATCTCTCCGTGTTCCTTGTCGAGCACCACATGGATCTTGTCATGAACATCAGCGACAGGATATATGTCCTCGATTTCGGTAAGCTTATCGCGGAAGGCGTTCCCTCCGAGATACAGAACAATGTCAAAGTCATAGACGCATACCTGGGGGTGAGCGAGGATGAGTGATGTTATACTCAGCGTAAAGGATCTTAAAGTCAACTACGGCGGCATCGAAGCCGTCAAGGGCATATCCTTTGACGTTCCCCGCGGCGAGATCGTCACTCTGATCGGCGCAAACGGCGCCGGTAAGTCCACGACGCTCAAGACCATCGCCGGGCTTGTCAAGCCGAGCGCAGGCTCCATTGAGTTTAACGGCGCGAACATTACCGGCAAGGACTCCTCCGCCATCGTCGCTTCCGGTATCACTCTCGTCCCCGAAGGCCGCCGCGTGTTTGATAATATGACTGTTCTTGAAAACATCAAGATCGGCGCGTACCTGCGCACTGACAGTCTGGACGATGATATCGAGTGGGTGTATTCACTCTTCCCGCGCCTCAAGGAGCGCAGCTGGCAGCTTGCCGGTACGCTCTCCGGCGGCGAGCAGCAGATGCTTGCCGTTGCCCGCGCGCTGATGAGCCACCCGCAGGTCATCATGATGGATGAGCCGTCGCTGGGTCTTGCCCCGCTGGTCGTCAAAGGTATCTTTGATATCATCAGAGAAATCAACAAAAACGGCACCACCGTTCTTCTCATCGAGCAGAACGCGAACATGGCGCTCAAGGCCGCGAATGACGCCTACGTGCTTGAGACCGGCAGTATTACCCTGTCCGGTACCGGCGCGGAGCTTCTTGCAAACGAGCAGGTCAGAAAGGCCTACCTCGGCAGCTGATACAAAGCTTTTATACGGACGGATATCCGCTCTTTGGATATCCGTCCGTATTTACTTTATCCGAGGCCTGTGGTAAAATAATCTGTAAAATCCAATTATCGGAGTGACACATGTTCGATAGTATTAAACAGCTTCAGCGGCAGTATGAGCTGCTCTGCGCAAGAATGGAGGAGCCTTCCACCTACTCTGACCCGGCGGCCTATTCTAAATATGAGCGCGAAGCGCGTGAGCTTCAGCCAATTGTGAATGCGTATACCGAGTACCAGCAGGCTGATTCACGGATGCAGGAAGCGCTTGAACTCATGGGCGACAGCGAGATGCGCGAGCTTGCGCAGGAGGAATACTCTCAGGCCAAGGCGGATAAGGAGCGGCTTGAGCAGGAGATAAAAATACTTCTGCTGCCCAAGGATCCGAACGATGCGAAGAACGTCATCATGGAGATACGCGGCGGCGTCGGCGGGGAAGAGGGGATGCTTTTTGCGGCGGATCTGTTCCGTATGTATTCGATGTATGCCGAGTCCAAGGGCTGGAAGATAGACATTGCCAATGTCAGCGAGACTGAGCTTGGCGGCATAAAGGAGATAAGCTTCGTTGTCGAGGGTAACGGCGCGTATTCAAGGCTCAAGTTTGAAGCCGGCGGTCACCGCGTCCAGCGCGTCCCGGTCACGGAGTCCGGCGGCAGGATACACACCTCGGCCGCAACGGTCGCCGTCCTGCCCGAGGTCGAGGAGGTCGACTTCCAGCTTAACCCCAATGACCTCAAGATCGATACCTACCGTTCCTCCGGTGCCGGCGGTCAGCACGTCAATAAGACCGAGAGCGCGATCCGCATTACCCATATCCCTACCGGAACCGTCGTCGAGTGTCAGGATGAGCGCAGCCAGTATAAGAATAAGGATCGCGCCATGCAGATCCTCCGCTCAAAGCTCTATGAAGCAGAGCAGGCGAGGCAGCATGCGGCAGTCGCCAGTGAGCGGCGTAGTCAGATTGGGTCGGGTGACCGCAGCGAGCGCATCCGCACCTATAATTTCCCGCAGAACCGCGTGACGGATCACCGCCTCAGCGGAGACAATAAGAATTTCAATATCCAGAGCATAATAAACGGGAACCTTGACCCGCTTATCGACTGCCTTGTTACCGCCGACCAGGCGGCAAAGCTTCAGGCACAAACGGAGGCGTAGCAATGAAAACGCAGGTTTTCTCAGGCACTGCGAAGGGTGCCGCGGAAATAATCAAAAGCGGCGGCCTTGTCGCCGTCCCAACGGAGACAGTATACGGCCTTGCCGGCAGCGGATTGAACGAGCAGGCAGTGGGCATGATATATGAGGTCAAAGGCCGCCCGGCCGTAAAGCCGCTTTCGCTCATGGTTCACGGCAGCGAAGCCATGGACGCGCTGTGTCTCGATGTTCCGGGGCAGGCGCGCACGCTTGCTGCCCGCTTCTGGCCTGGGCCGCTGACCATCGTGCTGAAAGCAAAGCCCGAGATCCCGTCAATCGTTCTTGCGGGCGGCTCAACCGTCGGTCTGCGCTGCCCGGATCATCCGCTCACCCTTGAGCTGCTGCGCGACTGCGGCCTTCCGCTTGCTGCACCCTCGGCGAATCCCTCAGGTGAGGAAAGTCCCAAGGACGCCGGTAAGGTGCTTGAGTATTTTGACGGGAAGATAAATGCAGTTATCGACGGCGGCAGATGCGGCCTTGGCCGTGAGTCCACGATAATAGACCTGAGTAAGCCCCCGTACCGCATCCTCCGTCAGGGTGCACTGCCAGCTGAGGATATTGCCGATGCGCTTGTCGGCGGGATGAAGATAGTCGGCATAACCGGCGGCACCGGCTGCGGGAAAACGACTGCGCTGCAGGAGCTTGAAGCCATGGGCGCGCTCGTGCTCGACTGCGATGCGATCTACCATGAGCTGCTTGAGAGCAGCGCGGAGCTTCTGGGCGAGATCGAAAATCGCTTCCCGGACACGGTGCAGGACGGTAAACTCAATCGTAAGGCGCTCGGCGCTGTTGTGTTCGCGGACTCCGCGGCGCTCAGCGATCTGAACGCAATTACGCATAAGTATGTCGGCCTTGAGCTTCAGCGCAGGCTGCGTGAGTTTGCCATGTCTGGCGGTACGCTTGCCGCGATAGACGCCATAGAACTGTTTTCGAGCGGCACGAACAGGCGCTGCTTCAAGACTGTGGCAGTCCTTTCGGATAAGGAAAACCGCATAAAGCGCATCATGGCGCGGGACGGCATAACGCGGGAGTATGCGCTTCTGCGCATCGTCGCCCAGCATGACGACGGCTATTATGCCGAAAGATGCGACTACACACTGTACAATAACGCTGACATGGACAGCTTCAGAAACGACTGCCGTCAGCTTTTTAAGGAGATGTTCAGCAATGGATGAGATCAAAAGCAAGCTTTTTTATGAGCCGAAGAACGGCTACGACCTGATAGACGCCGCCGAGCATGTCGCCGTTGAGGACTACTGCCGCGGCTATATGGATTTTTTGAACACTTCCCGCACCGAGCGCGAGGCCGTTGCAAACGCGATCGCCATGGCAAAGGAGAACGGATTTGTCGAGTTCCGCCCCGGCATGGAGCTGCGCCCCGGCACAAAGGTCTATTACTGCAACCGCGGCAAGGCGCTTATCCTCGCCGTTATCGGCAAGCACAGTCTCTCAGGCGGCGCGGTAATTGCCGGTGCCCATGTCGACGCGCCGCGCGTAGACCTCAAGCAGAACCCGATGTATGAGACGGACGAGCTTTGCTATTTCCGCACACACTATTACGGCGGGATAAAGAAATATCAGTGGGTCACTATCCCTCTCGAGCTGCACGGCGTCGCCGTGCTCAAGGACGGCACTGTCGTGGATATCTGCATCGGCAGAGAGCCGGATGAGCCGCGCTTCGTCATCACTGACCTGCTGCCGCATCTTGCGCAGGAGCAGGTGAAAAAGACGATGGCCGAGGGCATTACCGGCGAGGGACTTCAGCTTCTCATCGGCTCCGTTCCCTATGCGGGCGAGGGCAAAGACAGGGTCAAGCTCGCGGTGCTCTCCACACTCAATGACATGTACGGCATCACCGAGGAGGATTTCCTCTCGGCGGAGCTTGCCGCCGTCCCGGCCTTCGATGTGTGCGAGATCGGCTTTGACCGTTCGCTCATCGGCGGCTACGGCCATGACGACAGGGTCTGCGCATACGCAGAGCTCAAGGCGCTGTTCGACGTGAACGAGCCGGAGCGCACCTGCGTGTGCATTCTTGCCGATAAGGAGGAGATAGGCTCCGACGGCGTGACCGGTATGCAGAGCGCGGCGTTTGACTGCTTTATGGAGGATCTGTGCGCGATACAGGGCGTTGATGTGCGCCGCTGCTTTGAAAACAGCTTCTGCCTGTCGGCAGACGTGACCGCGGCCTTCGACCCGCTGTACCCCGAGGCCTACGAGAAGAGCAACGACGCAAAGCTCAACTACGGTATGGGTATCTGCAAGTTCACCGGCGCGCGCGGCAAGTCCGGGACGAGCGACGCTTCCGCCGAGGTGGTCGCGTATCTGCGCCGCCTGTTCGATAAGGCCGGTGTTATCTGGCAGCTTACCGAGATGGGCAAGGTCGATCTCGGCGGCGGCGGAACGATAGCCAAGTACATGGCAAACCGCAATATCGACACCATCGATGCGGGCGTGCCCGTGCTGAGTATGCATGCGCCGTTCGAGGTCGTCTCCAAGCTCGACTGCTACATGACCTATAAGGGTGTGCGCGCAGCGTACTGCGACGAATAAAAATTAATAAGCCAACAGGACGGGCGCTTAGCTGCCCGTCCTGTTTTTATATGCCGCTGTCTGGATAGAATACAATAGAGGTGATGAACAGATGGCGGAAAGCGAAAACAAGACCGCGGAGATAAACGAGGTGACAGAGCTCGGGCAGATCCGGCAGGGGAGTATACACTGCCTGAGCATAATAGGCCAGATCGAAGGGCACCAGATCCTGCCCGAGGATGTGAAGACGACGAAGTACGAGCACGTTCTGCCGATGCTCGCGGCGATCGAGGAGAGCCCGGAGATAACGGGGCTGCTGATCCTGCTCAACACCGTGGGCGGAGACGTTGAGGCGGGGCTTGCGATAGCGGAGCTCATTGCAGGAATGTCGAAGCCGACAGTTTCGCTCGTCCTCGGCGGCGGGCACTCAATAGGCGTACCGCTCGCCGTTGCCGCGAAGCGCAGCTTCATCGCGCCCACGGCGTCGATGACGATACACCCCGTGCGTATAAACGGCCTTGTCATAGGTGCGCCGCAGACCTATGAGTATCTCGCCGGAATGCAGGAGCGCATAGTGAGCTTTGTCACGGCGCACTCCCGGATAAGCCGCAGGGACTATACGCGCCTGATGTCTGACACACGCAAACTTGCAAACGATGTCGGCACTATCCTCTCCGGTGAGGAGGCGGTGCAGTGCGGCCTGATAGACCAGATCGGCACGCTGTCCGATGCGCTTGAATATCTGAAGAAAGCCGCAGACGCATGAAAAAGCGTCTGCGGCCATTTATAAAAATGCCCTGCCCCTGCAGTTCTGTATTACTTGTTTTTGAAGTATAAATGTGATATGATATATTTTACGATTACCGTGGGGGTTTATGCAGATGAGCGTTTGGAATGCTGTGATCCTGGGTCTTGTGCAGGGCATCACCGAGTTTTTGCCGGTGTCAAGCTCCGGGCATCTTTCTATGATAAATAATCTTTTCAACATGTCTGATATTCAGTCCGGGCATTTGTTCTTTGAGGTGCTCCTGCATCTGGCGACCCTTATCTCGATCCTCATCGTTTACTGGAAGGATATTGTCAGCATGACATATGAGGCGCTGGCCTTTGCAAACCTCGGACCGCTTGCTGGTATGCCGCGCGAGCGCTATCCCGCGGCGCGCATGCTGTTCATGATCGTCATGGCGACGCTTCCGCTTTTCCTTATCCTGCCGATAAAGGATATGCTTGAGACGCTCTACTACCACAATATCTTCATCGGCATCGCGCTCGTCCTCACGGGCTGCATGCTTTATGTGTCGGATAAAATGACCCCCGGCAAGAAGACCGAGCGCA